>ERZ772812.2027-NODE-2027-length-13642-cov-4.358504_pt1 | contig 13642 bp, 9 predicted proteins | sample MGYA00511343_ERZ772812 | MGnify/ENA primary metagenome ERZ772812 (study PRJEB29015, sample SAMEA2737706) | human gut metagenome | biome: human gut; feature: human-associated habitat; material: faeces | place: China | collected 2012 ...
GAAGCATGCTAAAGGATTTCTGGAAGAAGGCTCTAAAGTGAAAGCTTATGTGTTCTTTAAAGGACGTTCCATTCTTTTCAAAGAGCAAGGAGAGGTATTGTTGCTTCGTTTTGCCAATGACTTGGAGGAATACGGAAAGGTAGAACAATTGCCGGTACTGGAAGGTAAACGTATGATCATCATGCTGACACCGAAGAAAGCCGGAGCTGCCGCCACTTCCAAACCTGCCGTTTCAAAACCGGTAGTGAAGAAGGTGGTCGTGACTCCCAAGCCCAAGACTGAAGAGTCTGAATGATAAGGAAAGAAACCACCCGCTAAAGGGTGTAAAGTTTAATAATTAAAATATATTGGAAAATGCCTAAGATGAAGACTAATTCCGGTGCCAAAAAAAGATTCGCTCTTACCGGAACAGGTAAAATCAAAAGAAAACACGCTTTTAAAAGTCACATTCTGACAAAGAAGACTACAAAGCAGAAGAGAAATCTTACTCACACAGGTTTGGTTGCCAGTGTGGACGTAAGCAACGTTAAGCAGTTGCTTGGTTTGAAGTAATCTTTTTTAATTAAGCGAGTTTTACAAGATTTTTATTAACCGAATGTATTTAGCAAATAAGATCATCCGATAGTGATGACGCTAACATTCAAAACAGATTAGTATTATGCCTAGATCAGTAAATCATGTTGCTTCAAGAGCAAAAAGAAAACGGATTTTAAAACTTACCCGTGGTTACTATGGTGCACGTAAGAACGTGTGGACCGTTGCTAAAAATACCTGGGAAAAAGGTTTGACTTATGCATTCCGTGACCGTCGTAACAAGAAACGTAACTTCCGTGCATTGTGGATTCAGCGTATCAATGCTGCCGCACGTCTGGAAGGAATGTCTTACTCTCGTCTGATGGGAGCTTTGCATGCAGCAGGTATCGAAATCAACCGTAAAGTTCTTGCCGACTTGGCTATGAACCATCCGGAAGCTTTCAAAGCAATCGTTGCTAAAGTGAAGTAATTGACATTATAGAGCAATTGGAAAAAGAGCTCCATTCAGGAGCTCTTTTTTTATGTCAAAAGTTTGGTGGTTTCATTCCTATTGCATATCTTTGTGATAAGAAAAATGAGTTAGCCGCACATGTTCGATTGGGAAACTCATCAGTTTATTTTAATTCCGAGACATAGCTCTTGTCGCCAATGGCGGGCCGCGCCCTTCGGGGTATGCTTAGCACGGCGGATTACAAAGATGGCAAAGCACTCAAATCCTGTCATACGGAGTTTGTTCATATCTACGGTGCGGCTTTCTTTACATAGGAGGATATGTCAGAACAGGCATATCCTCTTTTTTTGTGCCCCGTCAAGCATAGTTTTAGACGGTGTAACGCTATGGGTTAGGGGAGCTAAAGCATCGCTTTTTGTTTGAAATAGGAGCTTGTCCGTTTTTTCTTCGTATATTTACCCTCCAAGAATTAAACACACTAAACTAAATATTTATGTTACTGCCAAAACAGTCTCGCAATTATGTAACCGGGCTGGCTGCCGCTTGCTCGTTGCTATTGATTGCCTGCTCTCCGGAGGAAGTCCGGCAGGTCAATCTTATTCCCAAACCGGAACAGATGACAATGACCGGAGGAACTTTCACGGTCGATAGTCTCGCGTTATTTGGCGGGCAATCTTCCCGGAATATCAAAACAGTGATCGATGAAGCCTGGTCCGGTAACCCGGAAGGTTATCAGTTGGATGTGACGCCGGGAGGAATCGACCTGCGTGCCGGTTCGCCGGACGGTCTGTTCTATGGGATGCAGACGTTACGCCAACTCTATGCCGGAGGAGAGGTCCCATGTGTTTCGATCCGGGATAATCCTCGTTTTGGGTATCGGGGATTGCATCTGGATGTATCCCGTCATTTCTTCTCCAAAGAGGAAGTGATGAAATTGCTGGATGTGATGTCTTTTTACAAGCTGAACACCTTGCATATGCATCTGACGGATGCCGGAGGATGGCGTATCGAGATAGACAAATATCCGAAACTTACTTCTGAAACGGCCTTCCGCACCGAATCTGATTGGCGGAAGTGGTGGGACGGCCGCGACCGTAAGTATCTGCCGGAAGGGACGCCGGGTGCTTACGGCGGTTACTATACGAAGGAGGACATCCGGGAGATCGTGAAACATGCGGCTTCCAAACATATAAACATAATACCGGAGATCGAATTTCCGGGGCATTCGGAAGAGGTCCTGATGGCCTATCCTGAACTGAGCTGTTCGGGAAAGCCTTACCAGAACGGCGATTTTTGTATCGGTAACGAGCAGTCGTTTACATTCATGGAAGACGTATTGGCGGAGGTGATCGATCTTTTCCCGTCCGAATATATCCATGTCGGTGGCGATGAAGCCGGGAAGTCCGCCTGGAAGAAATGTCCGAAATGCCAGGCTTTGATGAAGGAAAAAGGAATGAAGAACGTGGACGAGCTTCAGAGTTACATGATTCACAGGGCTGAGGAGTTTCTGAATTCGAAAGATCGCAAGCTGATCGGTTGGGATGAGATCTTGGAAGGCGGTCTGGCTCCCGAAGCAACCGTCATGTCATGGCGGGGAGAAGACGGTGGAATCAAATCGGCACGGATGGGGCATGATGTGGTGATGACACCGGGCAATTATATGTATTTGGATTTCTATCAGGCCGATCCGAAGACACAGCCGTATGCCATCGGCGGCTATACGCCGATAAAGAAAGTGTATAGCTATGATCCCGTCCCGGCGGATTCGTTGACGGCAGAGGAATGCCGGCATATTTTGGGGGTGCAGGCCAATACCTGGACCGAATATATCCAGACACCCGAACATCTGGAATATATGATGTTCCCGCGTGCCCTTGCTGTGGCCGAGATCGGATGGACGCCGCAGGAATTACGGACATGGGAGGATTTCAAATCTCGCATGAATGCGCATATTTCCAAATTGCAGGGAATGGGGATCCGTACTTTTACCCTTTCGGACGAATTGGAAGTGACCATGCAGGTCGATACGGCAGGCAGAGAGATAGAAGTCATACTGGATGCCGAGAAATACCCGGCGGAAATCCGCTACACGACGGACGGTTCCGTTCCGGTGGCATCTTCCGCCCTTTATGCCGGGCCGATAACCGTGCAAGATTCCGCCCATATCAAAGCCGCTATTTTCCGGGACGGTGTGCTTCAGGGGACACCGACGGAAAAGAAAGTGGATTATCATCGGGCCATCAATAAGCCTATACATTATAATAGTAAGCTCTACGAAGGCTATATGGCCGGAGGAACGAACGCCCTGTTGGACGGCTATCGGGGCGGTCTGACTTATCTGGACGGACGTTGGCAAGGTTATTTGGATGACCTGGACTGTGTGATCGATATGGAAGAGGATACGGATATCCATAAAGTGTCCATTCGTTTCATGCAATTGATCGGTCCGGGGGTGTTCCAGCCCGGACAAGTGGAGTTGTTGACTTCGGAAGATGGTGAAAACTTTATTTCCCGCGGGATTGTTCCGACAACGGTTCCGGCTGATGATCCGGACCTCCTGTTCCAAGAATATACGTTCGACGGTAACTGGAAAACCCGTTATATCCGTTTGAAAGCGCCGAGGGCGAATCCCGGTTTTATTTTTGCGGATGAGATCGTTGTTTGGTGAATTAAAAATTAAGAATTAAGAATTAAAAAATAAGAGTTGGTGTTATGAAGATGGTGTTGTTTTCTTTTTTATTGGGTTGCTGTTCTTTGCTGGTTTCCGCGCAACAGCCGGTAGATTATGTGAATCCGTTTATCGGGACAAGCAACTACGGGACGACCAATCCCGGTGCGATTTGCCCCCAGGGAATGATGAGTGTTACCCCCTTCAATGTGATGGGGTCGAAAAGTAATAAGTTTGATAAGGACAGCCAGTGGTGGTCCACGCCTTATTCGGCGGATAATAATTTCTTCACCGGTTATGCGCACGTCAATCTGAGCGGTGTCGGTTGTCCGGAGATGGGAAGCCTGTTGTTGATGCCTACCTCCGGGGAGCTGAATGTGGATTATCACGCATACGGCAGCGAATACAAGAACGAGGTGGCCCATCCCGGCTATTACAGTAATATCCTGACGAAATATGACATCAAGACGGAAGCTACCGCCTCCATGCGTACCGGCCTGACACGTTTTACTTTCCCGAAAGGGCAGGGGAATATCCTCTTGAATTTGGGTGAGGGGCTGACGAATGAAACCGGTGCGACCGTTCGTATGGTGAGCGATACGGAGATAGAGGGAAGCAAGCTGCTCGGTACGTTCTGCTATAACCCGCAGGCTGTTTTCCCGATCTATTTCGTGATGAAGCTCAGCAAAGCCCCCAAGCAGGCCGGCTACTGGAAGAAACAACGCGAGATGAAGGGAGTGGAAGCCGAATGGGATGCCTATTCCGGCAAATATAAATTGTACACGAAGTATGACCGTGAGATGAGCGGTGACGACATCGGCGTCTGGTTCAAGTATGATACCGAAGAAGACGAAGTGATCGAAGTAAAGATGGGTGTCTCGTTTGTCAGCATCGAAAATGCCCGCCTGAATATGAACACCGAACAGCCGGATTTCAATTTCGACAAAGTGCGTGCGGCAGCCGGCAAGATGTGGAACGACGATCTGTCGCGTGTGATGGTGGAAGGCGGGACGAACGACGATAAGACGATTTTCTATACCGCCATATACCACCTGCTGATCCATCCGAACATCATCCAGGACGTGAATGGCGAATATCCGATGATGGAAAGCCTGAAAGTCGGCCATACTACCGGAAACCGCTATACGGTCTTTTCGCTCTGGGACACCTACCGCAATGTCAGCACATTGATGACATTGCTCTATCCCGAAAAACAGCTCGACATCATCCGCACCATGATCGACATGTACAAGGAAAGCGGATGGCTTCCGAAGTGGGAACTGTACGGACGCGAGACACTGACGATGGAAGGCGATCCGTCTATCCCTTATATCGTGGATGCTTATATGCGCGGTTTGCGCGATTACGATATCGAGACTGCCTACGAAGGGATGTGCAAGGGCGCTACTACTCCCGGAGAGTTCAACCTGCTCCGCCCGGACAATAACGACTATATGAGCAAAGGCTACGTCCCCTTGCGCGAACAGTATGATAATTCGGTTTCGCATGCCTTGGAATATTATATCGCCGACTGGAATCTCTCGTTGTTGGCAGATGCGTTGGGAAAGAAGGAAGACGCTAAGCTGTTTCGTGAGCGGGCTATGGGGTATAAGCATTACTATTGCAAGGAGTTCGGTACGCTTCGTCCCATCCTGCCCGACGGCACGTTCTATTCCCCTTTCGATCCGAAACAGGGGGAGAACTTCGAGCCGAGCCCCGGTTTCCATGAAGGAAACGCCTGGAACTACACGTTCTATGTCCCCCATGACATCAAAGGCCTTGCCAAACTGATGGGCGGTCAGAAGAAGTTTGTCGATAAGTTGCAGATGGTCTTCGACAAAGGGTACTACGATATGGCAAACGAGCCGGATATCGCCTATCCGTACCTCTTCAGCTATTTCAAGGGAGAGGCTTGGCGTACGCAGAAGCTGGTCTGCGAACTGTTGGGCAAATATTATCACAATGCCCCGAACGGGCTTCCGGGTAACGACGATACGGGTACGATGTCTACCTGGGCGATCTTCTCGATGATGGGATTCTATCCGGCCTGTCCCGGTGACCTGGATTATGTTGTGACTTCTCCGACCTTCAACAAGGTGACGATCCGGCTGGACGAGAAGTTCTATCCGAAAGGCGAATTGGTGATCGAGTCCGCCCGCAAAACCCCGGAAGATATTTATATCAAAGAGGTGACAGCCGGCGGGAAGAAGCTGAAAGGGTATACGATTTCGCAAGACGAACTGGTGAATGCCGGGACATTGCGCTTCACGCTGGAAAACAAGCATTGATTTCCCCTCTCAATTTTATTTGAAATGGCATTTAAACGTTGAAAAACGGTTTCAAATTTTCTTGAAGCCGTTTTTCACTATTGAATCTCCGTTTCAATATTTCTTGAAGTGCCTTTTTAATGGTGAAAAACCGTTTCAAGAAAAATGGAGATGGGTTTCACCATTGAAAAATGGCTTCAAGAAAATTAGAAACGACTTTTCAACGTTTAAATGCCATTTCAAATATTCTTGAGACCTATAAATTATTATCTTTGCACACGTAAAAAAGAAAAACAGTTTAATCCATATTATATAATGTATAGAACAAGAACATGTGGCGACCTGCGCCTTGCCGATGAAGGCTTGGTGATTACGCTGGCCGGCTGGGTACAGAAAACCCGTAAGATGGGTGGCATGACGTTCGTGGATATCCGCGACCGTTACGGTATTACGCAATTGGTGTTTAACCAGGAAGTGGATGCCGCTCTTTGTGAGAAAGCAAATAAGCTGGGACGCGAATATGTTATCCAGGTGACGGGAACCGTTCGCGAACGTTCCAGCAAAAACCCGAATATCCCTACCGGTGAGATCGAAATCATCGTTTCGGAACTGAATGTCCTGAATGCTGCCGTGACTCCTCCTTTCACGATTGAAGACGATACGGACGGGGGGGACGACCTGCGTATGAAATACCGTTATCTGGATTTGCGCCGCAACGCCGTCCGCAAGAACCTGGAACTGCGTCATCGTATGGCTTTCGAGGTGCGTAACTATCTGGACAAGCAAGGATTCCTGGAAGTCGAAACTCCGGTGCTGGTAAACTCGACGCCTGAGGGGGCGCGTGACTTTGTCGTGCCTTCCCGTATGAATCCCGGACAGTTCTACGCTTTGCCTCAGTCTCCGCAGACGTTGAAGCAGTTGTTGATGGTTTCCGGTTTCGACCGTTATTTCCAGATCGTGAAATGTTTCCGTGACGAAGACCTGCGTGCGGACCGCCAGCCCGAATTTACACAGATCGACTGCGAAATGAGCTTTGTGGAACAGGAAGACGTGCTGAACATTTTCGAAGGAATGGCCAAGCATCTGTTCAAGGTGATCCGGGGCATCGATATAAAAGAAGCTTTCCCGCGTATCAGTTGGCACGATGCCATGAAATATTACGGAAGCGACAAGCCGGACCTGCGTTTCGATATGAAGTTCGTCGAACTGATGGACATCATGAAGGGACACGGTTTCTCCGTATTCGATAATGCTGCTTATGTCGGCGGTATCTGTGCGGAAGGGGCGGCTTCTTATACGCGCAAGCAGCTGGATGCGCTGACCGAGTTTGTGAAACGTCCGCAGATCGGTGCAAAGGGCATGGTATATGCCCGTGTGGAGGCAGACGGCAATGTGAAGTCGAGCGTGGATAAATTCTATACCCAGGAAGTATTGCAGCAGATGAAAGAGGCCTTCGGCGCAAAACCGGGCGACCTGATTCTGATCCTTTCCGGCGACGATGCGATGAAGACGCGCAAACAACTTTGCGAATTGCGTCTGGAAGTGGCCGGTCAGTTGGGTTTGCGTGACAAGAACAAGTTCGCCTGCCTGTGGGTGATCGACTTCCCGCTGTTCGAGTGGAGCGAAGAAGACCAGCGCTTCTATGCAATGCACCATCCGTTTACTTCTCCCAAACCCGAAGATATTCCTTTGCTGGACAGCGATACGGGAGCCGTCCGTGCGAATGCATACGACATGGTGATCAATGGTGTCGAAGTGGGTGGCGGTTCCATCCGTATCCACGACAGCAAGTTGCAGGATAAGATGTTCCAGTTGCTGGGCTTCACCGAAGAAAAGGCACAGGAGCGTTTCGGCTTCCTGATGAATGCCTTCAAATATGGTGCGCCTCCTCACGGTGGTCTGGCTTACGGTCTGGACCGTTGGGTCTCTTTGTTTGCCGGCCTCGATTCTATCCGTGACTGTATCGCGTTCCCGAAAAACAACTCCGGTCGCGATGTCATGCTGGATGCGCCCGGACAACTGGATGATTCGCAGTTGGAAGAATTATGCCTGAAAGTAGATATTAAGGAGTAATATACCGATAGGTCGATTTGCCGGTATGCTGGTGAATGGTTCACTGGCCTATTGGCAAATTGATTTATTTATAAATTATTGATTATGTTAAGGGTTAAGGATATACTGAAAGAAATCGAACAATACGCTCCGTTGCCATTGCAGGAGAGCTTTGACAATGCAGGTGTGCAGGTAGGCGATGTGAATCAGCCGGCTACCGGTGCGCTTCTTTGCCTCGACGTCACCGGAGAGGTGGTGGACGAGGCGATAGAGATGGGGTGTAATCTGATTGTCTCTCATCATCCTTTGGCCTTTAAAGCCTTCAAATCCCTGACCGGTTCGACCTATATCGAGCGGTGCATGATGAAGGCCTGCAAGTATGACTTGGTGATCTATGCCGCCCATACCAATCTCGATAATGCGGCGGGAGGCGTGAACTTCCGTCTGGCGGAACTGATCGGGCTGGAAAATGTCCGTGTCCTGAGCCCCCAGAAAGGTGCTTTGCTGAAGCTGGTCACTTTCGTGCCGGAGGCCTATGCCGATTTGGTGAGGACGACCTTGTTCAATGCGGGAGCCGGAGCGATAGGCGGCTATGATTCCTGTAGCTTCAGCCTGCCGGGGAGCGGGACTTTCCGTGCCGGCGAAGGGACGAACCCGTTCTGTGGCGAAATAGGCGAGTTGCATGTGGAGTCGGAAATCCGTATCGAAACGATATTGCCCGCTTTCCGTAAGTCGACGGTGACGCGTGCGTTGCTTTCCGTCCATCCTTATGAAGAACCGGTATTCGATTTCTATCCTTTGGATAATGCCTGGAACCAGGTCGGTTCGGGGGTAGTCGGAGAGTTGCCCGAAGAAGAGAGTGAATTGGGCTTCCTGCAACGGATCAAGGAACTGTTCCAGGTGGGGTGCGTGAAGCATTCCGCCCTGACCGGCAAGCCGATACGCGAAGTCGCTTTATGCGGGGGGAGCGGCGCTTTCCTGATCAAAGACGCAATCAGTTACGGTGCGGACGTTTTCATTACGGGGGAGGCTAAATATAATGACTTTTACGATGTGGAAGACCGGATTCTGCTGGCGGTTATTGGTCATTATGAAAGTGAAGTCTGTACAAAAGATATCTTTTATAACATAATATCGAAAAAATTCCCTACCTTTGCGGTACATTTTTCGAATGTTAATTCAAACCCGGTAAAATATTTATAGAATGGCTACAGATAAACAATCAGCTGAAAAAGAGATTACAGTTGAAGAAAAGCTTTCTACGCTGTATCAGCTTCAGACGATGATGACTGAAATTGATAAGATCAAGACACTTCGCGGCGAACTTCCCTTGGAAGTACAGGACCTGGAAGATGAGATCGCTGGTCTGGAAACACGTCTTCAGAACTATCAGTCAGAAATTAAAGACTTTGAGAATGCTGTTGTAGAACAGAAACATAAGATTACGGAGTCAACCGGTCTGATTGAAAAATATAAAGCGCAGTTGGATAACGTGCGTAACAACCGTGAGTTCGACAACTTGTCAAAAGAAATAGAATTCCAGGGACTTGAAATCGAGTTCTCTGAAAAGAAGATTCGTGAATTCGGTGAAGCGATCAACCGTAAGAAGGAAGAGATCGCCGAACTGTCCGAAAGACTGGAAGGCCGTAAGGCTGATTTGGTTCAAAAGCAGGGCGAACTGGAGCAGATCATTTCCGAAACCAAGCAGGACGAAGAGAAACTGCGCGAAAAAGCAAAGAAACTGGAAGCGAATATCGAACCGCGCCTCTTGACTGCTTTCAAACGTATCCGCAAGGGGGCACGTAACGGCTTGGCTGTCGTATATGTACAGCGTGGTGCCTGCGGTGGTTGTTTCAACAAGATTCCGCCCCAGAAACAGTTGGATATCAAGTTGCGTAAGAAAGTGATCGTTTGCGAATACTGTGGTCGTATCATGATCGACCCTGAATTGGCAGGCATAGAAGAATAATCGGATGCGCGACGTTGTCCGTGCATATATAGAGAAATATCGGTTGCTTACGGAAAACCGTCCGGTTCTGGTCGGTGTAAGTGGCGGAGCAGATTCAATAGCCCTACTCACCATTTTGGTGGAGTCGGGCTATTCCTGTATTGCGGCGCATTGTAATTTTCATTTGCGGGGAGACGAATCCCTGCGTGACGAACAGTTTGTAAGGGAGTATGCCCGAAAACTGGATGTCCCTTTCCTGATGACGGACTTCGATACCCGGAAATATGCAGCCGACCGGCATCTCTCCATTGAAATGGCTGCCCGCGAGTTGCGCTATGGCTGGTTCGAAGAGCAACGGGCTGCAACCGGGGCGCAGGCTGTCGCTGTGGCTCATCATCGTGACGACAGTGTGGAAACGCTTTTGATGAATCTGGTACGTGGGACCGGCATCAGGGGAATGAGCGGGATTCGTCCGAGGAACGGTTTCGTGGTGCGCCCTTTGCTTGCCGTGAGCCGTGAGGATATCTTGGAGTGGCTTGCCGGACGCGGTTTGACGTATGTGACCGACAGTACCAACCTTTCCGATGCTTATACGCGCAATTTTATCCGCCTGCGTGTCCTTCCGCTTCTGGAGGAAATCAATCCTTCCGTGAAGGATGCGATCGCCCGTACGTCCGAACATCTGTCGGCAGCCGAAGCCGTTTATCTGCATGTGGTGGAAGAGGCGAGGAATGCTGTGGTCGAGCAAGGGGACCGCCTTTCGATTGCCGCCTTGATGCGTTACCCGTCGCCCGATGCTATTTTATACGAGTTACTCAAAACCTATGGCTTTACTCGTCCGGTGGCGGAGGATGTTTATTTGTCCCTGACGAAAGAATCGGGCAAAACCTTTTTCTCTTCTACGCACCGGTTGATAAAAGATCGGGACTATTTATTGTTATCTCCCCTTGTAAAAGAAGAGGTCCGTGAATATACACTGACCGGTGGCGAGAAAGTTTGGTCCGGTCCTGTCGAACTTTCTTTCGAGAAGATTGTTATTAAGGAAGATTTCCATATCCGGAAAGATAAAAATATCGCTTATTTCGATTACGACAAACTGACTTTTCCGCTTACCCTGCGTACATGGAAAGAAGGAGATTGGTTTATTCCTTTTGGCATGAAAGGGCGGAAGAAATTAAGCGATTATTTCTCGGATCATAAATTCAGCCGTTTAGATAAGGAACGGACGTGGCTTTTATGCAGCGGAGGCGCTGTTATCTGGATTGTAGGAGAACGTTCCGATAATCGTTTTTGCCTGGACAAAACAACTAAAAGTGTGTTAGTTGTGAATTTTTTTCCGACAAAAAGCGAGAGTAACTGAAAATATTATTACATTTGCAAAGATTTACTCCGCAGATGTGTTACTAATGATTCAAATTAGCTCAACAATCCGGTTTTCACATGAAATTATTAATTATCAAATTATAAAAGATACAATGATTGCGTTGTACGCGTGCCGTGTCCGGTCGTGTAAGTACGTCGTTTTTATTATTCACTTCGCATTATGCAAAAATATAACATTCTAGAACTAAATGAAAAACTCCTTCCTGAGTTGCAAAGTATAGCGGAAGAGTTAGGTATTAAAAAAGTAAGTTCCCTTAAGAAAGAGGAACTTGTATACAGAATTCTTGACGAACAGGCCATTTCATACGCCGGCATCCAGGCTGAAAAGGAGAAAGAAAAGGAAGCAAAGAAAGCAGAAAGGCAGACTAAGGCTAAGAAAACAAAAGCTGCGGCTCCGAAAGGCGCAAAAGCTGATGCCAAAACGAAAGTCGCTGCTCCCGCCACACCCGTTGAAGCTTCGGTAGAAGAGGTCGCTCCGGAAGCTCCAGAACAGCCCGAACGTAAAAGACGGACTCGTATTGACAAGAAAGAAAAAGTGGCCGCGGCTGTTGTTCCTGTCCAGAAAAACGAAGAGGCAGCCGTTTCCAAAAGTCCGGTTTCAGCCAATGCCCCTGTATCCGAAACTCTTGTCCAGGTAGCTGATGCTACGGCCGACGTCCCTGCCGAAACGGTAAAACCGGCAGCAAAGAAAGTGGTTAAGAAGACTGACAAGCCTGTAGAGAAACCGTTGCTTCCTCCTGTTGTCGTGGAATCGGATAACGGAGAGCTTCCGGCCGAAATCGCTCCCGAAGTAACGGAAGAACCGGCTGTCGTGGAAACTCCTGCCGCTTCGACTCCGGCAGACGAACCTAAACGTGTGGTATTCCGCCATCCGGACACCAAATCAGTTCTCGATCAACTTTTCCCATTCTCTTCCACACCTGCAAAACCGGAACCGAAAGCGCGGGAAGAACAACCTGCAGCCGCCCAGCAGCAGAACAATCCTCGCCAGAATAACAACAGACAGAACAACCAGAATAATCATAACAACCAGCGCAACAACAATAATAACAATGCTGTGCAGGAAAAACAGTATGAGTTTGACGGTATACTGACAGGTGTCGGTGTGCTGGAAATGATGCCTGACGGATATGGTTTCTTGCGTTCTTCCGATTATAACTACCTGACTTCCCCGGATGATATTTACGTATCGCAGTCGCAGATCAAGCTGTTCGGCCTGAAGACCGGCGACGTGGTGGAGGGGGCTATCCGTCCTCCGAAGGAAGGTGAAAAATATTTCCCGCTTGTCAAAGTGGACAAGATCAACGGCCGTACGCCTGAAGAAGTCCGTGACCGTGTTCCTTTCGATCATCTGACTCCGCTTTTCCCGGACGAAAAATTCATGTTGACGGCCCGCAAGTCTTCGAAAGTATATGATAATATCGCCGTACGTGTAGTAGATCTGTTCTCGCCGATCGGCAAGGGGCAGCGTGGTCTGATCGTGGCACAGCCGAAGACCGGTAAGACGATGCTGTTGAAGGATATCGCCAATGCGATCGCAGCCAACCATCCTGAAGTGTATATGATTATCCTGCTGATCGACGAACGTCCTGAGGAGGTGACCGATATGGCCCGTAGCGTAGATGCCGAAGTGATTGCTTCTACTTTCGACGAACCGGCTGAACGCCATGTGAAAATTGCCGAAATCGTATTGAATAAGGCTAAACGTATGGTGGAATGTGGACATGATGTCGTGATCCTGTTAGACTCTATCACACGTCTGGCTCGTGCTTACAATACGGTTCAGCCGGCTTCCGGTAAAGTGCTCTCCGGTGGTGTGGATGCGAACGCATTGCAGAAACCGAAACGTTTCTTCGGGGCTGCCCGTAACATCGAAAACGGCGGCAGCTTGACGATCCTGGCAACGGCATTGACTGAAACCGGTTCGAAGATGGACGATGTGATCTTTGAAGAATTCAAAGGTACGGGTAATATGGAATTGCAGTTGGATCGCAAGCTGGCAAACAAACGTGTTTATCCGGCTGTCGATATCACAGCGTCCAGCACGCGCCGCGACGACCTGTTGCAGGATGAAAACACCGTGAACCGTATGTGGATCCTGCGTAAGTACCTGGCCGATATGAACTCTATGGAGGCTATGGAATTTGTCAAGAAGCGCATGGAACAGACATTCGATAATATGGAGTTCCTGGCTTCGATGAACGGATAAGTTAGGGGATTCTCGATATTGATAAAAACGCAGATCGGGCCCGGCCTGGTCTGCGTTTTTTATATTGGATTCGAATCTCTGTTTTCTATATTTTGCAACGCTATGCACTTATAATCGTCGACCGGCATTT
>ERZ772812.2030-NODE-2030-length-13640-cov-3.417078_pt1 | contig 13640 bp, 8 predicted proteins | sample MGYA00511343_ERZ772812 | MGnify/ENA primary metagenome ERZ772812 (study PRJEB29015, sample SAMEA2737706) | human gut metagenome | biome: human gut; feature: human-associated habitat; material: faeces | place: China | collected 2012 ...
CCCTATGCGGACTTATTCGAAAGGCACACTCCTACGAATGGTGTCGATGGCTGCAGCCGTGACCGTACTTCTAACATCCTCAATTTTTCTGGTTTCCGGATACCGGAAGCGGATGGCTTTTACGGAATCAGCTAAAGAGGTGGTTATTACGGCCCCTACAGGTCAAAAGGCAAAGGTTTTCCTTCCAGACCGTTCTGGAGTATGGCTCAATTCCGGAACAATCTTGTCCTATCGAACTGATTTCGGAATAACCGAACGGACTGTAAAGATAAGTGGAGAAGCTTTTTTCGACGTTAGTCGCGATGAATCAAAGCCGTTTTGTGTTCAGGCAGGTGATATTGTGGTACATGTTCTCGGTACTCGTTTCAATATCAATAGTTCTGTGGAAAATGGAAATACATCCATATCATTATTAAGCGGAAAAGTTAATGTTATTTCAGCAAAAAATGGTAACTTGATTACGAGTTTGTCCCCTGGGCAGAAAGCTGTCGTTGACAATCAGACTCTTAGTAGCCGTTTAAGCGAATGTGATGTCGCATTGGAAAGCATCTGGCAGTCGGAACAGCTTAAAATACAGATGGAACCTCTTACGGAAGTCATTCGCAAAATGGAATATTGGTACGGTGTTGAGATTGATCTACAGCCGTTTGACAATGACGAACTGTATTGGTTCACAATCAAAGATCAGTCAATCGTGGAGATGCTAAACTTGATCGATAGAATAACACCGATAGACTATACTATAAATGACAGGCATATAACAATACGCTGTAAGAATTAGAATCGTGTCGGTATTTTGATATTCCGGCTGGCCATTATTTATGCTCGAAAAGCTGTGGGTACTCATATTAACATAGATGTGTTTCACAGGTTGTATAATACTTATTACAACTCTTTGTTTCGTTTTGTCAATTTGTATGCCAAGGATCAGTATGCAGCACAAGACATCGTTCAAGAAGTATTCCTGAAATTGTGGGATCGCAGGGATCGTATCCAGATCACTCATGCCAAAGCCTATTTGTTCCGGATGGGGCGGAACGCAATCCTAAATAAACTTAGGAATACGAAAGAGCGCTTCTACTTTCTTGAAAAATTACCCGAAGTCGCGGATTATGAGATTGAGAACGATGTGGAATATGTAACGTCTGACATATTGATCGAAATTGTCCATGAAGCTATTAACGGGCTACCTCCAAAATGTCGTGGAATATTCATCATGAACCGACATCAAAAAATGACTTATAAACAGATTGCAATTGTGAAAGGTATTTCTAGAAAGACTGTCGAGAACCAAATAGGAATAGCATTGAAGAAGATTAGAAACTACGTTATACTTCATATGCCTAAATAGAACTCTCAAAATTATTCCATTAACCCGAAAAAAGAATGGAGGTGGAGCCTAGATATTAACAATATAAAAAAAGGCGTGTAGGAATGGCCCCTCCTACACGCCCGGAAAGATACAAGGAAAAACTCTCTAACAAGTTTCACCCTATGGCTGCAGGGCAGCGCATGGTGTCGTATGCACCTTTCGGGGCAAAGTTAAAGAATTTATTTAACAAATCTACAACTTAAATGCAACCTGTAAAATTTTTTTTCATGTGCTGCATGCTTTGTCTCTGCCAAACCACAGATCTGCATGCACAAACTTCCTCTCCGGTCAAATTGGATATATCCTTGACCGATTCGCCCCTGATGGAATTGATAAAGACCATAGAGGCTCGGACGGATTACACTTTTTTGATCAATACGTCCATAAATCCGGAACAGCATATCACTGTCGTTGCTAAACAAGCTACCATCCCAGAGATTCTGGATATAGCACTGAAAGGCAAGCCGATCAATTATGAGATTGCGGGCAAACAAATCATCTTAAAAAAGGCTGCTGGACAGCCTCGGGTAAGGCGTCTGACGGGTAAAGTCTCCGACAGTAAGGAAAATCCATTGGTCGGGGTGACTGTTTTGGTCAAAGGAACCACTATAGGAACATCTACAAATGTGAGAGGGGAATATGCTCTGACTTTGGATAAACCCGGTGGCATACTGGTTGTTTCCTATTTGGGATACGAATCTCAGGAAATCAGTATTAACAATCGCACCTCAATTGATGTCGTTCTTCAAGATGAAACACACTCTATTGAAGACGTTGTTGTAATCGGTTACGGAACCAAGAACAAAACTAAAATAGTCGGGTCGGTTAATCAAGTATCCAGTGAGACATTTGAAAATAAAGCCATCGCCAATGTGGGACAAGCTCTTCAAGGAGCAATCCCCAATCTGAACATCACCTTTTCTGACGGTCAGATAAACCGCAATGCCTCTTACAACATTCGCGGTACGACTTCGATCAACGGAGGCAGTCCGCTGGTGCTGATCGACGGCACACCGGGCAATCTGAACTTGATTGCTCCGGAAGACATTCAAACCGTGAGTGTCCTGAAAGATGCCTCTTCGGCAGCCATATACGGGGCCCAGGCTTCATACGGGGTTATATTGGTGACCACCAAGAAGGGAGAGAGCGACAAACCGCATTTCAGATACTCAGGTAGTTTTGGCTTCAGTCAGCCGCTCAAAACACCACGTATTCTGATGGATAGCAGAAACTATGTTGATATTCTGCAGCAGGCTTATGTCGGTTGGGCCGGCGGAGAGTTAGCCGCTCTGACTCAGGTTTCCGACTACCTGAAAGCCTATGAACAAGATCCGACGCAGCCTCTTGGGTATGTAAACAATATGTATTTTTCCTATATCACAGGAAAGCCGACCGATTGGTACGGACTGATTTACAATGATACACAGCCTTTCAATAAGCATTTCGCGGAAGTGTCGGGACGGAGTGAGCGGGTCAATTACTATGTTTCCGCCGGAATGACCAATCAGGATGGAGCCTACCGTATCAATACCGATCATCTCCGGAAATACAGTATGCGTACAAAGCTGGAAATCAAACTTTCTAAAAACATCAACATATTCAACAACTTTTCTATCGAAGATTCCAAATATGTGACACCAATTACCAATGTTACCGGATCGAACAACATTCTTCGTTTCATGACGCAGCTCTGCGCTCCGTTTTCGTCGCCTTATGACAATGACGGTAACTACTCTTACGGAGGAATGGTTTCCGAGGGTCTGCTCAGAGACGGAGGGCGCTCCATCCAGCGGAACAACATGGTACGGAACACATTTGGAGCGGAAATCAGTTTTCTGAAAGGCGACCTCAAACTCAAAGGGGATTACAGTATCTGGTGGGACCGGGCACGGGGAGACGATCAAAAATTTAGGCTTTCCTATTCGCCATCACCCGGCAAAGTCGCCGAACTCAGTGCGATGAGCGATTACTACAAATCGGCCTATTCTCAAGCGATCCGACAGACGCTGAACGTATATGCCAATTATAACAAAAAGTTAGGAAACCACACTGTCGAGGTGATTGCAGGTTTGAATCAGGACCAAAACGACTACACACTCTTTTCGGGCCAAATCGATGACAATATGTTTACCACCTATGGTTCGCTCAATCTTGGTGACGGAATCCAGACTGTAGCGGACAGTGTGAACGAATGGATTACCTTGGGACTTTTCTATCGCCTCAGCTATGACTACAAATCGAAATACTTGATCGAGCTGAACGGGCGTTATGACGGAACCTCCCGTTTCCCGACGAGCCGGCGCTGGGGGTTCTTCCCTTCGGCGGCAATTGGTTGGGTGATCTCCGAAGAACCGTTCATGGATTTCGCTAAATCCGTGCTCGACATTCTGAAAATACGTGCCTCTTACGGCTCTTTGGGAAACCAACAGGTCGATGCATACTCCTATTTCGCCACAATGTCGAAAAAGCAAATGGGCTATCTGGTAGACGGCGAGAAACTTTATTACATGACCACGCCCGGTCTTGTAGCGGGTGATTTGACATGGGAAACAGTTGTTTCAAAAAATCTTGGACTCGATATCGGGATGTTCCGCAACCGGCTGAATATCGGCTTTGACATCTATGAACGCGAAACACAGGATATGCTTGCGGCCGGCGTGTCGCTCCCGGCAACGCTGGGTACGAGTGCTCCCGAAATAAACTCGGCCGACCTCTCGGTAAAAGGTTGGGAGGCTTCGCTGATGTGGCGTGACAAGTTTCGTCTTTTCGGCAAGGATGCACACTATTCGGTCCGTTTTGTGATTGCCGACAACAAATCGGTCATTACCCGTTTCAGCGGTAATGACGGTAAACTGTTGTCGGGATACAACGTCGGCGAAAGAATCGGAACCATTTGGGGGTTCGAAACGCTCGGGTTTTTCTCTTCCGACGAGGAAGCTGCCGGCTGGGCGAACCAAACCGAGGTTACAACCAATATGAAGGACATCGGGGCCGGCGACATAAAGTTCGCCGACCTAAACAAGGACGGTAAAATTACCAAAGGTAAGGAAACGCTTTATGACCACGGCGACTTGAAACGAATCGGCAATAGTTCAATCCGTTTTCCGTATAGTATCGATTTATCGCTGGCATGGAATAATTTCGACTTGAACGTCTTTTTTCAGGGCGTCGGCAAACGAGAGTTTTATCCAGGCCCGGAAGCCGCTCTTTTCTGGGGATTCTACAACCGTTACTACAATCCAGTCATGGAACATCATGTAGGTAACTTCTGGACTCCTGAAAATCCGAACGCCTATTTCCCCAAACCCCGAACCTATATGGCCAATAACAAAACCAACGAGCTGGGTGTGGAGCAGACAAGATATTTACAGGACGCCTCGTACCTGCGCCTCAAGACACTGACCTTCGGATATACAATTCCCCAACATCTGACCCGTAAACTGCGGATTGATAAGCTTCGGATTTTCTTCTCCGGACAGAATCTCCTGACGTTCACCGATCTCCACGAAGCATTCGATCCGGAAGCTATTTCCAATATAAGTAGCAACGGAGCGGGATTGGTATACCCCATACAGCGGACTTTCACTTTCGGCATAGACCTTAACTTCTAACGATCATACGATGAAACGCAATCTCATATTCATACTTATCATGCCGTTGCTGTTCGCTTCGTGCAGTGATGATTTTCTGCAGCGGAACCCCACGAAATCGGTCACAGACAGCAACTTTTTCAATTCAGAGACCGAGCTGGAATTGTATTCCAATGGATTTTATTCCTATGTCCCCGGCGGGACAGACCTAATGGCAACCGATTTTACGGCCAGCGATAACATTGAGGTCAGTACCTACAGCGCTTTTCTCGCTGGAGTCAGAACCGTTCCGGCTTCCGGGGGCGGATGGTCTTGGACTACGCTTCGGAATATTAACTATTTTCTCGCACACTACCGCAAGGCCGATATAGCGGTCGACCGGTTGAATTATTACGAAGGTTTTGCGAAATTTTTCCGGGCATGGTTCTATTTCGAGAAAATAAAGATGTTCGGTGACGTGCCCTGGTACTCCGAGCCGCTGGAAACGACCTCCGAAGAACTGTACAAGGGACGTGATTCGCGCACGGTGGTTGCCGATTCAATCCTGGTCGATCTGGACCGTGCGATTCGTTATCTCGGCACGGCCAAAAGTCCGACTCGGATATCCCGGTGGACAGCATTGGCCCTCAAATCGCGGTTCTGTCTCTACGAAGGGACCTATCGCAAATACCATCCGGAATTGAATCTGACGGAATCGGCCGAAAAATTCCTGACTGAGTGTGTCCGTGCCTCGGAAGAACTCATTCTGGAGGGTGGTTACATGGCTTATAATACGGGGAAAAAGAGCGATTATCAGGATATGTTTACCTCCACGTCACCCAATTCCGAGTTCATTCTCGCCCGGACCTATGACAAAGCATTGAGTATGGTGCATTCGATGAATTATGTACTGCTCAATTCAACCTATTATGCAGGCGCAGGCATGACACGGCAGATGGTTGAATCCTACCTGATGGACGACGGCCGCTTCTTTTCGTCCATTCCCGGCGGAGATAAGATGACTTTTGCGGAGGAATGTGCGAATCGCGACTTACGGCTTTCTCAAACGATTCGGACACCGGGTTACACCCGTATCGGAACATCGAAGACGTTACTTCCTGATTTCGATAAGGCGTCGACAGGTTATCAGGTTACGAAATATGTAACCGGCACCGAAAACGATGCTTCCAACGAGAGCGCGAATGCCATTTCAATATTCAGATATTCAGAGGTGCTGCTGAACTATGCCGAGGCTCGGGCCGAATTGGGCGAACTCACCCAATCCGATCTCGATATGTCGATCAATGAAACCCGGGCCCGGGCTGGACTACCGGATATGAAATTGGAAGACTTGGCCGTAGACCCCGCCATGCAAAAGATTTATCCTGGGATTACGGATGCTGCCATTCTTGAAATCCGCCGCGAACGCCGGATTGAATTGGCGTTCGAAGGTTTCAGATGGGGCGATCTGATGCGGTGGCGGCGGGGACCGTTGCTGGCACAACGATTTTCCGGAATGTATATCCCCAAAATGGGACTTCAGGATTTGGATGGGGATGGTGTCGATGATTTTTGCGTGGTAAAGAAGGCTCCCGACCAAAAGGAGACCGGTATCACCTACCTCGTTTTAGGCGACAATAAATTGTTGTCTAACGGTACATTCGGATTCATCTTGCCGCAGCCTTATACGGTCAAAACATTTGATGAAAACCGCGATTATCTTTATCCGATTCCGTTGAATGAGTTGACCATCAATAAAAACCTCACTCAAAACCCGGGATGGAACTTCTAATGCTGAAAACCATGAAAAAACTGTTTATAACCTTACTGCTGTTCATGTGCGCTTCGTCGCTTCAGGCCTGCCAGAGATCGGACAGCTCTGGCGATCCGATCCCCAAGCCCGAAAAGCCGGACAAAAAAGCCGGAGATCTGCGCATCATGCAGTATAACATTCGTTATGGAGTCGGCATTGATGGCGTCTACAACATCTACCGTCTCATCAGCGTATTGAAAAACGCCGATGCGGACATCATCATCCTCAATGAAGCGGACAAGTATTACAGCGACCGTTCGAACAATATGTACATGGGGGAATATATAGCCAAACAGCTCGGTATGAACTTCGTTCATCGTTCGTCAATCATTATTCCCGCACCGCCCGCACCCGATCGTGAAGTCGGCAATGTGGTGCTGACCAAGGAGAAGGTTGAACATGTCGAGACGAAGTTTTTCTCCATAGGAGACAAGTGGCCGCGGGTTATCACGAAATCCCGGATTGAGTTGGAGGACGGACGCGTCATTTATGTTGGGATGACGCATTTCGGATTGACCGAACAGGGCCGGCTGGTGCAGGCACAGGAGACAATCGACTTTATGGCCGATGTGGACGACTATCCGGTGTTGATCGCCGGTGATTTCAACGACAATCCGGACAGCCGGACGATTGCGATCATGAGGTCGAAATATACGGACGCCTTTGCCTCGAAACCGGGAGCAAATACCTTTCCGGCGAGTAATCCGGCAAGCCGGATCGACTACATCTGGGGTAACGACCAGATAACTTTCCGTGACAACGGCCGTGTTATCGAGACCGAGGCTTCGGACCATCGCCCGATCATCATTGACGTATCATTCTGACGGGTGTATACCAAAAAAGAAAATAACCGCATAAAATAACACAGTAAAATGAAATATAAGCGCATCTTGAAATTCCTATCCATTCTGTCGGTCTTGATGCTTTTTTCCTGCAAAGACGATCAAACAGAAGTTACCGGTGGAGTTGCGGTTACGACCGTATCGCCGGCTGAAGGATATACAAACGACCTCGTCACTGTTACCGGGCTGAATTTCGATCCGGTAGCAGAGAATAACATCGTCCGGTTCGGGGAACATGTGGCGGCTGTCAAAAGTGCGACTCCGACCGAATTGCAAGTGCTGGCACCGAATGGCTCCGGGGAAGTGAACGTCACGGTTACAACGGATCAGGGTACGTCTGCCGGAAAACTTTTCAAATTTCTCGTTCCGGAGATTATCATGACCTCAATCACGCCCGATAAAGGTATTGCCGGCGATATTGTGACGATCAACGGCAAAAACTTCAACGAGAATGTCTACAACAATCTTGTCCAATTCAACGATGTCGTCGCAGAGGTAAAATCAGCTACGACAACCCAGCTGGAGGTGATTGTTCCCGAAGGACGAAGCACAGTAAATGTTACGGTGGCTATCGGACGGAACAAGACGGCAGCGCTTCCGTTCGTCTATACCGTAAACAAGACGACGATCGTAAATATCACTCCGGCATCGGCGTTTGCAGGCGACGAGGTGACAATCAGTGGAACATTCAAATCTCCGACAGATGAGAATGTCGTCCTGTTTGGCAGTGAAAAGGCCCAGATAACCGCATCTTCCGATTCGGAACTTTCCGTAATCGTTCCTTCGGGCAACGGAATCGTCGACGTCGTTGTTTCATCGGCCGACGATTCGTCCGACCCATGGAAATTCCAGTATGCTACAGTACGGCTTACGGAACTCTCCCCAACTCAGGCAGAGGCCTGCGACACACTGACCATTACCGGAAACGGTTTCGATCCGACTGTTTCCAACAACAAAGTCTATTTCGGACAAAATGTCGGAGAGGTCGTTATGGCGACTATGAACCAACTACGTGTCGTAGTTCCGCAGTTCAGCGACGATAACGCAGATGTGAGCGTGTCGGCCGTTGTCAATGGTGGTACGTCGAATGTCCTTCCGTTCCATCTGCTGCAATACTATACGGAGATTGTCTCAGGATGCGGCGTGAAGGGGTCGAGTACAGAAACGGTAGACGCTGCTCAGGCGCAATTCGACCAACCGGTCAATTTGACCTTCGATAATTCCGGAAACCTTTACATTGCGGAGTCGGGTGGCGCTACTATACGCCGTCTTACGCCCGGCGGCAAGGTGGAGTTTGTTGCCGGAAGCTACTTGTCGTACGGTGCCGTCGACGGAAGAGGGGTAGATGCAAAATTCAAATACCCCTACGACCTGACTGTCGGCTCTGATGGAAATATCTATGTGGCCGATGTTACGAACCGCCTGATCCGTAAAGTCACACCCGACGGTATGGTAACTACGGTCGCGGGAGTACTGAACAGCTCCACGGCGGCAAACGGTACGGGAACGGAAGCGACCTTCCGCGAGCCGTACAGCATAACGACAGACAACGACGGTCACCTGCTTGTCGGTGACAAATTCGCTGTACGCAGGATTTCGATTCCGGACTATGTCGTCACGACGGTCGCCGGAGACAACCTCAATGCTACGGATGCCGGATCGGTAAGTTCTTTCAACAGTGTGCGCGGGCTCGACGTTGCTCCCGACGGGACGATTTATGTCTGCGACGCCCTGAACAACTGCATCAAGAAGATCAATCCCGACGGAACAGTTGTACGTCTCAGTGGACCTGCCGACAGAACGCAGATCGGGCACATCGACGGTCCCGCCTCCGAGGCTTTGTTCTACAACCCGCAGGGCTTGGCTTTGGCTCCCGACGGATGCCTGTTCGTATCGGACGGTACGAAGGACAAGAACTATTATCTGCGTAAAATACATCCCAACGGATATGTCACTACGGTATTCGGAACCGGTGCGACGACGCCGTTCGTGGAGTCCGGACTCGGAACGACCGTGCCATTCAAAGGCTGGGGTGTTACGATTGACCAGAAAGGTACAATCTACATTCCTGACCAGCAGCATCTTTATATCCGCAAGCTCTACCTTAAATAATTGAACTTACATATCTGATTTCCGCGCTTTCTTCCCGAAAAAAGGGAGAAAGCACGGAAACCGGATGAAAGGACGAAGAACATTCGTTCCGCAGACTTTACACGCTTTTATAAACTGATAAAACCTCACACAGATGCAATTCAAAACCAATCAACTGTTTCTTTGGACACTGCTGGCGCTCTGCCCATTATCTACTGTTTCCCAGACACTTCCGGGTAACCTTTCTACAAGTCCGCCCCGGAAGCCGATGGATTCGGCCCTGCCACTCCACCCGGCGAACGATGCTTTTGAGTTGCGGGGGACCAAAGGATATTTCTGGACTCCAGCCCAATATCTCGAGGAGATTCCTATTCTGAAAAGCTACGGTATGAACTTCTTGGCCACCTGTTACGGCTCCTTCTTCCGGGACTATACTTTCAAAGAGGGACACAATGATTGGTGGGTGGAAATGGATGCCGGGCTGAAACGAGAGTGGCAGCAGGTCATCCACTCTTGCCGGGAGAACGGAATAAATTTCTGCTTCGGGACCAACCCCATGCTTTATTCCTCACGTCCGCTCGATACCGGTCGAGAAGAGGATTTCGACCGGCTGCTAAAACTTTATAGGTGGTTTCAGGAACAAGGCGTTGAATGGTTTTACCTCGCACTTGACGACTTGCACCTCCACAAAGGCATGCGTGTGGATGGCAAAGGCCAATCGCTTTTTACGAATAAACTCTACAAGGCCCTTTTACAACACGATCCGTCCTGCAAGATGATTTTCTGTCCGACCTGGTATTGGGGCAGTACGATGAAAAATCCCGACAGACGGGCCTATCTGGAAGAGGTGGCAGAATTCCTTCGCAAGGATATTCTTACATTCTGGACTGGGAACGACGTGGTTTCGACGACGGTGACAACTGCGGATGCTGCAGCCTACCGGGAGGCAATCGGTCACGAACTCATTCTGTGGGACAACTATCCGGTCAACGATTTCCACAATACGCTGAATATAGGTCCTTTGACTGGTCGTGATCCGGAACTTTGTAACGTGATTCTCGGAATCATGGCTAATCCTATGCGCGACAATCGAATGAACCGCCTGCCATTATATACTATGGCCGAATACATGAACGGCCCCGGTAGTTACAGCCCGGAGGAATCCATTGTTCGGGCTATCCGGACTATTGCCTGGACCGAATCTGGACAGGAGGCTCTGAATTCGCTCGTACGACTCTATCCCGGCGGCCTTGCCTCCGGTTACACCTCTACGAAATACAGCGTAATCCGCAAGGAATTCGAACGACTGCTGAATGACGATAGAACTGCGGCCAAGCAACTTGTAGAGGATTTGACCCGAATGCTGTCGCTGTTTAATAACGCCTTCCCTAAAACTTACGGCGATACGAAAAATGTAATCAGCAATGATCTGAAATGGATGAACAAACAACTTTCGAAATAATGAACAATCAAAAACAACATGCCATGTTACGAGTAACTGAACGCCCTTCGTTGTACGACAACCTGGAGCAGAAAACCGTGATGGAACTAATAACATCCATCAATGCCGAAGATATGAAAGTAGCCCCGGCCATCCGGGAAGTGCTGCCCGCCCTTGAAAAACTGATTGCCGCCGTCGAGTACCAGTTACGCAATGGCGGCCGGATGTTCTACCTGGGGTGCGGTAGTGGCGGACGTCTTGCCGTACTCGATTCGATCGAGCTTCCCAATACATACGGCATCGAAAAGGGTGTGATGAACGTTGTCCTTGCTGGAGGCGTCGATCGTCTGGTCGAAGCCCCCGAAGAGAAGGAAGACGAGGAAGACGACGGCTGGAAAGACTTGCTTCGGGAAAATGTCACTCCGGCCGACATCGTGATCGGCATTTCGGCCAGCGGAACCACGCCTTATGTCCTTAGCGGACTCAAGTGGTGTCGGGAACACCAGATTCCATGCGGCTCGATTGTCCATAACCCGAACTCACCCATCTCCGAGCATTCGGACTATCCGGTTGAAATCGTTATGGGACCGGAATTCGTAACTGGCAGTACCCGCATGAAATGCGGCACTGCACAGAAGATCGTTTTTGATATGATCAGTACGACCGTGCTCATCCGGCTCGGTCACGTTGCGGGAAACAGAATGGTTGATGTCCGCCTGACCAACAAGAAGGTAATAGACCGTTCAGTCCGAATGATCCTCGAGTTGTCGGGTCTGGGCGATTACGACAAGGCACACGATATTCTATTGCAATGCGGTAGTGTTCGCAAGTCGGTAGAATACATTAAACAGAATCACATTCGCTAAAGATGGTGCGTCATGAAAAAGTGGAAAACACTCTCGTTTTTGGCGGCGTTATGTGCCAGCTTTCAACTGTCGGCCCAGACTCGTTATCAAGCCGGTTTTGCAAGCGTATCGCTTGAACCGAGTGAAAATATCTTTTCAGTAGCGCTGCAAGGATACGGAGCACCGGCTGAAGGGCGGTTTTCGCTCGAATGGGCCGATGTGGGAACACTCGGGGAAGTGGCGCATATTACAGGTCTGGGAAATTATCTTTATGCGTTGACTCCCGATGGAGATCTCAACCGTACGGACGCGACCCGGCAGCCACTCGAATGGACTAATATAGGAGCTACTAATCCGGTCGTGTTGCTTGCCGGGGCGACTCCGGATTCGTTCAAGCTCATTGCCTCACTGGGGGAAACGCTTTATGCCGTGTCGCTCGACAACCGCCTATCGCGCTACGACACGACAGTTTTCCCGATGAAATGGATTTCTGTCGGACGGACTCCAAATGCGGTCGCCATCGCCTCAGCGGAGGAGAAACTATATATTGCAGATGCGGCCGGTACGTTGTGGCAGGCCGATCCGAACAGCCGGGAACTCTGCTGGGACAAGTGTTGTGACACTGGGTTCGATGCCGTTTCGATGACGTCACAGGGGAATCGCCTTTACCTGCTTGCCCGGGACCAGCGTCTATGGGAATATACCGTGACGGACGCTGCGCCCGAATGGTCTCCGATGGCCTATATCAACGGAGTCACCTACCGGAAGCCTCTTGCACATATCGCCGTAGCCGGCGGTCGGCTTTTCGGTGCAGGGCTCGACAATACGCTCTACCGTTCGCAGCACAGGACGGAAGAAAATCTACAGGCCGCCTGTCTGACACTAACTTTTGGCAAATCGACAGTGGCTGTCATCGCTGCCGATCTGTGTGCTGTAGAATATCGTTTCACACAGAAAATCAAGGATACGATTGCAGCCCGGTACGGATTGCCGCACGATGCGATTCTGTTCAATTTGTCACACTCCCATTTCACGCCAGTTTCACGCAACTGGTTTCCGTTCGGCCGGTGGGCCTATCCCGATGAGCGGTATCTGGACCAGGTTGCGGACAACATCGTGAAATGTGTGGGTGAGGCTCTGGAGAATCGACGCGAGTCGCAGGTGCATGCGTACCGTACGGAAAGCTGTATCGGTCTGAACCGTAGCCTGCACGCTTCTGACGCCCCCTATGATCCGACTGTTGATATCGTGAAGATTGTGCCGGCAGACGGAACGGCACCAGTCGTCGTGTTCAGTGCTGCCTGCCATCCGGTATTCCCGAATGCCGGAGAGAGTCGCTATACGATCAGCGCCAATTTTGTCGGCACGGCACGCCGGATAATTGAAGAGCGCACGGGAACGCATGCTATGTTCTTGCAAGGTTGTGCAGGAGACACCAATCCGGTTTCGCAGGACTACCATGCGACGGGGGAGACATTGGCGCAGGATGTCATACATGCGCTTGAAGAAAAGATGGTCCCGGTGTCGGGCAAAATAACCTGTCGTTTGGATTCAATCGGGTTCGGCATCGAGGTTCCCGCTCAATGTGAAATCGAGCGGTTCGCTTGGGAAAACGAAAACCGGTCAATGGACATAGAAGCCGAAAAAAATGTCCGCTGGGCCCGTTG
>ERZ772812.2033-NODE-2033-length-13636-cov-2.784257_pt1 | contig 13636 bp, 9 predicted proteins | sample MGYA00511343_ERZ772812 | MGnify/ENA primary metagenome ERZ772812 (study PRJEB29015, sample SAMEA2737706) | human gut metagenome | biome: human gut; feature: human-associated habitat; material: faeces | place: China | collected 2012 ...
AATGTCGCCGATGAGGTGCGTGGACAGCATAAGCGCGGCATCCTCACTGTAGTTGTGCAGGATGGTGCTTAAAATGTAGTCGCGGGCGGCGGGGTCCACGCCGCCCAGAGGCTCATCCAGCAGGTAGAGCCTGGCGGCACGGCTCATCGTCAGGCAGAGCTGCATCTTTTCCTGTGTGCCCTTGCTCATGGAATCGATTTTGTCTCGCCCGCCGATATGCAGGTCGGCCAGCAGGGCGTTTGCCTTGACTTTGTCAAAATCGGTGAAGAAATCCGCGTACAGGCTTACGGCATCGTCGGCGGTGAACTCCGTCGGCAGGGCCATACGGTCCGGCAGATAGCTGGTGACGGCCTTGGTGAAAACGCCGACAGGAACTTTATCAATAATGACGCTGCCCGCCGTGGGCTGCAAAAGCCCGGCGGAGATTTTCATAAGCGTTGTTTTGCCGCTGCCGTTGGGGCCAAGCAGGCCAACAAGCTTGCCCGGCGTGACGGCAAAGTCCACGCCGTTCAGCGCAGCGGTGCGGCCATAGCGCTTGGTCAGGCCGCGTACCTCATAAATTGCATCCATGGTTTACTCCTTTTTTTGGTGCCTGCTGTGCGGTCTCGCGCAGCAGAGTCTCGATTTCGGCTTCGGTCAGGCCGAGGGCCTGCATCTGGTGCAGAAACTCCGCCGCCAGCGTGCCGGCGCGCCGACGGCGCAAGGCCTGCAGGGCAGTGTCATCCGCTGTGACGGTGCGCCCGGCGGTGCGCTGCGCCTGCAAAAGGCCGCGGCTTTCCAGCTCCTGCAAAGCGCGCTGCATGGTGTTGGGGTTGACCCCGGCGTCAGCGGCCAGCTCCCGCACGGGCGGAATGCGGCTGCCGGGCGGGAACTCCCCCGCGACGAGGGCAAGCTCCAACTGCTCGACCAGCTGCACATAGACCGGGCGGCCCGCAGTAATGTTCCAGTTCATGGTGTTTTATGCTCCTTTTGTATTATTGTGTTAAGAGCTTAATACAATAATACACGCGGGATACAGCTTTGTCAATAGAAAAAAACAAAAAAATCCCCCGCCGGGCTGGCGGAGGAAATATTGCATGATACAACGTCAGGAAATATGATCCTCGATCCATGTCAACACGTAGTCGAACACCTCGTCGCGGTTTGTCTCGTTGTGCAGCTCGTGGCGGCCTCCTTCAAAAATCTGGCAGGTCAGATCCCTGACACCGGCGTCGCCCAGCATGGCCCAGACCTTGCGCACGCCGCTGCCGTAGTCGCCGACGGGGTCGCAGTCACCGGCAATCAGCAGCACGGGCAGATCCTTGTCAATAGCCTGTGCCCATGCCTTTGTGCTGACGTGGTTGAGCGTTGCGAGCATCTCGCGGTAGGTCGCAGCGGTAAACCGGAAGGTGCACAGCCCGTCGGCGTCATAGGCTTTCACAACGCTTTTGTCGCGGGAAAGCCAGGCGTTGGGAGACTGCGCGTTCTCGATTTTCCTGCAATAGCTGCCGAAGTTCAGCTTGACCATCAGCGGCGAGACATAGCGCGGCCCCTTGACGCGGGCAATCAGCCCGGCCAGCCGCTGGCCGACGACATTCATAAAGCTGGGGCCTGCCGTGCCGGAAATGACCAGCGCCGCGATGCTTTCCGGCCACTTCTCGGCGTACCAGCGCGCGTAAAAGCTGCCCATGCTGTGGCCGTAGAGGATGATGGGCGTATCGGGAAAGCGCTCGTGCAGGATACGGTTCATCGTGTGCAGGTCGTTCAGGAGGTGGCAACGGCCATTCGGCTCACCGTAGTGGCCGTGCTCCCCTGCCTGGGCGGTGTCACCGTGGCCGAGATGGTCGTTGCCCGCCAGCGCAATGCCGTGGGCAGCGTAGAACTCGGCCATCGGTGCATAGCGGCGCACATATTCGCACATGCCGTGGCTGAGCTGAAGGACAGCCCGCACAGGCTGGCCGGGTACGGTGTAGAGGAATGCGGAGGAGGTGTGCTTTCCGTCCGACGACGGGAAGGCAATGGCTTCGCAGTGGAGGTTGGGCATGATTACAGTTCTCCTTTGATTTTTTTCCAGTATTGTGCGAAAGCCTGCTCGTTTTTATTATCGCCGGGGACATAGTACTGCCGGTCCTTGATGGCGTCGGGCAGGTATTGCTGGGCGGTCCAGTGGTTGGGGTAGTCATGCGGGTAGAGGTAGTGCTGCCCCTTGACCTTGGCGTCGGCGCCGTCGTAGTGCTTGTTTTGCAGCTGGCGCGGGATGGGCCCGGTGCGCCCGGCCTGAATGTCCGCAATGGCGGCATTGATGCCGTCGTGGGCGGAGTTGGACTTGGGCGCGGTAGCCACCAGCACCACGGCATCCGCCAACGGCAGACGGGCCTCCGGCAGACCGACGGCGTTGGCAATGTCAACAGCGGCCTTGACGATGGGGATGATCTGCGGCCAGGCCAGGCCGACATCCTCGCACGCGCAGACCATCAAACGGCGGCAGGCGCTGGGCAGGTCACCCGCTTCCAGCAGACGGCCCAGATAGTGCAGCGCTGCGTCGGGGTCGGAGCCGCGCATCGACTTCTGGTAGGCCGAGACGATGTCATAGTGGTCGTCGCCGAGCTTATCATACCGCATGGCCGTGCGCACGGCGACCTGCTGCACCATGTCCAGTGTGATCGTGCGGCTGCCGTTTTCTACGGGTGCAGCGGTGACGGCAAATTCCAGATTGCCCAGCGCCTTGCGCATATCGCCGCCCGCACTCTGGGCCAGGTATTCCAGCGCGTCGTCGGGAATGAGCACGGGAGACTTGTCCTCAGCCCCGAGGCGCGCAGCGGCGCTGCGCAGCCCGGTGCGGATGTCGTCGGTGGTCAGGGATTTGAACTCGAACACCGTGCAGCGGGACAGAAGCGCGTTATATACATAAAAGTAGGGATTCTCGGTGGTGGAGGCAATCAGGGTGACGGTACCCTGCTCCACACATTCCAGAAGGCTCTGCTGCTGGCGCTTGTTAAAATATTGTATCTCGTCAAGATATAAAAGAATGCCGCCCGACGCGCCGAGTGTGCCGATGTCCGCGAGAACCGACTTGATGTCGCTCGTCGAGGCCGTCGTGCCGTTGAGCTTGTGCAGCTGCATACCGCTGCCCGCTGCAATGATGCTGGCAACGGTGGTCTTGCCGACGCCGGACGGGCCGTAGAAGATCATGTTGGGAATCTTGCCGCTCTCGACAGTGCGGCGGAAAACCTGATTTTTGCCGAGTAGATGCTGCTGGCCGCAGACCTCATCCAGGGTGCGCGGGCGCAGACGCTGTGCCAATGGTTCCATTTTGCGTTCCTTTTTTTAGATAAGTTTGAGATAGTGTACCAAAACATCATACTTCTATACTTGATTATAACGGCTCGGCGTGGTAGAATCAAGAGAAAAGGATTGAAACGGAGAAAATGCTGTGACCAAACAAGAGCTGGCTGCGATCTGTATTGCGCGCCTGAAGGCAGAATATCCCGATTCCGACTGCACGCTGGATTATGACCATGCGTGGCAACTGCTTGTGTCGGTGCGGCTGGCGGCCCAGTGCACCGATGCCCGCGTAAACGTGGTGGTGCAGGAGCTGTTTGCCAAGTACCCCGGCGTAAAAGAGCTGGCTGCAGCGGATCCTGCGGATATTGAGGCCATCGTCAAGCCCTGCGGGCTGGGCCACAGCAAGGCACGGGATATTTCGGCCTGTATGCGGATACTGCGCGACAGGTACGACTGCCATGTGCCGGATGATTTCAACGCGCTGCTTGCCCTGCCCGGCGTGGGCCGCAAAAGTGCGAATCTGATCATGGGGGACGTATTCGGCAAGCCTGCCATCGTGACGGACACCCACTGCATCCGGCTGTGCAACCGCATCGGGCTGGTGGACAACGTCAAGGAGCCGGCCAAGGTTGAGCGGGAGCTGTGGAAGATCATCCCGCCTGCGGAGGGCAACGGCTTCTGCCACCGGCTGGTGGACCATGGCCGCGCCGTGTGCACAGCCCGCACCAAGCCCTACTGCGACAAATGCTGCCTGGCGGACGTATGCCGGGCACGAAAGGAATTTTTGCATGAATAAAACGACGGAAAACCGCCTGGGCGGTGAGCTGCGCAGCCAGCAGGCAGCCCGGCGCCTGCTGGAGGAGCTGCGCCGCGGACGCTATGCAGACGCCGCCCAGCTGCCCAGCGAGCTGGAGCTGGCCGATGTTCTGGGCGTGAGCCGCACCGTGGTGCGCGATGCCCTGAGCGATCTGGAGCGCGACGGCTATGTGGAGCGTGTGCGCGGCATCGGCACCCTTGTCAACCGCGATGTGGTCCGGGTCGAGAACCGCATGGACCAGAAGCTGGAATTCAACCGCATGATCCGCTCAATTGGCCGCGTGCCCCACAGCGATAACCTGATGGTCACGCGGGAGACTGCCATGCCGGAGCTGGCCGCAAAGCTCGGCCTTGACCCGGAGCGCGAGCACACACTTGTGTTTGTGCGCCGCCGGGTACTGGCCGATGAAACGCCGGTGCTCTACTCCACCGATATTCTGCCGCTGGCGCTGTTTGGCGGCAAGCGGCTGGATACGATCGATTTCAGCCGCCCGATCTTTGAGATCGTGGAGCAGCACTGCCATGTGGAGGTCACCGAGACGCTGACGACGCTGCAAGCCGTACAGGGGGTGCCCGGCATCCGCCGCCAGCTGGGGCTGCGCCCGGAGCAGGCGCTTTTGCAGCTGGATGAGATTTGCTATTCCCGAACCTGCAAGCCGGTGCTTTGCTGCCAGACCTGCTATACGGATTTCTTTGACTTTGCGATGGTGCGCAAGCTGATTTGATTTTGAACGGCACAGCGCCGTTTGGAATAAATAGAGTAAACAAAGGGGATTGTGTATGAGACATTTGATCGACCCGGCGGATTTCACGCTGGAAGAAACGCTCAGCCTGATGGACCTTGCAGACCGTATCCATGATGACCCGGCTGCCTATAAAGATGTAGCTGCCCGTAAGCGGCTGGCAACACTGTTCTACGAACCAAGCACCCGTACCCGTCTTTCGTTTGAGGCGGCCATGCTGAACCTGGGCGGTCAGGTACTGGGCTTTCCCGATGCCGGTGTTTCCAGCGCCTCCAAGGGCGAGACTGTAGCCGATACCATCCGCGTGATCAGCTGTGTGGCAGACATTGCCGCCATGCGCCACCCCAAGGAGGGGGCACCGCTGCGCGCGTCCCGCTACAGCCGCATTCCGGTCATCAACGCCGGTGACGGCGGCCACAGCCATCCCACCCAGACGCTGCTGGACATGATGACGATCCGCCAGCGCAAGGGGCACTTGGATCATCTGACCATCGGCTTCTGCGGTGACCTCAAGTTTGGCCGCACGGTGCACAGCCTGATCAAGAGCCTGTCCCGTCTGCCGGGCATGAAGTTTGTGCTCATCTCACCCGAGGAGCTGCGCGTGCCGGATTACATCATCAGCGAGATCCTCGAGCCTAACAACATCCCCTATGTTGAGACACGCAGTATGGAGGAGGCTCTGCCCGATTTGGACGTCCTCTACATGACCCGCGTCCAGCGTGAGCGGTTCTTTAATGAAGAAGATTACATCCGCCTGAAAAACAGCTATGTCCTGACAAAGGAAAAGCTGGCTCTGGCCCCCGCGGATATGCCGGTGCTGCATCCCCTGCCCCGTGTGAATGAGATCACGCTGGACGTGGATGACGACCCGCGCGCAGCGTACTTTGACCAAGTGCAGAACGGCGTCTATATGCGCATGGCGCTGATCATGACTTTGCTGGGTCTCAAAGACCCCAAGACCGGGGAGGTAGCGTTCAATGTTGAAGGTTGATGAAATCCAGAACGGCGTGGTCATTGACCACATTACCGCAGGCACGGGTCTGGCGCTCTACCACATGATGGAGCTGGAAAAGCTGAACAATGCCAGCGTGGCACTTTTGCAGAACGTCCGCAGCCAAAAGGACGGAAAAAAGGACATAATAAAGATCGAGGGCGATGTCAGCGAGATGAGCTTTGACGTTCTAGCCTATGTCGACCCGAAAATCTCCATCACCTTTATCCGGAACGGCAGGGTGACGGAGAAGAAACACCCCGAGCAGCCCAAGCGGCTGGTCAACGTCATCAAATGCACGAACCCGCGCTGCATCACTTCTATCGAGGAGGGCTGTGACCACATCTTTGCCCTGACGCCGAGCGGACGCTATCGCTGCATCTACTGCGAGCAGGAGTTCCGCGTAAAACCGTAAACGAGGTAACACTATGGAAAAGCCGAAATTTCACCTGAACCCTAATGAGGAAATCGTCAAAACCATCCGCGAGGGCCTCAAGCGCACGGGCGGCTACTGCCCCTGCCGCTTGCAGCACATTCCGGAGAATATCTGCATCTGCAAGGAGTTCAAGGAGCAGCTGGCCGACCCGGACTACCACGGGGCGTGCCATTGCGGGCTGTATGTGAAGGATTGAGGATTTTTCCTTTTTACAACAATTATAATAAGCAATAAGCAAAACGAGGTATCTGCCACGGAAAGCAGGTACCTCGTTTTGCTTATGCTACACGCACGCCGCCAGTGTATCCTCGGTCAGGATAATGTGCCCGTCGGCGTCCACATCGGCGGTGTAAACGGTGCCGGGGTGAGCTGTACCGGCAGCGATGCGGTCCGCAAGGGCCTGCTCCACGGCACGGCTGACGGTGCGGCGCAGCTCCCGCGCACCGTAGGGCGGCACCTTGTCCCCGGCCAGCACCTTGGCTGCGGCGGGCGTGTGGTGCAGCGTGTAGCCCTGCCGGGCCGCGCGCTGCTCAAGCTCGACAAGCAGCCGGTCTGCGATCCCGGCCAGCTGCTCCGGGCCGAGCGGGTCAAAGAGGACGGTCTCATCCAGGCGCCCCATCAGTTCGGGGCGGAAAAACTCCTTAGCCTCCTGGATGGCTTGCTGGCCGCGGCGCTGGGTCTCGGCAGCGGCGGCCCCAAAGCCCAGCGGCGACGTCTGCCCGGACAGACACCGCGCACCCAGATTAGAGGTGAGCAGAATAATCGTGTTGGAAAAATCCGCCCGGCGTCCCTGGGAGTCGGTCAGATTGCCGTCCTCCAAGATTTGCAGCAGCAGGTTCTGGATGTCGCTGTGCGCCTTTTCGATTTCATCAAATAAGACAACACTGTACGGGCGGCGGCGCACAGCCTCGGTCAGCTGGCCGCCCTCGTCGTAGCCGACATAGCCCGGCGGCGCGCCGAGCAGCCGCGCGACGGTATGCCGCTCCATATACTCCGACATGTCAAAGCGCAGCAGGGCTTTTTCGCTGCCGAACCAGCATTTTGCCAGCGTGCGTGCCAGCTGGGTCTTGCCGACGCCCGTCGGCCCGAGGAACAGCATAGCTCCTATGGGCCGCCCGCTCTCCCGCAGGCCGGTGCGGCTGCGTCGGATGGCAGATGCCACGGCGGCCACGGCCTGCGGCTGGCCGATGACCTCGGCGGCAAGGCGCTGTTCCAAATTAGCAAGCCGCTCCCTCTCGGCTTCGCCCACGCGCTCTGCGGGCACGCCGCTGGCCTTGCTGACGACCCTTGCAATATCGGCGGGGGTCAGTGCCCGGCGGTTCCCGCTGGCATCGGCAATGCGGCGGGCCGCGGCGGCTTCGTCCAGCAGGTCGATGGCCTTGTCGGGCAGATACCGCCCGGGCAGGTAACGCACGCTCAGCTCCACCGCGGCGTGGATGGCCTCGGGCGGGATGCTGACACCGTGGTAGCGCTCATACCGCGGCATCAGTCCGGCCAGAATCGTTTCCGCGGCAGCAGGGGTGGGCTCCTCGACCATGACCCTTCCAAAGCGGCGCTCGAGCGCGGAATCCTTCTGGATGGTTTTGCGGTATTCCTCGGGCGTGGTCGCGCCGATAAGCTGAATTTCGCCGCGTGCCAGCATCGGCTTTAAAATGCTGGCGGCGTCAATGGCTCCCTCCGCCGCCCCGGCCCCGGCAATGATGTGGATTTCATCGATAAACAAAATCGTTGAGCGGTCACGGTACAGTTCTTCCAATAGGTTCTTGAACCGCTCCTCAAAGTCGCCGCGGTATTTGGTGCCCGCGACCATCGACGCCATGTCCAGCGCCAGCACCCGCTTGCCGCGCAGTGCCGGGGTGATCTGCCCCGCGGCGATCCGCTGCGCCAGTGCCTCCGCCAGCGCAGACTTGCCGACACCCGGCTCACCCAGGAGACAGGGGTTGTTTTTCTGGCGGCGGCAGAGAATTTCAATCATGCGATCCAGCTCGGCATCACGGCAGAGCACCGGGTCGAGCCGCCCCTCCTGTGCGAGGCGCGTCAGGTCGCGGCCGTATTTATCGCTGGGGCGGCCCGTGCGGGAGGCAGCCATCCGCGGCTGGGCGGGCAGCACAAGCTGACCGGAAAGCTGGCGGCATTCCCGCGCGGCCTGCGGCAGCTCGATGCCCAGAGCGGCCAGCCACCGGCTGGCCGTGCAGGACGAATCCTCGAGGATGGCGCAGAGCAGGTGCTCGTTCTCAGCCCTGGCGGCACTGGCCGCGTGCGCACCCAGCACGGCAAACTCCATGGCCTTGCTCAGCTCGGGGGCAAGGTCCCGGCTGTGCAAGCGGCGCGGACGGCCCAGCGCGTGGGCGGCGGTATGCTCGGCCAGGGCGGTGGATGTCACCCGCTTGCGGCGCAGAAAATCCGCCGCTGTCCCCTGTGCTGTCTGCACCAGCGCCAGCAGCAAATGGCCGGTATCCGCCTGGCTGCACCCCTGCTGCCCCGCCAGCACCAGCGCCGTGTGCACGGTGCGTGCCGCCGTGAAGGAAAAACCTTTATATCTGTAGACCCAGAACATCTGCAAATCCTCCTCTGAAAAGTACCCATTGAAAGTATAGACGCCGGGCCAATAAATAATCATCGAAATCTGGGGGATTCTGCAAGACAAATTGAGAAAACCGTGGTATAATAAACTGATTATTTTTATTATTACGTATGAGGTGGTTTTCAATGCACAAATTGATGCGCTACATCAAGGGCTATGAGAAGCAAGCCCTGTTAGCGCCGCTTTTCAAGATGCTGGAAGCCTGTTTTGAATTGTTTGTGCCGCTGGTCATTGCCAGCATCATCGACACGGGCATCAAAAACGAGGATGCAGCTTTCATCTGGACGCGCTGCGGTCTGCTGGTTTTGCTGGCGGCCATCGGTCTTGCCAGCAGTTTGACGGCCCAGTGGTTCTCCGCTACGGCGGCGCTGGGCTTTGGTACGGCGCTGCGCAAGGACTTGTTCCGCCATATTGGCACTCTGAGCTACAGCGAGCTGGACGGCATCGGCACCCCGACGCTTGTCACCCGCATGACGAGCGACATCAATCAGGTACAGAACGGCGTCAACCTGACGCTGCGTCTGCTGCTGCGCTCGCCGTTCATCGTGATCGGCGCGCTTATTATGGCGTTCTCCATCAGTCCGAAGCTGACGCTGCTTTTCATCGGTGTTACGATCATGGTGTCGCTTATTATATGGGCCATCATGCGCGTGACCGTGCCCATCTACCATGAGGCCCAGAACGGCTTGGACCGTGTGACGCTGCTGACGCGCGAAAACTACGTCGGCGCGCGCGTGGTGCGTGCCTTTGCCCGCCAGGCGGACGAGCTGGCCGCTTTTGTGGAGACAAATGACCACCTGAAAAAGCTGCAATTTGCGGCAGGCCGTATTTCGGCGCTGATGAACCCGCTGACCTATCTCGTCGTCAACCTGGCCGTTGTGGCACTGCTGCTGCGCGGCGGTGTGGAGGTCGATGCCGGTAAGCTGACGCAGGGCGAGGTCATTGCCCTTATCAACTATATGAGCCAGATTCTGCTGAGCCTGCTGCGTCTGGCGGATCTGGTCGTTTCGGTCACCCGCGCACTGGCCAGCGGTATGCGCGTCAATGAGATTCTGAACACCCACACGACGATGCAGGATCCCGGCACGGCAGAGCTGTCTGTGAACGACGCTACCGAGGCGGCTAAGTTTGAGCACGTTACCTTCACCTACAAGGATGCCGGTGCACCGAGCCTGACGGACATCACGTTCACGGCCAGGCCCGGTGAGACCATCGGCGTCATCGGCGGTACGGGCAGCGGCAAATCGACGCTGATCGACCTGGTCTGCCGCTTCTACGATGCCGACAACGGCGGCGTTGCGCTGTTCGGCCATGATGTAAAGCAGTACAGCTTTGCACAGCTGCGCAGGCTGGTGGGCGTCGTGCCCCAGCAGGCCGTGCTGTTTACAGGTACGATCCGCGACAATATGCAGTGGGCCGCCCCCGGAGCTTCCGACGAGGAAATCTGGCAGGCGCTGGAGATAGCCCAGGCAGCGGAGTTTGTCCGCGGCAAACCCGGCATGCTGGATGCGCCGGTGGAGACGGCGGGCCGCAACTTCTCCGGCGGCCAGCGCCAGCGCCTGACGATTGCCCGTGCGCTGGTACCAAAGCCGAAGATCCTGATTCTGGATGACAGTGCCTCGGCGCTGGATTTTGCAACGGACGCAGCCCTGCGCAAGGCAATCAAAGAGGAAACGCACGGCATGACCGTGTTTATCGTCTCCCAGCGCGCGGCCAGCGTGCAGCGCGCCGACCACATTCTGGTGCTGGATGACGGTAAGCTGGTTGGCGACGCGCCCCATGCCGAGTTGCTGCGCAGCTGCGAGGTCTATAAGGAAATCTGCCTGAGCCAGTTGAGCAAGGAGGAGGTGGCAAAGACGCTATGAGCAAGACAAAGCAAAAGCTGGACCAGAATACGATCCATCGCGTCCTGAAGCTGATCCGCCCCTACACCGGCATGGTCATCCTGACGCTGACCTTTGCGCTGATCACAGTGGTCACGACTCTGCTGGCCCCGGTACTGTCCGGCAAGGCCGTGGATATGATCCTGGGACCCGGTCAGGTTGATTTTGCAGGCCTTGGCAAAATTGCGATAGCGATGGCTGCCACGATTGCCTGCACAGCGCTGGCCCAGTGGCTGATGAATGTCGTCAATAACCGCATTACCTTTCAGGTCGTGCGTGATATGCGTGTCCGTGCGTTTGAGCAGCTGGAGATTCTGCCACTCAAATATATGGATGCCCACCGCCCCGGCGATGCTATCAGCCGCATTACCACCGACGTGGAGCAGTTCAGCGACGGTCTGCTGATGGGCTTTACCCAGCTGTTCACCGGCGTGCTGACGATTTTGGGCACGCTGGGAGTCATGCTGTTCATCGACTGGCGCATTGCGCTGGTCGTTGTGGCGTTGACGCCGCTGTCGATTTTCGTCGCGCGGTTCATTGCCACCCACACCTATTCTATGTTCAAGGTGCAGAGCGAGACCCGCGCCGAAATGACGAGTCTGGTCGAAGAACTGGTCGGCAACGAGCATCTTGTCCGCGCGTTCGGCTATGAGCGCCGCGCCGAGGAACGCTTCGATAAGATCAACCTCGATTTGCAGAAGTGCGGCGTCAAGGCGACGTTCTTCTCCTCTACCACGAACCCCTGCACCCGCTTTGTGAATGCGCTGGTCTACGCCGCTGTCGGCGTGCTGGGTGCGTTCGTCGCCATTGCTGGCGGCATCACGGTGGGCCAGCTGTCGGTCTTTCTGAACTACGCCAACCAGTACACGAAGCCGTTCAATGACATTTCGGACGTTATGACCGAACTGCAGAACGCGCTGGCTTGTGCGCAGCGCGTGTTTGACCTCATTGACGAGACGCCCATCGTGCTCGATGGCCCGGATGCTGTTGTCCTGCCCCACGGCGCGGGCAGCGTGGAGTTTGACCACGTCAGGTTCCGCTATGTGGACGATGTGCCGCTGATCGAGGATATGAACCTGAAGGTTGCGCCGGGTCAGCGCATTGCACTGGTCGGCCCCACGGGCTGCGGCAAGACGACACTGGTCAATCTGCTGATGCGGTTTTATGAGATCAACGGCGGTACGCTGCGCGTCGACGGGTATTCCATCGACAATGTGACCCGCGACAGCCTGCGCGGCAACCTGGGCATGGTACTGCAGGAGACCTGGTTGAAGGCCGGTACGATTGCGGAGAATATCGCCTACGGCAAGCCGGATGCGACCCGCGAGGAGATCATCGCCGCTGCGCGCCCGTGCTGCGGCAGCGGTAAAATGATTGCCGCACATATTCGTTCTGACGCACAGGAGGTCTTTGCCGCCGGGAGAGAAATTCTTGACGTGGGCGTAGAGCTCGGCATCCCCGTACAGCTCTCCCATATAGGAAGCATGGCAGGGTTCGGTCAGATGGAGAGCTTCCTGCGCATGATCGACCGCTACCGTATGAATGGGCTTGACGTGAGCTGCGACTGCTATCCATACGATGCATTTTCAACCTCAATAGGCTCCGCCACCTATGACGACGGCTGGATGGATCGTTATGGCTGTTCCTACGATGCTGTGGAGCTGTGTGAGGGAAAATATAAGGGGCAGCGCTGCACCGAGGCCATTTTCAACGAGGTGCGAAGTGCACATCCGGAATGTCTAACTGTGTGTTATGTCATGAGAGAGGATGATGTGGACCGTGCCTTTGCCCACCCAAATGTCATGCTGGCGAGCGACGGGATTCTGTCTCACGGTCAGGGACATCCGCGTGCCGCCGGGGCGTTTCCTCGGTTTCTTTTGCAGTTTGCTCGTCGCGGCAAGCTCAGCATATATGACGCGATAAGCCGAATGACCTCCATGCCGGCCGCTCGTCTCGGGCTTACATCCAAGGGATGCCTGCGCGTCGGCGCCGATGCCGACGCGGTGATATTCGACCCAGACAGCATCATGGGCTGTGCGGATTTTCAGCATCCCGTCTGTGCGCCGACAGGAATAGACAGGGTTCTTATTGGCGGAGTTACCGCTGTAGAAAAAGGCCGTATCGTTCAAAACGATCTCGGCAGAAGTATAAGAAAATAAAGGAGGAGTACTTTTCATGCAGTACGGTTTCTGGTCAGTTGTTCCACCCATTCTCACGATTGTGTTGGCGCTGGTGACGAAAAATGTCTTTTTCTCGCTGCTCATCGGTATTTTCACGAGTTCCATGGTACTGTGCGGGGGATCGCCTCTAACAGGCCTCAATGACGCCTTCTACAGCTTCATTCACACCTTTGAGAGCAGCGGGAATACAATCACGCTCATTTCCTTCCTGCTCATCGGCGCACTCATATACCTTATAGAGAAATCCGGCGGCGTAGAGGGGTTTACAGAGGTCATGCTGAAGAAGCGTGCGCTTATCAAGACAAAGCGCGGCGCGAGTATTTTTACCTGGCTTCTTGGCATAATCATCTTTACTTCGGGGTCTCTCAGTTGTATGGTTACGGGATCCGTCTCCCGCCCGTTCAATGACGCGCTCAAGGTTCCCCATGAAAAGTCGGCGTTCATCGTCCACGCAACCTCAACGCCGTGGTGCGTCCTCTTTCCGCTCAGCGGCTGGCTTGCCGCCCTAGCGGGTTACCTCACCTCCGGCGGTGTTCCGGAAAACGAAGCTATCTCGGTTCTGCTCCGGTCGATCCCGCTTAATTTCTATTGTATCCTTGCCGTGTTTGGCACGCTCGCTGTCTCTTTATTCGGAATAAACATAGGACCGATGCGAAAAGCCGAAGAACGCGCAGAGAAAACGGGTGCGCTTGATAATCCCGGCCGTGGCGGCACACTCACCGAGGAGACAACGTCTCCC
>ERZ772812.2034-NODE-2034-length-13633-cov-4.837679_pt1 | contig 13633 bp, 11 predicted proteins | sample MGYA00511343_ERZ772812 | MGnify/ENA primary metagenome ERZ772812 (study PRJEB29015, sample SAMEA2737706) | human gut metagenome | biome: human gut; feature: human-associated habitat; material: faeces | place: China | collected 2012 ...
AACCCCCGCTACAAACCCCTTTGACAGTGTGTTTTCCTAATAGGCGCTAATCATATAGTATATGGTATCCATTAAATCAGATAAATTATATGACGAATAAAGCATCATATTTAAACTATAATTCCACAAATATCTTGCACTAATATTTAATTGATTTCTGCTAATTGCCTCTATAACTTTATTCGTATTACTTTCACCAATTAAAGCTCCTGCAATCCCATATGACGCATCATTTCCTAAAATAGAATTTATTTGCATATATTTTGCAATTTTAATCTGTGGAATTCGAGATATCGTTGTCCGTTTTTCAGTGTATTTCATCTCATATCCCTCAGAAGCCTTATCCAGTATAAACTGATTAGAAAAATTCAGTAACTCATCCTCTGAAAAAGCATATTTCCAAATGGCAAATATTTTATTCCATGTTTCATCATCAAACCTAAACCTATACTCATTGTCAAATATAATCGTCCTGAGTATCATAAGGTTAGCACTGTAAATAGCAGCATGCTTCAAAAGATCTCCATGTGTATACGGATTTTCTTTTTCTTCCATTACTTCTTTCAAATCAAAAAGTACGTTTCCGCTTATAATATTAGGTATTTCAAAATCCAGCAAATTATTCAGCCCTACATTCACCTCTTCTCTTTTTTTACCGATAAAATATTTCGATGCCCAATCATGTATCATACGGATTATAACAGGACGTGAAAATAATGGTGTATAAGCCATTCCAGAAACCCATGCTCTCTGGTTTCCTAATTCCCACTGCTCTTCTCTATCACTTTCTACCAAAGTACGAATCCAGGAAATAATTTTTTGCATTTCTTTTACCACACAATTCGCTGTCAAATACTCACCAAATGTATTATGCAAGAATTCATATGCTGTACTGGATATTCTTTCACGATTCACCACGTCTGTTGCATTTGATTTATGAATGAAAAAGAAACTACCCACTAATTTTTCACTTTCTGATAACTCACTATACCTCAAATCATCCAGTCTTTTCTTTTCCTGAAGTATAAAATCCAAATCCTTTTCCAACTCCCCTGCACGTATATATAATTTCTTCCGGTTATACATTCCAAGTGCCGCGATACTTATTTTTTTCATCTCTCGCGCTATCAATCTATCTTTTTCATCTTTCAGCAAACTCTTAAACCTACCATCCTTTCTCTTTTCTCTTGATATAAACTCACGTATCAAATTGTCATACAACTGAGTCTCACTCATACTTCTATTTCGTTTCAGTGCATTATCGTTTGCATCATATAATGCTAACATTAGCAACAATAGCGGTTGCTTCGCCAATTCAAATACTCGATCCGAATGACTAATACTAAATTCTTTCAGATTTTCATGAATAAAATATTCACGGTTTTTTTCATTCCAAACTTTACTCCATTGTCTCACTCTTTCCTTATCAAAATCCGACAGCATAATTACCGGAGTATTTTTCATAATCTCCGCTTTATCGATTAACGTTACTCGGCTTGTCACAATACATTTCACAGAAATCCCTAAAATCTTCTGATTTTCCTGAAATTCCACTATTCTTTGCAAATAATCCGAATATGCTTTTCCACTAGCCTGCAGAAGTTCATCATATCCATCAAATACAATCAACAGAGGTTTATACAATTGACTTTCTGCAATCTCACTCCATAAACAACCATTTGAAAAATCTCTTTCTATTTGCTCATTTATTTGCTGCATAATTGTTTGTTCCGCATTCGAATCTCTCATTTTAACAATAATCACATGATACTCATGACATAATATCTGGGCAGCAAGCATATTACATAATAACGACTTTCCTGCTCCGGGATGCCCCAAAATCAATAATGGAAGAGATCCACTAATGGAATGGCGCAAAACATCACCTATAAATTTTCCTATATTCTCCCAATCATCTATACGTGCCCAAACAGCTTTGTCCTCCAAATGCATGTCTTTTTTATACATTAGTGTTTTAAAACTTTGAGGCACAAATATTTCCCTTTTACTTGGAAAGATTATCCCATCAGCAGAATCCTCTTTCATCTCAGAAACATCTACTACCGAAGTCTCAATATATGCACTATATTTTTTTCTATAATTTTCTAAAGTATTTACCGCTCTTGAATGAGCACTTTTCTCACAATACTCAGTTATACACTTTGATATTTCTTCAAAACCAATATCTAACCTTTTCTGAATATTTTTATGTTCTTCTATATTAGTCCAAACAAAGAAATCATTGAACGTAATTGCCAATTGATAATACTGCTTTTCATAATTTTTCACTGCTCGATTTGGTAACTCACGTATAATAGATACAAAGCGGTCTTTTTTCGATTCACTCATCATATCAAAAAAATCCAGTGAGGCATAAAAATTCATTAATTGCTCATTTAAGATATTATAAAATTTTTTCAAAGAAATTACAGACTCTTCTAACGTCTCCACTGGGTTTGGTAATGGTAACTCATAGTCTAAAATATCTTTCACATTTCTCTCTGCCTCTTTTGACATATTTTGTTCTATCAAACTCATATATCGAGATACACTTTCTTTCGTTATCGCAAGCTTTTCTTTTTGAGATATATCAATTCTTCTTTCCTCATCTGGCAAATATTCCTTTACAGTATCAAAATATGCTGCATATACAATCAGCACCTGTGCAATCTGAGCATGTTCATATTTCGTTGAAAAATCCTCATACTTTTTATTATTAAAAATATTCTTTATATTTTTTATTGCATTTTCAATGATCGGCTTTGCTCCCAATATTGTTGCTCCATTAGCCAAATTCATTATAAATGCTACATCTTTACATACTAATCCTGGCAGAAAAAGCAAAACTATTTCAAATAACCCATTAATACACTTACTTATATCACCCTCATTTTCATTTAATAATTTACAGATCTCAGAAAATGATGTCTTTTTCATAATATATTTATCCATACAGTACTCTATCCCCTCTTTTATTTTGCTTTATCTCTTATATATCCCTTTTATTATAACACAATCAACTTTGTATTTTACTTCTTCCATTTGAGAACTTGATGTCCTATTTCAACGTAACGTCAAGCGAAAACTTCTTAAGCTTGCGCATTTCCCCACCTCACTATATTCTTTTATTTTGTTTGTAATTATAAAAATAGGAGCCTAATGGCTCCCATAGAAGTAAGCGTTTCTGGAATATTTGGTTCATGCAATTCCACTACAAAGCCGAATCTTACTTATAGATTCGAGAAATACGTAGACACTAGGCATGTGATTCAAAAATTTTTTCATTTAAATCACCACCTTTGCTTTATAATATCATCATCTGTCTCAAAATATAATACTCGTACTGCCGTTGAAATAACAGTCAAAAACATTTAAAACAAATAGTATTTTCTAAATCTTCCATTCAATATCTGACTCACTTTCAAATTGTTCCGCTAATGCTTTAATCTGTTTTTCCCTGTTTTTAATCACCTCACAGGGAATCCCTGCGCAAATCACCCATGGTTCTATATTTTCTTTAACCAGACTCATCGCACCAATTGCAACACCCTCTCCTAAAGTAACATTTGGCAATATAACGCTTCCGGTTCCGACAATTACATACTTACTAAGAATCACTTCACCTTCATCTATATGACGATATTTATCCGGAACCATAGGATTTGTCATCGCCATCCCAGAAAAATCATCACTTTTAGAAAAGATAGAACACTTCAAAGATATTGTCGCAAAATCCCCAACATAAATACCTTTATTTCCAGCTATAAGACTTGTATAAGAAGATATATGTACATAGGAACCAATTTGAATATTACCACTTAACACACAGAAATCATCTATTCTGACATGATCTCCAATACAAATATTTTCTTTTCCATAAAAACTTGCTTTCCGACTTATACGAACCTCTCGCCCGACGTTCTTAAATCCCATCGACTTCAACTCATTTTCGGTAAGAAAACTTGTTTCATTTACATGCTGAACTGCCGGCTTCGTTTTCGCGATATATTCGGCATTCTCCTTTGTTCGCCCTTTAATCTTATAATAAAGCCATTCAAAGTACTCTCCATACTTTGAATTATCTTTGCGTCGTTCTTCAATCATTTCTTGCAAGCCTTCATAAAGTTTTATAACAGCATATCCTGAAGCACTGTCAAATACCCAAACAGGCAAATAATGCTTCTTTACCATAGCTCCCCAGAAATGAAAAAAAGAAACCACGCTTGCCGCAGCCACATCATTTTTATCAATTCTGATATTGTTATTTATTTTGTGATATATCTCTTTTCGCGCTTCTGCATTTTCCTTATTATCACCCTGTTGAAAATATTCTTTTACCGCTCCCATATTGGAGATTCGTATACTTGCAGTACCTACTAAAATGCCTGACACTCCTGATAAAATTGCAACTATATTAACAATATCTTTTATCTTTGTCTTCTTAAGATGTTCACAAATTACATTTAATCCATCTATCTTTTCACCTAAATACAAAAACGCCAACAAGCAGACTGACACCAGACATATAACACAAAATTTATACGATTTATTCTTTTTATTTATCATGTTTTATCTGCGTGACAACCAGAAGATTAAGCATCATCACGCATTTTCCTCCATTTATTCAATCCAATCAGCTACTTTTGAAACTATGCCAAGCAACCAATCCGATCTTTTCTACTAATTCTCTTGATATACCCATTCATTAATAGTTGACTCACAGTATCATCCCAAACTGCCAATTCACATGGATCTTGGCTACGCTCCATATTATATTCACCAGCCTGATAGAATGTATCTACCAATGTAGACAACACCATTATTTTTCCCTTGACTTCTTCCCCCCTTATAAGCTTAAACTTTTATCTTTTTAATATTTCTGGCACTCCTCGTAAGTTTAAACTTTGTCAGGTTATAATTCTGAATCCACCCCATACAAAGCTCATCTTCCTCATTTTTCCAGACAACCTGTCGCCACTTTTTATATTTTCCAATAATCCTAATAATTTGTCCCTCTTCTAACTGTTCAACAATCTTTGAATGGCAATTGTACTTTAATCGAACCGCAACATCACAGTTCACAATTCGAAAATTATCCATATTCAGCTCAGAAACATCATATCCCATATTAATAACATAATAATTATTTACCTGCAATGTCTGATTAAAAGTATTTGACACTGAAGGTTGAGAAGAACTCAGCGTAATAATGAAAGTCAAGATACCAATAATTGTATCTAACCATGCCCTCACTTCTTTGATATCAATATGTCTTCGCTCCGGTCTCAACACCTCGGCTGTATTTTCAATCCGCCTTTCAGAATTCGTCTCTGCTCCTTCTGGCTTTTTCTCCTTTTCCTGCTCATTCGCAGATAGCCGTGAGTATTCTGTAGTAATTTCTTCCGCTGCTGCATCCAAATCCAAGTCTTCCGACATAGTCAAAACCCGATCAGCAACACTGCCTAACAATTCCATGTCAATTCCCTTTAAAGATTCCTGTATTGGATCCATAATCGAAGAGTATCTCTCATATATTTCAGAAACTGAAGAAATCCTTACGCTTCGCAACATCTCTGATATCATCGGAGAAATTGATGTTGACGCTTTTACCTGATGCATAATATCATTCATATATTCTGCCGACGGTCTAATATCCCTCATAGCACGTTCTACAGCACTCACCTCTTGCATATGCAATGGTTTTAGAATATCTTCATATCTACCCAGAGCCTCCTGAATCGCACTGATCGCCGGATTATTTTCTATTTCCATCAGCTTATGCGCCAATGTCATATTGTGCGCGGTTTCAATCTGAGACAGCATATTCGTAAGATGTGAAATGTTATCTGAATATATCAAATTTTTCAAAGCACTCATCCCCTTCTCTTCTTTTATTCTATTGTAACATAATCAATTTTGTATTCTACTATTTTTTCATTCATTTTTTCAAATTGTTTTTGCAAATCACCGTGTTAAAGTATTATCTTGTTTTTTTACTGGTGTTCTCTGAACACCAGTAAGACTTTTTTATACAAGCAACATCTATTTATTAAACTTCAATAACATAAATGCTAAGAGACGCGCAAAAGTTAATCTTCAATAACCAGTACTCATGTTTGAAGATTTGTACACAGTAATATTATCAACAATTGTCAAGTAATATATTTCAATTTCTAAAAAAATTTAGTCTTCTTTCATTGCAACTTTCCTCTTTCATGTTCCATCATACTCACATCTGTTACTTTAACTTTTCCTCTATTTCCAAAGCCACTTTTTTCAAATAATCCTGCATTTCTAAAAGTCTAGCCTGACATGTATTGAAATCTTCTGAATCAATTCCCTCAACATTCACTGCATCACCACTAATGTATGAATTAATATATGTCTGCAAATTGAAACCGTTTTTATTCTGCAATTGCCGAAATCTATCTATGTATTCTGGTGGTATATTTGAATTTATCTCAGTTAAATTCGTGTTGAGTTCCTGCCCAATATCGCATAAAGTGTTATGCAAACTAAGTCCTTTTTTTCCTCGTCTTGATAAATTCGAAGCAGACAATGCTTCCGGTAACTTAACTAACATCTTTTGCACTTCAACTAATGCCTTATTTATCTGTGCGAATATTGTGAGATTTTTACTCTTCTGAAAATATTTAGCAGACTTATATGCTCCTATTCCCGAAACAATTGCAAGTATCACATTAATAACCGTCAAACCAATATCCAGCATGGTCATCTATTCTCCCAGCCTCGTATTTTTGTAGAACTGAAGAATTCGAACATAGTTTTCATACTCTAATGCGAGTTCTTCTGCCTTTTCTTCGCTCCATGCAAAGTTTCCAATTACCCCCAAAAAATCTTCCTTCTTCTTTCCCCAATACTCCTCATCCTGCAAAAACTTAGATAAAGTATCGTAATCAAATATTCTTCTATCATCAACTGTTTGGCAAATGAAATCAAACCAATATTTCTCATCGCAAGGATGTGACGATCCCGTGGATTTATTTGCATTATCACAAAAAATTTTCAACTTCTTTAACGCTTCATCAGAAATACAATCAAGTGGATCAAACTGACCAGACGATGGTCCAACAACTTCTATATTTTCATGTGTTTCTTCATACACTTTAGCTATATCCGTATAAAACAAATCAAGCAATTTATTATATTCATCAATTGTCAATTGATTCTTCTCCAGAGGAACAATGTTTCCAACCTTGACATATCCCTCACGCCAGGTATTTTCTCCATAATAAATTGAAACCTCTGCATGTGGGGCTTGATCCCCAATATAATCGGCAAGAATATAATTTCTTAACATATAATTCTCTCGAGGCTTACTCCAATCTGCCGGGAATACATTATAAATGTCTTTTGCCAATTCATCCAATTCAGGTTTATTGCCAACAAAACTCAGTTCCTTATATACATGCATATACTCTTCCTCCTCATATAACATTTTTATTATATTTTACCACATCTTTCTTCTGCCTAATCATTCGTTATGTCGAAATGCATTTTCTATTTTCCAACATCTCCAACACCACCACTCCCATCATCACCCCAATCGCACCTCCGAGTGTATTTCCAAACACATCATCCAACTCCGCTATTCCCAGACCTGTAAAATACTGAATCAGTTCAATCGCTATGGAAAAACATAATGCTAGCGACCACACTCTTTTTCTTTTGAATATCGCATACAAGCCTGTTCCAAACGGTATGAACAGCCATATGTTATTGATCACACCTTCGCGAGTCGTAAAATCTGTCAAAAACTTTCCGGCATAAGAAAAAAGCTTCAGATTTGTCCGATTATCACCGACTTCTCGAAACATCAAGGTTTCATATAAGATAAACAGCACATAAATGCCAAGCATTCCAATCCGCATTCTTTCAGGTAAAAAGCATAGTAGAACGCATAAAACACATCCAACTACCACAACCATAAACGGATATCCGTTCAGCAGGTTATCTACGCATAACTTTTCTCGTCCATAGCGATTCAGATACAGCGTAACTCCATCAACATATTTCACGCCATATTGTCCCTTACTCAGAGCAACCGGCTTCCCAAATTCATTGAAATACATATCTGTTTTTAAAGTTCCATCCCGATAATAGCTCCATTTCGAAACTATATAACCAGCAGGCACGGCTCGTGGATTTCCATCTTTATCCAAAAACAAAATCTTTTGCAGGCGATTATTTTCATCATAAGTATATGCTTCTCCAAATTGCCCTACTGATCCAGTCGTTACTTTTCCCTTTTCATCAAAATAAAATCTTTTGTCAACCCGATTCTCTTTATCAAACGAGCACTTCTCCATGGCATAGCCTGATAAATTACAAACAGGAAGTCCATTCATTCCAAGATAAATACTCTCGCTGTTTTGTCCCTGTTCATTATATATACGATGTATCCCATAGTATCCCCCCCGTGCACATCACAGGATTCATTTCTTCATCATAATAATCATCATCGACTGTCTGACCTTTTTCATTAAATGATCGAAGAACAATCGCATATCCACCTTGAGTTTCTACTGGTTTTCCATCTTTATCCAGATATGTGATTTTTACTTCATTGCCCTCATAAGCATATGAAATTCCGTAATATCCGTAATACCCCGTCGGCTTTTCCTGCTCGTCCAGATACCGCTCTTCTATTATCCTGCCCTCTTCATCCAATGTTTTTACGATTGTTGTATAATGTTTGTCAATCGCACATGTCAAATTTCCCTCTGCATCTACATAACTTGTTGTGACAACATTTCCCTCTGTCGTCTCCTGTACCGTAAGTTCTGACGATGTTCTTCCACTGTCATGATCTATCCCTCTCCCTGGAATCAGCAAACCAACAGAACTTACTGTAAATAGAAAAAGGACTACCATAAGAATAGAATTCTTTCGTCCATGATTCAAATGAAATCTCCTGCATTTTTCATCATTTCTAAAACAATTTCTCATTGGTAATCCTCTTATTTTTCTTCTATTCTTTAATTATTCCCATACAAGTTTACAATCTGCAACTCCGACAAGGCTGTCCATAAATACTTTATTCAAGTGTTCTTCTACTTCCTGTTTTGTAACACCTTTCTTCAAGATCACCTGCAAAAAGCCACCGCCACCGGCACCACAGACCAATTTACCATCAATCAAATCTTCAATACTGCTGAAAATCTGTTCAATCAGTGTATTACTGCTTCCGGCATCTACTTTCTTACTCAGCTCCCAGTGATAATCCAACAACTTTGCGAATCCATCTACATTACCACGTTCCAGTTCAAAACGCATCAATGCAGCCGTCTTCTGAATCTCTTCCAGTGCAAACAGACTATCCGGTTCATTTCCCACATAACGACCAACCACATCTCTGAGAAGATTTCTTGCCAGTCGTCTCTGACCGGTGTAAATCATTACAAACCTTTCATCCAGTTCCCTCTTTGTCTCCTCCGGTATCTCTACATGTGTCACTTTGATCTGCTGTTCCACTCCTGGCATGGAAGTAATATATTTCAGCCCCGGTGTAATACCACCGACCTGATCCTGCCAGCCACCACCGGTGGACATGATCTGCTCCATTGCCAGTACATGAGAATATAAATCTTCCTCCGTATACCCAATTCCCATAAACTCAAACACTGCTTTTACACAGGCAGCAGAAAGAATGGAAGAAGTTCCAAGTCCTGAGCCTTTCGGAACATTCGTCACCTCTGAATGCATCACAAATCCGCTACCAAGACGTTTCAAGATTTCAGATAACTCATGCCCTTCTTTCGGAATGATTTCGCAGGCCAACAGGCATGCTTTCTGCAGTGCAAACGGATCAAACGGATCTCCCGTTGCCTGTAAAGGCTCAATCGTATCAAACTCGCCATGCACATCCATATCCCTGCTGTCAAAAACAATCTTCAATTCATCAATCTTTTCCAGCGTTACTTCTACCGGTTTCTCTCCATTCAGAAGAATTGCTACATTTAATACCATACCGCCATTTTCATTACAGTATGGCGGTGTATCACTCCAGCCTCCGCCCCAGTTAACACGAAGTGGCAACTTAACAGTGTGATGATCTGTAGCAATTTTTGCATTCTCATTATAAGATAAATGCTTTATCGTGGATTCCAGCACTTCCGACTGAATCGTTCGAAAACAATCCTGCACTTCATTTTCATCATCCAGAAGCACACCAAGGTAATAATGCAGACGCATCTTCTCACTGAAATCCGCTTTCTTCAAACGTTTCCGTAGCCATTCCTTCTGGATTTTGGTCAAAGAATGCATCTTTCTCAGTTCTCCGACCGGAGTCTGATTCTGGATTGCTTTCGTAATCTCATCCATTGCCACCAGATCTGCCATACGGCGATTCCAGGCAATGATCGCATCCGGATCTGCATCATTAAATCCAGCACAAAGAGATTTATGTGAAACGGTATTCCATAAATTCCTGTCAAAGGCTTTCTCCTCAGTCACAAATGCATACAGTTCCAGAGAAGCATCTACTGCCTCCTGAATCGTGTCTGCTTCTGCATACAGGTTTGCTGACCATAACGTATGCCCCGTCTGATCTTCCCACAATTTTATGTCAAATTTCTTTTCCAATTCATCCAGATTTCTGCCAAACAGCTGATTCTCCTTCGGATTATCATTTACTCCAAAGATACGTACAATAAATTTACCATTTCTCTGTTTCAATCCATGCATTACAACATTATCCGGAATTATACGATCCTGAATATCTATATAAGAAAGTACACAATGTGATCCAACTTTCGAATTTCCATGTACATAGGAAACCTCCAAGTAACAGTCCTCTCCGACAGAAGCTTTTGTACTCAGTACACTATTATAACCAGCTGCATTATGATCGCGAATACTACTGCCTACCAGACGTCCCCATCCCAGATCCTGATATTCATCGACTCCACCACTCATCAGTTCCAGAATCTCCCTGGTCGTTCCAAAATGAATAAACTTTGCAGGAGCAAGGCGCAATAACTTCATACGATACGGACGTAGCACATCCCACACACGCTTCCTTGCTCCTGTCAGTTCTTCACAAAATTCACCCTCTGGTTTTTCCTGATAAAAAGCTTCCAGTGTAGAATCCTCTGCCAAAGGATACAGAAAATCCGCATAAAGAGATAAGCGGGTCTTTTCATTCACATGTCTGTCATAATCTTCCTCTGTCGCAATCAGAGAATATAAGGAATTCATCATATCTGTACTGAAAATAAGTGCTCCTGTATCAATATCTACGCAGTCTGACTCATTGACTGCTCCGACTTCGCGAAGAACTTCCACAGATTTTTTCTGCAGACAACATTTCACATTTCCATCTGCACCATTTAAATAGACCCCATGATTCTTTCCTGTCTCTACATGTTCTTTAAAAGATATCGCAGCAGCTCCGACATTGTTATAATCAATCTGCAGCGGATTGAGCAACAGAAGTACATCTCCCGACAACAGAACCATTCCCTCACGGATACGTGACGGAACAGAACTCATACTGATCATGAATTCATCGAACAAAATAGAATTCCGTCCATTTGGTAATTCATGAGGTACCGGTGAAAACAGCTTTCCAAGCGCAGAATACTGTGGCACACGTTTACTGTCTCCCCCAGAATGAATAACCAGCACACGAAGTCCCTCAAAAGTTTCTTCCTTTTCATGAAGATATTTCAATACTTCCAGTTGAATATTCTTGTGCGATAACACCGCAAGTCCGGCAGACGGGAAACCGCCTGTCCGGGCTAGCGGGAACCGCTTATGCGAGTTTACTCGCGTAATGTTTTGTCTAAGCCATAAACCTCACGCATTGAGATGTCATGTTCGACATCAATACTTGTGATGTTGATGCGATAGCTGTCATGGGCAATGCGGTCAATGATTGCATCTGCCAGAGGACTATCATCACCACCCAGTTGGTCGTACCATTCCTCGAACTCATACTGGGAGCAAAAAATCGTTGAAGATTTCTTGCGTCTCCGATGGAGTAGTTCGAAGATATCTCTTTGTTCAGATTCCGTTGGTTTCAATAGAAGCCATTCGTCCAAAATCAGGACAACGGGATTGGCATACTTAGCCATCACCTTTTTGTAGTTGCCATCTGTCCGTGCCACCTCCAGATCAATAAGCAGATCAGGCAGACGGATATATTTGGTATTGTAATACTGCTTACAGGCTTCCATGCCAAAGGCACAGGCCATGTAAGTTTTACCGCAGCCTGTAGCACCGGTAATAAAAAGATTCCGATGTTCAGATATATATTCGCAAGTAGCAAGTCTGCGAATCAGTTCCTTGTTTAGCTTGCGTCCGGAAGTATAGTTGATATCCATGATATTCGCTTCCGGCTGATCGAAACCGGCGTTCTTGATCAGTCTTTTGAGACGGTTGTTTTTGCGACTGCTGTATTCGATATCCACCAGCATACCGAATTGATCCTCAAAGGGAATCTCCTTGAATTTTGGGTCATTGAGCTGGCTACGGAATGCATCTGCCATTGCGGTAAGGCGCATTTCGGGGCGATCGATACCCCGGGGGAGGACCCGCATCATTGGGGATTCGAGGTAAATATTGCCGGACATGCGGCCGGTGGACTTGCCAGTTACCTGGGAGAAGAGAACTACGGACATACCAAAAATGGGAAAGCGGTATCACTGATGTCTGTTCCCGGATTAGAGAAATATTGGGGAACGGAAACCTTTGTAACTGAAGCATTGACGTTGGAAGCCATTAAAGCACTGGATAAAGCGAAAAAGTATAATCAGCCTTTCTATTTGTATATGTCGCAATATGCCATCCACATTCCTTTGAACAAAGATATGCGCTTCTATGAGAAGTACAAGAAAAAAGGAATGACAGACCATGAAGCTGCTTATGCCACACTGATTGAAGGAATGGATAAAAGTTTAGGTGATTTAATGAACTGGCTGGAAAAGAATGGAGAAGCCAACAACACTATTATCATTTTTATGAGTGATAACGGAGGACTTGCATCCGAATCCGGATGGCGTGACGGCAAGCTGCATACACAGAATTATCCATTGAACAGTGGTAAAGGTTCTACTTATGAAGGCGGTATCCGCGAACCGATGATTGTCAGTTGGCCGGGAGTGGTGAAGCCGGGTAGCAAATGTGACAATTACTTATTGATAGAAGACTTCTACCCTAGCATTCTCGAAATGGCAGGAATCAAGAAGTATAAAACAGTCCAGCCGATAGACGGGATCAGTTTTATTCCCCTATTGAAGCAAACGGGAAATCCTTCTAAAGGACGCAGTCTTTTCTGGAATATGCCCAATAACTGGGGGAATGACGGTCCCGGAATCAATTTTAACTGTGCAGTTCGCAATGGCGACTGGAAGTTGATTTATTATTACGGAACCGGTAAGAAAGAGTTATTCAATATCCCTAATGATATAGGTGAAAGCAACGACTTAAGTGCACAGCATCCTGACATCGTGAAAAGGCTTTCTAAAGAATTGGGAAACTATCTGCGAAAAGTAGATGCACAGCGACCAACTTTCAAGGCTATCGGACAACCTTGTCCCTGGCCGGATGAAAAGAAATAGTCGTTGAAAAGAAAAAGAACTGTGGCGGGGAGTGTGGAATTATTCCACAC
>ERZ772812.2035-NODE-2035-length-13624-cov-21.574840_pt1 | contig 13624 bp, 15 predicted proteins | sample MGYA00511343_ERZ772812 | MGnify/ENA primary metagenome ERZ772812 (study PRJEB29015, sample SAMEA2737706) | human gut metagenome | biome: human gut; feature: human-associated habitat; material: faeces | place: China | collected 2012 ...
TGCAATTTCCAAACCTCAATTTGGAACAAAATCCCTCGCTGACCACTCTTGCGATCTAATCAGAGGTTCCCTCATTGCGCATAGGTGGGCTGCGCCGTACTTCCGATATCTTTTTTTATATGCCCGCCCGGGGCGTGAAAATCATCCAATAGTAAATCGGCCGCACAGTTTTCAAAAAGCTGTGTGGCCGTTCTTTTTTGCCTGCTTGATATGGAACGGCCGGAAAAATAAAAAACAGAGTTTTCCAAACTTTTTTATAAAATTTGGACTTTGAAGAATGGCGCATCACAGTGCAAAACGTGCGGCCTCGGGCGGAGCGACGGAAAATGCGAATGACAGCTTACGCATCGAAAATCTTGCAGTTTTGCAGGAATAATCCGCAGTTTTGTTCAAGCCCTTGCCAGAATGCCCGTAATATGGTAAAATAGAATCAGGAATTTGGAAAATGTCGAAAATCCAAGAATCAAAGGAGAGAAAGGAAGAGAAACAAACTACGGAAATTGCTTTCCCTTGCGCTGGCGCTGGCACTGCTGGTGCAGGTTCTCCCGGCGATCACGGCTGAGCCGTAACGTGCGGAGGCGGCAGTTCCGGCGGGTGTGGACGAGCGGGAAGACGCAGAGGCGACCGAGAATGCGGGCGCTGCAGTTTCGACAGTTTTATCATGAAAATATGTAGATATCTGTGATCATTACAGGAATTACTTGCAATTTCGAAAATATGTGTGTTCAAAATGCTCTATTAGAAAACAATAGGCCTCCTTTGCTGCGGCAGTTATAGTGACAGGCGGCGTTGGTGTTGCCGCTGCGGCTGTTGTCGGTGCGGTCATGGCTTTTGCATAAATGATGGTGGTTGGGAGGAATACAATTTGAAAGATCAAAAACGAAAAAGGATAAGTATTCTCGTTATAGCCGGAGTGCTCATGATGCTTGCGATGATCGTGGGCTTCTTTTGGCACGCGAGTCGGGTCAAAGCGCTGCCGCCTAAAATTTTTGCGCAGATCTCGGAGTTCCAAGCGCTTGCGGATCTTGAAACGGCGCAGAAAGCGCCGCAGGATCAGAATCTGGCCGGGTTAACTCCGGCAGAAGCCTATACCGCTGTATGCGCCGGCGAGGATGGAGAAAGCTGCACGGTCTATGCATATGTTTTTCAGAATGAAGCGGACGCAGCAGCCTATTTCAAGCGCGTCTCAGGTCGGGATGTCCCGGAAACCGGGGTCAGTTTTTTTGGCACCTTTTCGTTCTGGTTGCCACCAAAATCTATGTATTGCTCGATCGACCATGCGCGCGTTATTTATCTCTCGGGAGGTGCATTTTCCGAATTCTATCCGATTGCGGATGAAATTCTTGCCAGGTTACCAATAAATCTCATTGTGGGAAAAAACCAAGCAAAAGAGCACTGAATTTTCTGTGTATAAAGCGCAAAATGCTGAAAATAGGCTGAAAATACCGACGACCCGTCCGACACCAACCAAAACGGCGACGGTGCGTCCGATAACAACCAAAGTGACGGCGTTGCAATCATAACCTTCTGGAATGCGGCAGTGATTCCCGGTACGCCGATCATTCATATGACAGAAGGTGCGCATACGGTCGCGGGCTGCTACTGCCTCAGGTTCTATTCGCGTATACAATGCGTATAACGATGACAAAAGGCCAAGAGAATTTGACTGTTGGGAAGACTACATTAAAACGGGGGTGTTTATGAGTGACTACTACATTGCAAAGTAAGCGAATAATCAGCCTTGTGTTGCTGCTTCTGGTTGCTATTTCTTTGTTTGGCTGTGAGCCAACACCCAAATATGAGCCAGGGAACTTTCCGAATTCCCTCTGGGTTTGTGAAGAACCGCATATGGAAATTGCTGTGACCAAAGACGGAAGCTATAGACCTACTATGACGGTTGATGGAGAAGAAAAGTGCTTCTACATTGGGTTTCGAGCCCATCAAGCGCGGGCTTATAAGAATGCAAAAGACTCTACTGTGATTTTCTCCGGAATATGCAAATTCTATGAGGATGAATTTACGATCAAAATTAAGGAGGATTATTTATGGGACGGTGCTTATCCGGTGCTGACATTCAAGAGGGTCAAATAGCCAGCCAAATGCTCAGTTTCTAAGGAACCCCTGAATCAATCGGCTGCGGCGCTCAACGGGTCTTTCGCCCCAACTGATCGGTTTGGAACAAAATCCCTCGCTGACTGCTCTTGCGATTGAATCAGAGCTTCCTTAGAAAAAGTAGGAGTAGCAGGAACAACAAAAGCAGTCAATATCTTTGCTGGAATTGCATCTTTGGGCCACGATATCATTAAAACCGTAAAGAATTATAACGAATTACCAACTGGGACTTATAATCAATATGAGATTACAGTAGAGGGGTTCTATACGAGCAATATTTATGGTGTCGGGGCACAAACATATAATTATTTGCATACGGTTTACGTTGCAGAGCGAACGGTCGGGAAAGATACATCATATGTGATTCTTGATGAATCGTATGATACGTGGAGGTAAAAATGATTTGTTTGATGCCATATTCGCCCTATGAATTTGAGGCCATGAATCGGTTTCTGGAGCAGATGGCGAACAAGGGCTGGCAATATTGCGGGCGGTTTTTGTGCGTGATGCGGTTTCAAAAGCAGCATGACGCGAAAGCGCCTGTTTGCGTTCCGTATCACGGAAAGGCGCATCGTGCGCCGCTGCATCTCTATCGGTCGGATTGGCTGAGCGAGGATGTTGCCCTGCGCCCGGCGGACGGCGACGCACCGGCCGAGCCGTTTTCCGCTTCGCTGAAGGAGACAACGATCGTGGAGCTGGTGCTCCATGCGATCCTGATCGTGGCGATCGGCATATTTTCCGCGTTTTGCTGCCGGTTCTCGGGATGGGACAGCGTGAATGCGTTGTGGGCAATGCGCGAAGTGGCAAGCTTGCTGTTGCCGTGCGCAGGTTGTCTCATGATCGATCAGGTGTCTTTGTTTGTCCGACTCGTAAAGTTAAAGAGGTTTAAGAAGTGCGCGCACTATGAACCGATGAAAAGCACGCTGCGATATGTGTGCTTGCTGCTTGCCGTGCTTTCCGTGGCTGTGCAGCTTGCGGCCGGAGCAACGGCGCGGCCGACGCAGTTTGATGCGTCCGCAGCGTCGGACACAACGGTGCTTGCGAACCGCTTCCTTCTGGAACCGGAATCGTGGGAAGCGCGGCTGCATACGGCGAACGGGAGCGTTCGCATTACCTATCACAGATGCCTCACGGCGATCGGCGCGGAGAATTATCTTGCGCAGTTCCGAAGCGACAACGCCGATGCGGAATCGATGATGCCCAAAGCGGACGATCCGAGCGTGTTGATCGTGCAGGACGGGACGTATTACGCCGCTGCGCGTGTCCGGCAGAATGAGATCGTTCTGATCTCTCTGTGGGATGTGGACGATCTGTCCGGCTTCGCGGATCAGATTCTAAAAGACCTTGACGGCCAGCCACGTGGAATGAGAATGACGGATACAACGTCTAAAATGGAGACATCGAGCGTGGGATTGACGGAACAGCAAGAGACCTCTACCGAAACAAATGAATATGAAGAGCAGCTAAAAGTAATACATTCGTTGGAGGAGTTTGCAGACATTCACGTTGGTACACAGGCGAGTGAACTAAACAAAATTGTGCAGTTTCCGATTGCATGTCAGACCTCGCGCGGCGCAGTGTATATCTTTCAACTCGATGATGGACGATACATTGGTTTTGTTTGCATGGGCGACCGCGTGCAGACGATAGAGCTCTATGATTCTGCACCATTTAGAGAATGAACTGGCCGAACGAAATGACGCGTAAAACAGCAATTTCGAGCTGATACTCATTACTCTGATGTCAAGATAGTATGGTTTTCCCAATGCTTAAGTTGGAATAGTGCGGATTTCATAGATTACTACTTCTAATTTCATTACATTCGGATTAGACAAATCTGGATTTCCCAATTATTATCCCTAAAATTCATTGTCCCCGCGCCGGGTGCGGAGGTGAGGCAGTGCGGCGGATCGCGGCATTTCCACCGCACCCCCTCCGCACCCGGTTTTCAAAAGTCGATTAGAGGAGCGTTTTTAGAATGAAACGAATGAAAACGATTGGCCTACTCCTTTTGCTTCTGCTTCTGCTTAGCGCCTGTTCCGGCGACCCGCCGGTCGGGAAGAAATTGGTCACCGATCCCAATGATTATATGCATGTGAACGCCTATGTCCGCGCCCAATTGCTCCGAATTTCAGATAACCCGCTTCCGGTCGAGATTCCGACGGACACGGATATGCTGGAATACCGTTACACATACTGTTGCGGTATTCTAGGCGATCCGAATTACAGCATCAAGCTTGTTTTGCGTTACCGAGATGCAGCCACATTTCAGCAAGAGGTGAGCCGAGTCCGAAACATAGCAGTGCAAGATGTGACTGATTACGAAACTCCGACCGGGTACGCAATCTATTTTGGCAACACGATAGAAGGACTCGAAATGCTGACGGATGACCAGATTCAGGATGGAAATGCGGCGATCATCCGGTATGCGTTCGTTGATTGGGAAGCACAAACAGTGACATACGGAGTCGGGCAATTGTATGACGGAAGCGCGTATGATGATGACCTGATCCGCACGTGGGAGGCAGAATCACGCGAATGAAATTCCATCTATTTTATCATTCCCACGTCGACTGAGTCCGGTTTCCCCAGCTTGTTATCCCTAATTTCATGATTCCCGCGCCGGGTGCGGAGGCGAGGCAGTGCGGCGGTTAGCGGCATTTCCGCCGCACCCCCTCCGCACCCGGTTTTCCTGAGATTATGTCATTTTACCAATAGCACAGACGCAATTCACCGTTTGGGAGAGGAAATAGTCCAATGGACAATCATCAATTATTATCACACGATGTGAAATCGGAGTATATTTCCTGCCGGAAACTTGGCTTGGGGCGTGAGGCAGCGGTTCAGAAATTGCTGGAAGCGTATTCCGAGGAGCTGCAGGATCCGGACGATGCGCCTGCGGTCATTGAGGGAATCGTGTGCGCACTGCGCATAAAACGAGAGCTTTCGCACAAGATTGCGGAGCAGCTGCAAGGCTATCTCAACAGCCTTCCTTATGGACGAACGAAAAAAGCAGAGCAGCTGATGGCTGCTCAAGAGTCTTATGGAGCGGAGGCCGTGTACCGGCGCAAAATTCCCTATGATCCGGAATGGAAAGTCGGAGACCTGTTTGCCCATAAAATCAGCACGCCGAAGGCAGTCCCGCTGGGCATTCATGGTTGGATGATCTTATTTTACAAGGTCGGGGAGTATGAGGACAAGCAGGGGACGCGGGTGCAGCTCGTCTACACAAGCATTTGCCCACCCGGGCAAGAGCCTGCTACAGCACAGCAGTTGGAGGCGCTGGGATTCGTGCGTATGATGGATCATGGAAACAAATGGGATTATCTAGCGCAGATCGAGGCCAAAAGCAAGCGTTACTTGTCGTCGTTCGGACTGGTTAAAATCGGCAACCTTGCAAATGTCAGGCCGCCGGCTGACCGCACGGAGGAGAACCCGGTTGTTTCCATGCCGCTGTTTGGCATGCTAAGAAAAACCGATGACTACCCGAGTTTTGAAGATTTGGTGTGCTTGAGCGTTAAGAATTACCGAGGGGTCGGCGGTTCGGATTGATCTGACCGTGCAAAGGCGGCACAAACAGCTGTATCGAGAGGACGTGTGAAAAAATGACTCTGCGGTCGGTGGAAGGCCGCTGCAAAAGGCTCATGCTTGCCAATGTGCTGCAGCTCATCTCGTTTCTTTCTGTCCTGTTTGCTGCGACGATCGCGGCCTTTCTTGGTGTATACCGATATTACATTACGCTGATCTTTTGGACGGCAATCGCACTGACGCTTAACTCTGCAATTCTCCTATGCGCACACAGCATAAAAAAGCGCCTTCCGACAACGCCATTCGCCATCAAGCTTCAACAATCCCGGCCGGATGAGATTGTACAGGCGCTGGGGGTGAAGCCGGTCATCCCCAATGTTTACTGTGATTTTCGCAGGAGTGGCAAAACAAACATTCGGCTTCTCGTCCTGCTGGCAAACGGATCAGAAGGAAAGAACCTCAAAAAGCGCGCCGATGCCGGAATCAATAAACAAACCAAATACCGGGGAGAGCGGCCGCTCTTTGAAGCATTCAAAATGCTTCGGCTTAATCTTACGATCATGGAGTGCCAAAATCAGAAAGATAGCACGACGCCCAAAGATTCGCTGCATTGCAGTTGTGGACGAGTCGAGATGGTTTTGAACATGTCGATTTTTATGCAAGATCACCGGCTGCTGATTCCGCCGTTGCCGAAGCATGCAGTGTTGCATGAAATTCGCCGGTATCGGGCTGCGCTCCGGATGCTCGGTGAGGCGCTTCAGATTGAACGCTGAGACAGATGGAGAATATCATGACTGAGCTGCATTTTTCAATATCGGACTATTCATCGAGTGCGGGCAGCAGTATGCTGTTTTGGGCGATAAGTGGATGTGTGATCATCGGCCTTTCCATCGTCAAAGACGCAGTCGTATTTTTGCGAAATCGGAAAGCAGAATTTTCCTGCATGTCGTTCCGCAAGAAATTCAACACATTGCTCCGGCTTTTCTTACCTCTTGCTGCAATGTTCGTGTTTTTCGTGAGTTTCACATGGCCGACTTTTCGGTACAGCCGATACCTTTCATCCGAATCGATAGAAGATGCTGTGTCAACTGCCGGAACAATCGACCGGATCTCTGCCGTTTTTGCCTCTCCGAAGTATCACATCGGCGATGATCAGACAGCTTATCTTGCGAGCATCGTCACGATTGACGGAGGAAAATACTATTTTCTTACGGCGGACGGACTGCAAATTGGGCAGCAGGTTCGGATCAACTATTTGCCGAAAAGTCATATGGTGCTGGATTGCGTTTCGGATGAAGATCAGGATAAAATGCTCCCAATGCCTACGCAGCCAACTTCCGGCAGCAAAACGGCAACGGAGGAAGCGCCCGCACCCGCTCCGATGCCTGCGCAAAATCATGTTGGCGATATTGTCCTTGTGATTGCGCTGGTAATCTTTATTGCGGCGGGAGCAGGATACAGCGTTGTGATCTATAAACGCAACAAAAAAAGATGGAAGGGAAGCTGAAAACGGGAGCGGTCAAGGAAAGAATCACGATTATGCGAACATGATAGAATTTTGTACCGGACTAGGATGAACTGCTTCCGAGTTAGCAGAAGCGGGCAAGAATCCTTATTACGGCCACTCATTTTGTTACCCCTCCGCACCCGGTTTTCCCAAAGAATAACGGCTTTTTTCAATGAATGGTACGATGGCCTATGTGCTTTGCGAGAAGTGAGTTGGTATGAAAAGATATAATAAGTACTTAAAAGGTTCTGCAAGAGAACTTGTTGGAAAGTCAAGTTCAAGTCTTTTAAAACATGGCGCAAAACTTGTATTTGAAGGGAATCAACTCATTAACACGGCACGAGGCATAACTTCAGTTTCAGGGACACTGTTAACATGGGGAATTTCAAACAAGTATACGATTTCGTAGGTCACATGAGGTGAGATAAATATGGAAAATGTAACGCCCTCAGTATCTTGGCGGAATTTTGGAATTGTTATGTTTCTACTTGGCATAGCGGGCACGGCCTGCGGTATTTTTATTCATAATATACAATTTGTTTTCATTTATGTGTTCATATCACTTGCAATTTCCCTTGCTTGCTGGACGGTGTGGTTTAGCGTATTTATCTCTTTCGGCCAACAGGAGTGGACGCTCCGGCGGTGGTTTTTTTCGACAAAGCGTTACACACTAAATGATATTAAATCCATCACTTTTGGAACACCTGCCGGTGGATTTACCCTGCATTTAAGGTGCGGACAAGTGCATGTCGGTGCAAGGGCAAAAAACGGAGCAGAGTTCCGCACATGGGTCGAGAAAGAATATTTACGAGTGAATAAAAAGCCTTTGCCATATGAACCACCCCATATCTTTCATAATAACATCAAAAATCCGTGGTTCTTTTTGGTAGCTTCCATTGGAGTTGGCCTGTTGGCACTTGTAATGGCAATCTGTACAACTGTTGCACTTTCTTCGGCACGAGAAATACCCACTCTTACAGAGTGCAGTATTGCGATAAAATCTGTTTCAGATGAGTTCGACTATGCGCAGCTTTCTTCGAATCTGGGAGATTTTACTGTACCGCTGTGCGTGCAGCCGGAAACCCTTTCAGCTTATTGTGGCAGTGAAATAATTGTGCAGATTGAGGAGTCGCAAAACCCGGATGATTCTCGTTGGATTTGGGGTGCAGCAGTTCCAGACGGGAAAGCGCTGTTTACCCCACAGGATGTATGTGCGTATTTAACACATCTGGACATACGAAATCGTTTGGTTATGTGGGGAATCGTGTTGACTTACTGGTTGTTATTTGCGGGAGCCTGCTATATTTTGAATCATGCACCTACATTTCCGCTGCTTGCAGCACTTTTGGTAAAACCAGATCAGAGAAATTTTTAGTGCAAGAAACAGCATACTGACACAAACAGCACGGCCAAGATCATGGCCTTCTCCTACGATGCCCAAGGCCGACCCTTTGCAGTCAAGTATTCCGCTAACAATGGCGGCAGCTACATAACATACTTCTGCGCGCTGAACCGGCAGGGCGACGTGGTTAAGATTTTTCAATTCCTGCCGTCGAGGGACTCCAACGGGAATCTCAATACTGAGGTGAGCGGTAACGTATGGCTTCTTATTGCAGCGGTTGCATATGCGACATCGGGGATAACGATGCCCTCTCCAACATACACATATGGCTCGTAACACTGGAGGTGTTTTATGATTTTTTCGCCCTATTCTTGCGTGCGGATCGTACTGGGCTTTTTGGTTTTATGGGGCTGTAAGCGGCTGATCAAAAGATCCAAAAGCACGCACAAACGATTTTGGGCAGTCTGTGCAGTGGTTGCAGCATCCGCTGTGGTCTTTGCTGCCGGATTCGCTCCGGTAGAGAATGCCTTTATGACGTTTTCGACACCGGAAGCGGTTTTGAAATATTGCAGCGGCGAGAAAATGAAAGCGATCATTCGTGGAGAACATTCTGCATTAACAATCAGCGAAGATGACGAGTACCGGATGCTGCCCAAATCGGAAAATGGCTGGAAAATCGGTGTTGGGCCTGAAATAAAGTATGCCTATTCCGAGACAAGCGGGTATCTGTCAATCAATGTGTTTGAACACAGAGGCTCGAACGATCAATATGTATGCGTGGCGAGCCTTGATGGAAAGAATCTAATCGTTCAGGATAATCGTGCTTCCAAATTTTATCGCTTTGTGAGTATGCAAGCAGCAAACGGAGATACCTACTACGCGTATTGTGCGTATGTTGATGAGCTTGGGGCGGACTATACGATCACTGTTAATGGGATAGAAGTTCATATTGACAAATAAACAGAAGGCGGCTATATAAAGTGGAAGTGCAACAGCATTATTGATTTCTTCTTTAATCAGTTATCCGTGCGCCGGGTGCGGAGGCGAGGAAGTGCGGCGGATCGCGGCATTTCCGCCGCACCCCCTCCGCACCCGGTTTTCAAAAGAATCAAGAAAGCATAAGCGAGATCGCTCAAGACAACAAATCGGAGGTGCAACAATGACTCGAAAAAAGAAACTTATAATTCTGCTGTCGGCTGCGGTTGGGGTGCTGCTGGTGGCTCTCCTGATTTGGCTGATGTGCCTTCCCGTAATTCGCGGATACCGAGAAATGGCAGTGGAGTTTTATGACGCGCACCGCTCGGAGCTTCAAGCGGCACAACTCGCGCTGCAAGACGATATCGGGACGGGAAAAAATCCCGTTTGGATTGACACGGTAGAAGAGCTTGGATCGGATTACCAAAACGATGGTGTAACGGTGAGACGGTATCATGACCTCTATATCATTTCCCAAGAGGAATACCCGGAAGCAACCTATCAAATGCTCTATGAAGTTGCTCAGCCGCTCTTTCATGAAGGACTGAGCGGTATCAGTGTATCAAGTTATCAGATCCAGTTTTGTGTAAAATCATCTCCGAGCATGGGACGGGAGGCTTCTCTCGTTTGGAGCGATGGTACCCATGAGCCGAGCGGTTCTTACCCAACGGTTTTGGAGAAACAGCAGTTGGACACGCACTGGTTTGCGCTGGTCGTTTCGGATTAAACTTGGCGGTCTGATGCATTGGGCGTTTTTGCAATGAATCCGCCAAAGTACCGCTCGAATCCATGGTCGTATTCAAGCAAGACACATAATTACACAGTAGCTTCCTGAGGTGATGCATATGAAACGGTTCTTAAAAGTTCTTTTGGCACTCGCGATCCTTGCGGGGATCGGATTTGGTGCGCTGTATCTTACCGCGCAGCCGCGTGTTGATTGCCTGACTTCGTCCGTCGAAGACGACGGCACGCATCCGGCGAATGCGCTGCAATCGAACGCCACGACGGCGGTCTGGGCAGATCAGGGAAAGCTGTATCTGTACCTTCAAAAAACCTCGTTCCTTGATCTGAATCGACATAGCTTCGCGCTGACGCAGGTGGACACGCAGGGCAGCCGGATCGTGCGGCGCGATGATGAGGAAATTATCCCGCTCGGGCTTTCAAACGGCTATTTCTATTTCTATTTCTATGATTTCCCGCAGAGTGCGAGAGAAACCGCATACGCGCTTCGGCTCGCGGACGGCGAGACGTGCGAGCTGCCCAATGTGGCCGACTGGGGATATTCCTGCCTGAGCGCCTATCGTGCGGGGGACGGCAGTCTCACGCTTGTGGACGATAGTCACTGCAAGACCGTCGCGATCCGGGTTTTCGAGGATTCCGCCGAGACGGTAACGTATCAGCCGCGCACTCCCTGCGGGGCGCTCACGCTCTGCACCGATAACGCAAAGGGGTCCAAAACGGTCTACGCGCAGGACGGTCAGGGAAAGCGCAAAACGATCTTGAAGATCACCAACTGCGACCGGATCGATCTGTTCCCTGCGCAGGGCGGCGTGCTGGCCTATGCGCGCAACTGCACGACGCCGCTGTACTGGATCGATCCGTCCGGCACGGTAAAGGAGTTGTTTTCCTATGTGGGGATGTCGACCAAAACGGCAATGAATCTGGTTGGAAATGACGTTTATCTATCCTTCCTGCGCTATAAGGGATATGGAAAAAAGTGGAACGCGCCCGTTCGCTTCCCGAACGACGAAAAGGAAGGGACTTATGTGATCCACCTTGACGATTTCTCGGTCGAGAAGCTGAGCGATCAGGTGTATAACGGCCTGTATGTGTTCAACGACGGCTATCTCTATGCCTGCACGGAGCGCGGAAGCGTCTATCAATTCGACCGGGAATGGAAGCTGGTCAAAACGATTTTGGACAACGGGTGAGCCTGCGTGGCATGGGTTTGAACGTCGACGTGCGGGGCAGGGCAAGTTCAAAGCGGAGGTGTTTGGCAGGATGAAATCAAACAACAAACGCATGGCCGGAATGATCCTGTGCCTGCTATGCCTTGCGGCGCTTCTGGCAGGCTGCGACCCGGTGGCCGGGAAGCGGCCGGTCGACTATCCCAATTCCCGCTGGGTCTGCGAAGATCCACATATCGAGATCGTCGTGGATGAAAAGGGGCGCTATACGTCGACGCTGGTTGGAGCCGACGGGGAAGAAAAACGGTTTTTCCTCGGCTTCCGTTCCGGCTATGGGGCGGACGCCTATGTGAACAGCAAGGAAGTCCTGAGCAGCGAGAACTGCCTGTTCCGGGGAGAATGCAAATTCTCAAAAGAGAAGTGCACGATCATCCTCAGCGAGGGCAAGCTCTGGGATGACGGATATGCAAGGCTGGTTTTTAAACGCGTGGAATGAGAATGCAGCATAATCCGAGAAATGGAGCGCTTGGGGGTGCTTATGAAGTGAGAAAAAAGGGGAAGATGCGGTGGATCCGCGGCATCCTTGTAATTTGTATGCTTTTGGGAGCGGGAATCTACTACTTCACGAAAAGCCCACTTTCTGCGATTCACCCGGCATATGATCCGGAGCTTGCACTTCCGGCCATGGATTCGCAGGGCATCCGCGTCGGATCAGAGGACGACCTCTACTTGATCGGCGGATTGGGCGGCCTGTCCCGATGCACAGCGAATGGCAGCACGCGAGTGGGCAATGCGCTGCGCCGTGCGGTCGCGCTTGGCGTGGGCGTAGCGTTTTTGGATCATTCCGGCCGATTGCTTTTTGAGAAGGAAGGGGAGCAGAAAATCGTGGCCGAGCAGGTTTCTGCCATCGGTCAATTTGGTTCGAAGCTGCTTTATTGCAGAAACGACAACCGGGTCTTTCAGTGGGATGCGGGAGAGACGGAGCTGCTCGTTTGCCTTCCGGAAAATGAGACAGTTTACCAGATGTTCGGAAATGACAAGCAGCTCGTGATCTCCTCGTTTGCCGAAACGTATGGATACCGGGACGGAACGCTATGGAAAACGGACCTTGGAGCGCTGACGGGAAGAGAGGCGTTTCTCTACGGAGACAGCCTGATCCTGATTGCCTATGGCTCGAGCGGCGGAACTGCCTACCGCCTTACGGATCAAACCGAAAGCCCGCTGCGTATTGATGTCTGCGCGGAAGGAAAGGAGGCGCAAATCGACTATTCCGTTGCCGCGAATGGAGAATTTCTGTATCTTTCTGTGCGGTCGAGGTGCTTTAAGGACCTGAAGAATGACGTCGAAGCGGAAACGATTCGCATCGATCCGACGGACTGGACGGTTGAGCAGGTGGATTCGACCTATCATCGCTATCTGCTTGTCGGGAAAGACGGCCTGTATGCGTTGGACTGGATCACCAAAAGAGGCCGAAAGATTGTGCAGTGATAGGGAGCGTCTCGAACCAAGAATCGAGTTTGCGTTACTACCCAAGCTAAATTGCTGCTTGTGTTTATCGTGCAAGATATTCGGAGAATCCGATCAGGAGTGAAAATGGGCTTTGCAGGAGGACGGCAAAATGAAAAAGGTTCTATTATTGTTGATTTGCGTTGCAGGAATGGCCATATTTTTTGGATGTGCAAATAATATTCAATCCGAAAAAACCGTTGGGGCTACTGAGACTACGCAAACGGTCGAGCCGGAAACGGCGGCATTTTGGGAAGAAACCGAGACTTTATCCATTCGCATTGGATCAACTTGGGGCAGCAAAAAAACTTACTCGATTACAAAAGATGCGATAACCGTTTCTATTCAATATCTCGATGGAGAGAGTGGCGTGGTTGGAATCTATCGACTGTCCGCGGAAGAAGCCGATCAAATCGGGGAACTGGCGCAATCGATTGATATGGATCAAAAATCTTTCTCTGACGAGACGATTACAGCAGATGGGCTTGTCGTGACAGTTTACATGAATGGAAAGAGTCTTATCTTCAACTATAGAGAACGAAGCACATGGGTTCCGGCTCAATCAGACGATGCCTTGAAATTTGTTCAATATGTTGTTTCAATTTCCGACCAAACCGTTTCCAACGAGTAAATAGGCAATGCTGTTGGCGTATGCCCGTTTTCTCGGATTTCACTATTCCCGCGCCGGGTGCGGAGGTGAGGCAGTGCGGCGGATCGCGGCATTTCCGCCGCACCCCCTCCGCACCC
>ERZ772812.2038-NODE-2038-length-13608-cov-3.462850_pt1 | contig 13608 bp, 12 predicted proteins | sample MGYA00511343_ERZ772812 | MGnify/ENA primary metagenome ERZ772812 (study PRJEB29015, sample SAMEA2737706) | human gut metagenome | biome: human gut; feature: human-associated habitat; material: faeces | place: China | collected 2012 ...
AGCGCGCGTCCGTCGCCCATGCCGTCCACAGCCAGGCCCTTGAACGTGCAGTTGGGCGTGCCGTCGGCGTTCCAAGCGGGCGCGACCGTGCCGTTTTCCTGGTCGGGGTACGCGTAGTCGCTTGATGCCGGGCGCCAGGCGCCGCGCGCGTGCGCGAGCCAGTTGGCAGGCTCGTTGGAGATCCACAGCTTGGCCAGGTGCGCCGCATGCGTGGGTTTCACATCGAACGCCCAGTTCAACTCGGACTTCTCGGCCATCGTGTTCTCGGAGAGGCGCTCGAACTCCTCCTTGAGCGCGGCCATGCGCGCGTCGATGCGCCCCGTTCCATTGATGAGCACGTCGTCCAGGCGCCGCATCTGCTCGCGCGCCTGGCGGATACGCGCGTCCACGCCCGCCGCCATGCCGCGGTCGATGATGTCGTGCGAGCCCTTGATGCGGTTGATGTCCAGCGCGGCGTCGTAGGTCGCCTCGACCATCTCGTCGGCGCTCATGTACTCGCTCTCGTAGTTCATGATGTGCTTCCACGAGGGCAGGATCATGCGCTCGCGATGCTCCTCGAACGTGCGCGCACGCAGGCGGTAGCCGTATTTCCCGGGATTGTCGAACACGATCGACCCCACATCCAAAAACGGCGCCATCGGCGAGGTCATCACGACCAGACGCGGATCGTACCCGACGCGCTCGTAGAGGTGCTGCACGTAGGCGCCGGTCTCGCGCACGCTGGCGGCGGTTTGCTTGGGGATGCCCGTCATGAAGTACAGGTCGAACCGCTCGCAGTTGGGATGCGACAGCGCGTCGACGATGGTCTCCTCCAGCTCGGCCATCTTGTAGTGGCCCTTGCCGAACGCCTTGCGCACGTCGTCGTTGTGGCTTTCGGCGGAGATCTCCACAGACCAGCTTTTCAGGTTGTCGTCGAGCATCCGGTAGAAGTCGTCGCCCCCCGGCGGCGGTCCGAAGAACTCGAACCCGATGGGGTTTTGCACCTTGCCCTTGAGCCCGGTGATGAACCGGCGCGTGTAATCCTCGCCCGCCTGCAAGAAGTCGTTCAACACGAAGATGGGGCCCCACACATGGTTCTGGACGTTCTCGATATCGCGGATGAGCAGCGCGGGATCGCGCCAGGCCACACGGCGGCGTCCGAAGTGGTTCTTGAACGCGTAGGCGCTTCCGCCGCACGTCGCGCAGTTGCGCGAGCAGCCGCGGCAGGTGAGGCTCGCCGTGACGGGGTACTGCAGCCATCCTTTCATGGGCAGGTAGCTCGTCATGTCGTGGTGACGCAGCACGCCCTTCATGGGGTAGGCGTAGTCCAGCGAGATCGCGTCCATCGTGTCGGGCACCCACGAAAGCGGGTTGATGTGGATCGCGCCGGACGCGTCCTTCCACGTCAGGTTGGGGATATCGGAAAGGTCGCCCACCGGCGTATGCGTGCGCTCGGCGCGCGAGATGCGCTCGACGAGCTGGCGCATGGGCTCCTCGGTCGAATCGCCGCGCACCACGTAGTCGATGCAATCGTACTTGATGAGATCCTCGTGGAAGATCGTCGCGGAAAGCCCTCCGAAGCTCACGGGGGTCGTCGGATGCAAGCGCTTGAGGATCTTGGCGACCTCGACCGAGCCGTGGCAGTGGGGCATCCAGTGCAGGTCGATGCCGAACATGCGCGAATCCAGGTTTGCCAGGTTCCTCTCCACATCGAAGTTCTTCTTGTGGAGCATCATCGACGCGAGGTTGTAGATGCGCGCGCGCAGCCCGTGGCGCTCCAGGTACTCGCACAACGTGGTGAGGCCGAGCGGGTACATCTCGAAGATGGGGGTCGAGGGCACCATGTCCGACACGGGTCCGTACATGATGGAGCGCTCGCGGAAGTCGTAGGTGGCGGGCGCATGGATGTATGTCATATCGAGAGTCTGCATAGCAGCGAAGTATAGCGAATGAGAAAAAGGGACGGGTGATTTTTCTCATTTTCGCGAAAACGAGAAAACCCTCCGCCGCCTCGCCCGCCCGCATTCCGCCGATGACGCTGTGTGTTTCCGCGAGGGCTTCACAGCGGCGCCATCGGGGAATGCTATCATGATCAGATCATTCACGACAGTTCGGGAGACAGGCGGCGCTCATGCTTCTGTGTGCACATTACATTCTTCCCATCACCTCCGAGCCGATCCAGCGCGGCGCCGTTTTGGTGCGCGACGGCCGCATCTACGACGTCGGCCCCGTCGATATCCTGAAGGCCCACTATCCCGAAGAGGAAGTGAAGGACTTCGGCATGGCGGCGCTGATGCCGGGCCTGATCGACCTGCACACGCATACCGAGAACTCCGTGTTCCGCGGCATCGTGCACGACGTCCCCTACACCACCTGGGTGCGCGCCGTCGCCGAGAAGAGCACCAGGATGGACGTGAACGACTGGTACGACTCCGCCGTGCTCGGCGGGCTCGAGGCGATCTCGAGCGGCATCACGACCATCGCCGACATCACCGCGACGGGCGCCGCCTGCACCGCGACCCAAAAGCTGGGCCTGCGCAGCGTGATCTACCGCGAGGTCGGCGCGATGGACCAGCGCCGCATCGACTTCGCGATGCGCGTCGCCGAGAACGACATCGCCCATTGGCGCGCCGAGGTCGACTCCGCCCGCGTGACCATCGGCATCGCGCCGGCGGCGATCTACACCTGCCATCCTGCGGTGTTCGCCAAGGTGAGCGAATTCGCGCGCAAGGAGGACCTGCCGGTCGCCATGCATCTTGCCGGCAGCCGCGAGGAGTACCAGTTCGTCAAGCGCGGCTCGTCGCCGTTCGCCGTGCACACCATGGGCACCAAGCGCGGCTACGTCGAGATCCCGCCGTGGCTGCCCACCGGCGTCTCGCCGGTGCGCTACGCGCTCAACTGGGGCGCGTTCGAGTCCGACAACGTGCTGGCGATCCACTGCACGCACGTCGACGACGATGATATCAAGAAGCTAAAGGAATACGACGTCGCCGTGGCGGGCTGCCCGCGTTGCAGCGCGCAGCTGGGCATGGGCCTGTCGCCCATCGGCGAGTTCCTGCGCGCGCATCTGCGTTTCGGCCTGGGCACCGATTCGCCGGCCGCGACCGATTCGATCGACATGTTCACCGAGATGCGCCTGGGCATGCTGCTCCAGCGTGCGGTGAACCCCAACAACTTCCTGGACTCCGCCACCATGCTGGAGGCGGCGACCATCGGAGGTGCCCGCGCGCTCAAGCAAGACGACCTGATCGGCTCGCTGGAGATCGGCAAGCGCGCCGACATCGTCGCGGTGGATCTGTCCGGTTCGCATCAGACGCCCACGACCGATCCCGTGTCGGCGGTGGTGAACACCTGCAACGGCACCGATGTGCTGATGACGATGGTCGAGGGCAAGGTCCTGTACGAGAAGAGCCACTGGAACGTCGACGTCGACGTCGCCCGGACCATCGCGCGCGTCATCGAGATCCGCGGAAAGCTGAGGGCATAGCACGATGAGCCAGAAATCCGGCGCCAAGCAGCAGAAGATGACCGTCAAGCAGAAGGAGGCGCGCATCCAGGCCGCGCGCGAGCGCGAGGAGCGGGCGCGCGCGAAGAAGGAGCGCGCGGATCGCATCAAGCGCATCGTCACCGTGGTGGTGTGCATCATCCTGGTGCTGGCGCTGTTCATCCCCACGATGGCGCTTTCGGTCCTCAGCGGCAGCTAGGCCCTTTGCAACGATTTGATATACGCTCGGTTTTTGAAGAGCCCCGGCGTGTGCTTGGGCATTATCCGGTTGTGCTACCATGACGTTTCGTATGCGCAGTCGCGCATGTGGGTTTGATCAAGCTAAGCAAAGGGGTTCGCTTTGTTCGGCATAGGCGGTTTCGAATTCTTCCTGATCCTGATTTTCGGGTTCCTCATCGTGGGTCCCGACAGGCTTCCGGCGATGGCGAAGACCATCGGCCAGGCCATCAGCAAATTCAGGGGCGCTCAAGAGGAGATGAACAAGGTCATCAAGACCGAGGTGTACGATCCGGACTCCAAGGATCCGTTCAAGAATCCGCTGGAGGTTCTGGAGAAGGCGGGCAGCTCCTCCAAGAGCGCGTCCGGTTCCAAGGCTGCCGCCGCGAAGACGTCCGAGCCCAAGACGACGTCCGGCTCCTCCGCATCGGGCGACCGCCGCGAGAGCTTCTCCGAGCGCAAGGCGCGTTACGAGAAGGAGCGCGCCGCCAAGAAGGCCGCCGACGCGGAGAAGGAGGCAGCGGAGAAGCGCGCCGCCAACGCCGCCAAGGACGCGGCCCCCGCGAAGGCCGCGCCCGCTGCCAAGACGGAGCCTGCTGCCGCCAAGACGGAGTCCGCCGAGTCCGCCGACGCCGCGCCCGCCACCGAAGAGAAGGGGGAGTAGACCATGCCCATCGGACCGGCACGCATGCCCCTTTTCGATCACCTGGGCGAGCTGCGCATGCGCCTGGTGCGCATCGTCGTCTGCCTGTTCATCGGCGTGCTCATCTTCTACTTCGCCGCGCCCACGCTGATCCAGTTCCTGCTGCTCCCCATCGCGGAGTACCTGCCGCAGGGATCCGACGGCACCGCGGTGCTCACGGCGCTCGACCCGTTCGAGGCGTTCGCCACCAGCTTCAAAGTGGCCCTGTGGGCATCGGTGGTCACGTGCTCTCCGGTGATCCTGTGGCAGATCCTGGCGTTCTTCCTTCCGGCCCTCAAGCCCAAGGAGCGCAAGTGGTTCGTTCCGGCGTTCGCCGCCGCGGTGATCCTGTTCATCGTGGGAACGATCTTCTGCTATTTGATCATCCTCAACCCCGCGTTCCAGTTCCTCACCGGCCAGGTGCAGGGATGGGCCGCAAGCCTTCCGCGCGCGAGCACCTATGTCGACACCATCGTCAAATTCGAGATCGGCTTCGGCTTCGCGTTCGAGCTGCCGCTGGTCGTCTTCTTCCTGGCGATCTTCGACATCATCCCGTACAAGAAGCTGCGCGGCAGCTGGCGCGTGGTGTACGTGGTGCTGATGATCATCTCGGCCATGATCACGCCTGACGCGTCCCCGGTGACCATGCTTCTGCTGTTCGCCGCCATGATCGTGCTCTACGAGGGCAGCTTGCTCATCGCGCGCATCGTGCTGGCGCGCAAGATAAAACGGCAAGCCGCCGAAGCGGCGGAGGAGGGCGACGACTAGCCCGCCGCCTTTCGCGGCATCGGAATCCCCCCGGCGACCCTCGGCGCCCGGAGGTGAAGGCCGATCCGCTCCCGAACCCGCTTTCGCAGCCCTTTTCCGCCGGCCCCGCTCGCTCGCGAGCATCGGGTCGGCGGTTCTGCTTTCCGCCCGCCTTTGACCCACCTCAACTACTATGTCCTAACAGAAGCTCCCCACATCCGCCATCCCCGCCAACACCGACCGCACCGGGTTTTTCCAGGGCTTGTTCTGCTACCTGCTGTGGGGCGTCATGTCCCTGTACTGGAACCTGCTCTCCGCGGTGCCGGCGCTCGAGGTGCTCAGCTGGCGCATGGCGTGGTCGGCCGTGTTCGTTATCGCCCTGTGCGTCCTGGTCAAGCGGACGCGTTTCCTCTACCTGCTGAAGGATCCGCGCGCGGTCCGCACGTTCGTGGCGTCAGGCCTCATCATCACGGTGAACTGGGGCGTCTACGTGTGGGCGGCGAGCACCGGGCATGTATTGGAGACGAGCGTGGGCTACTACCTCTGCCCGCTGTGCAACATCGCGCTGGGCATGGTCGTGTTCCGCGAGCGCCTCACCCCCATGCAGCTCGTGGCGACCGTCCTCGCCGGCATCGGAGTGGTGTTTTTCCTGGTGGTCAACGGCGGCGACATCTGGATCGTCCTCGTGCTGGCCATCTCGTTCAGCATCTACGGCGCGGTCAAGAAGCGCGGCGGCTATCCCGCATTGCCCGGCATGGCGTTCGAGTCGCTGCTGACGGGCGTGCTGGGCTGCGCGATCTTGGCGGCGGGCGCCGTCTTCCCGTGGGTCTGGCAGCTCACGCCGGCGGTGCCCAACGCCATCGCGGTGCATGATCCGACGCTGCTGATCGTGCTGCTGGTGGGCAGCGGCGTGGCCGCTGCGGTGCCGCTGCTGCTGTACTCCGCCGCCGCGAACCGCATCAGCATGACGATGATCGGGTTTCTGCAGTACGTCAGCCCCACGATGTCGCTCATCTTGGCGGTCGCGTTCTTCGGCGAGGAGTTCACGCTGGCGCACGGCGTGTGCCTGGGCCTGATCTGGATCGGCATCGTCGCCATCGCGATCGAAGCCGCGCTGCGCAGCCGTCGCGCCCGGGGCGCCGACGGCGTGTCGTAAGGGGTCATCTGGCGAGTCGCGTGTGCGGGCGGCTGCCGTGTTCGCGAAAGCCGTCGCGCGCGAAAGCTGTCGCACCTGCCAGGACCGCCGTTCGCGCGGGTACCCCGGCTTCTTCCGCATTTTCCGCCCCCGCGCCTCCTTTCCATCCCGGGTCCGCCTGCCCGTGTTGGCTGGTATCATAAAAGGCACGGCAACAAGCCCTTACGACATCGGCGTTGGGAGGAACCCCATGGAGCAGTACAAGCAGGAATTCATCGAGTTCATGGTGGAAAGCGACGTGCTCAAGTTCGGCGAGTTCACGCTGAAGAGCGGCCGCAAATCCCCGTTCTTCATGAACGCGGGCGCCTATGTGACCGGCGAGCAGCTCAAGCGCTTGGGCGAGTACTACGCCCGCGCCATCCATGACAACTTCGGCCTCGACTTCGATGTGGTGTTCGGCCCCGCCTACAAGGGCATTCCGCTGGCGGTCGTCACGGCCATCGCGCTCCACGAGCTGTACGGCAAGGAGGTGCGCTACTGCTCCAACCGCAAGGAGGTCAAGGACCACGGCGCCGACGCGGGCAACCTGCTGGGCAGCGACCTGCATGACGGCGACCGCGTCGTGATGGTGGAGGACGTCACCACGTCCGGCAAGTCCATCGACGAGACGTATCCCGTCCTCATGGGCGCGGCAAAGGTCGACGTGAAGGGCCTGATCGTCTCGCTCAACCGCATGGAGGTGGGCAAAGGCGGCGTCAAGACCGCGCAGCGCGAGGTGCAGGAGAAGTACGGATTCCCCGTGGCGTCCATCGTCAGCATGGCCGAGGTCACCGAGTACCTGTACAACCGCGAGGTGCAGGGCCGCGTCGTGATCGACGATGCGGTGAAGACCGCCCTCGACGCATACTACGAGCAATACGGCGCCAAGGAGTAGAAAGTTGCAGGAACCGTCTTTTCTGGACGGTTTCGCTAAGAATTTACCCTTTGTAGTTATATCGGGGTCTGATTCCGCCGAGCGGAGTCAGACCCCGATCTGATTGTATCGGAGTTATACCAGGTCGCAGCATTGTCTCTCGGCGGTTCCGCTCAGTCTGCGGATCCAGATCCTTTCAAATCGCCCGTTTGCATCGTGAGGAGAGATTTATTCTTGCTGAAACGGTCCATCTGAAAGGGATTTTCGGAAACTTTTTCGGATTCTGCTTGCAGCACGGCGGAACAGATCAAAATCTAAGTGTGAATCGCTCATATTTTCTGTATCCTCGCTTGCGCCTTCGAAGAGGGGTGCTATAGTTACCACTGGTAATTAGCACTCGCGCGATTCGACTGCTAACAGATCCCGCAAGCCCTCTGCGAAAGGGCGCAGGGGCTGCGGCGGGGCCGATCGCGCGGGGAGCACGCAAGCGTGCCGAAGAAAGGAAGCGTTGCACATGCGCAAGTTCAAGACCGAGAGCAAAAAGCTGCTCGACCTGATGATCAACTCCATCTACACCAATCGCGAGATCTTTCTGCGCGAGCTCATCTCCAACGCGTCGGACGCGGTCGACAAGCTCTACTTCAAGAGCTTGACCGACAGCGACATCCAGCTGTCCAAGGACGAGCTGGGTATCATGGTCGCGTTCGACAAGGACGCCCGCACCGTCACGGTGTCCGACAGCGGCATCGGCATGGACAAGGACGATCTCGATCGCAACCTGGGCACTATCGCCCACTCCGACTCGATGGCCTTCAAGGAGGAGAATGCCGAGCAGCAGGGCGAGGACGTCGACATCATCGGTCAGTTCGGCGTGGGCTTCTACTCCGCGTTCATGGTGGCCAAGAAGGTGCGCGTGGTCTCCAAGGCATACGGCTCCGACCAGGCCTGGGCGTGGGAGAGCGACGGTGTCGAGGGCTACACGATCGAAGAGGCCGAGCGCGAGGGCCACGGCACCGACGTCATCCTGACGCTCAAGGACAACACCGACGAGGAGGATTACGACGCCTACCTGTCCGAGTACGGCCTGAAGGACCTGATCAAGCGCTACAGCAACTACGTGCGCTACCCCATCAAGATGGAGGTCTCCAAGTCGCGCCAGAAGCCCAAGCCCGAGGACGCCGGCGACGACTACACGCCCGAGTACGAGGACTACACCGAGATCGACACCATCAACTCGATGATCCCGATCTGGAAGCGCCGCAAGTCCGACGTCTCCCAGGAGGAGTACAACGAGTTCTACAAATCCGACTTCCATGACTTCGCCGATCCGGCGCGCACGATCTCGATCCACGCGGAGGGCGCGCTGTCCTACGACGCGCTGCTGTTCGTCCCCAGCCGCCAGCCGTACGACCTGTACGCCCGCGACTACAAGAAGGGCCTGGCCCTGTACAGCTCCAACGTGCTCATCATGGAGAAGTGCGAGGAGCTGCTGCCCGACTACTTCAACTTCGTGCGCGGCGTCGTCGACAGCCAGGACCTCACGCTGAACATCTCGCGCGAGACGCTGCAGCACAACAGCCAGCTGCGCGCGATCGCCAAGCGCGTCGAGAAGAAGATCACCACCGATCTGGAGAGCATGCGCGACACCGACCGCGAGGGCTACGAGCAGTTCTTCGAGAACTTCGGCCGCGGCATCAAGTACGGCATCTACTCCAGCTACGGCATGAACAAAGACCAGCTTGCGCCGCTGCTGCTGTTCTACTCCGCCAAGGACCAGAAGATGGTGACGCTCGACGAGTACATCAAGGCGATGGCCGATGACCAGGAGGCGATCTACTACGCCGCCGGCGATTCGATCGACCGTCTGGCCAAGATGCCGATCGTCAAGACCGTGCTGGGCAAGGGCTACGACGTGCTGCTGTGCACCCAGGACGTGGACGAGTTCTGCTTCATGGCGATGCACGACTACGGCGCCGACGAGAACGGCGAGGGCGCCAAGGAGCTCAAGAACGTCGCCGGCGGCGACATCGACCTGGCATCCGAGGACGAGAAGAAGGAAGCCGAGGAGGTCACCAAGGAGAACGAGGATCTGTTCGGCGCGATGAAGGACGCGCTGGGCGGCTCGGTGACCAAGGTCGTCGTCAGCTCGCGCCTCACCGACACCCCGGCGTGCATCACGGCGGAGGGCCCGGTGTCGCTCGAGATGGAGAAGATCATGTCGCGCAACCCCGAGGGCGGCGGTGAGGTCAAGTCGCAGCGCGTGCTCGAGATCAACGCGAAGAGCCCGGTGTTCGAGGTGCTGAAGCAGGCCCAGGCGGACGGCGATGCCGACAAGGTGCGCCTGTACACCAACCTGCTGTACGATCAGGCGCTGCTGATCGAGGGCATCCAGCTCGACGATCCGGTCGCGTTCGCGCAGAATATCGTAAAATTGATGGCGTAGCCTGAAGCGCCGGCCGCGAGGCCGGCGCTTTTTCGTTTTGGACGGAAGGACCCGCATGGCAGCGTTCGATTTCGAGAGCCTCATCACCGACATCCCCGACCATCCCGAGCCGGGCGTCGTGTTCAAGGACATCACGACGTTGCTGAAGGACCCCGACGGGTTCGCCGCCGTCATCGACGGCATCGCCGACCACTTCGCGGGTCGCGGGATCACGAAGGTGGTGGGCGCCGAGGCGCGCGGCTTCATGATCGGGGCGCCGGTGGCGTACCGCCTGCACGCGGGATTCGTCCCCGCGCGCAAGCCGGGCAAGCTGCCGCGCGAGACGTTCTCGCAAAGCTACGATCTGGAATACGGAGCCGACTCCCTCGAGATCCACGTCGATGCGCTTTCTCCCGACGACGTGGTGCTGATCGTCGACGATCTGGCCGCAACGGGCGGCACGGCTGCGGCGACCGCCCAGCTCATCGAGCGGATCGGGGCGAAGGCCGCGGGCTTCGGGTTCCTATTGGAGCTGGATTTCCTCCATCCGCGCGAGACGTTCGCCAAGGCGTGCGACGCCGAGGTCTTCTCGCTCGTGCACGTGCGCTAAGGACGGTCATGGAAGCCTACACCACCATCGAGGGCCGAGCGGTCGCCGAGATCGAGGAGAAGAAGAGCCGCTTCATCGCGAGCGTCGCGCATGTGGAGACCGAGGAGGAGGCGCTCGCTTTCCTCGAGGAGATCCGCGCCGCCAACCGCATGGCGCGCCATAACGTGTACGCCTATGTGCTGCGCTCCGCCGACGGGACGGGCACGGGCGGCGAGCGCGTCCGCTACTCCGACGACGGCGAGCCCCAGAAGACGGCAGGCATGCCGACGCTCGAGGTGATCCGCCATGCGGGGCTGACCGACATCATCGTGGTCGTCACCCGGTATTTCGGAGGCGTGCTGCTGGGCACGGGCGGGCTCGTGCGCGCCTACACCCAGGCGACGCAGGCAGGCATCGCGGCGGCGCCGCAGGTGACGGTGTCGCGCTGCGTCGACGTGCGGCTCTCGCTGCCGTACCCGTCCTACGAATCGGCGCGCCGCCTGGCGGTGGAAAGCGGTGCCAAAGTGCTTGACGAGCAGTTCACCGACCAGGTCGCGCTTTGCGTCCGGCTGCTCGACGGGGATCAGGACGCGTTTCTGGTCAAGCTGTCCGAGCTGATGCACGGCCGCGAATGCGCGCAGGTGGAGGGTCCCTTCGACGCGGTCTTCTAGACGCGCGGCGGCCGCCGGGCACACACCGGACACGCGTCAGGCGTGTGGCGGGCGCGCGGCGGGGTGCGGCTGGGGAGTCGGGCTGCCGGGCGTGTGGCGGGGTGCGGTGGGCATGCGGCTGGGGAGTCGGGCACACGCCTGGGGCGCCGGGCGCGCGCCAGGCCGCCGGGCTGCCTCCGGTTTTGCGCCTTTCTTCCCAAAACACCTCGTAAAACGCCCTTGAAATGGGGAGAACTCCGCAGAAGAGCGTGGGCGCCGGCTCAAAGCGGGAAGAAGTGCGAGAAGGCAGGGTTTCTGGACAAAGGAATCGGGAAGAAAACGCCGCAAACCTTTATACTGAAAGCGACAGGCGGGCCCGCAAGGGCAATCGAAAGCGTCGTATCGCTCGCGGGCGGGGCGCAAGGAAAAGGAGGTCGCTATGGCTATCGAGAAGATCCTGGTGGCAGTTGATGGTTCCGAGGGCGCCGACCGCGCACTGGAGATGGCGCAGGCGGTTGCCGCACCCAGCCCCGACACGCACATCGACCTGGTGTACGTGGTGCCGATTCCGCTGCTCGACGACAACCAGGCAGCCAACTTCAAGAGCATCCTGGATATGATGGTCGCCGACGGCCGCGAGCTGCTCATCGAGGCGCGCGACAAGATGCCCGAGGTCGCCGACCGCACCGACACGCTGATCATCACGGGCACCAATCCCGCGACCGAGATCATCAAGCTCATCGAGAAGGGCGGCTACGATCTCATGGTCATCGGCAGCCGCGGCCTGAGCGGCATCAAGGCCTACCTGGGCAGCGTTAGCCACAAGGTGCTGAACGGCTCCAAGGTCTCCGTCCTCATCGCGAAGTAGATGAGAACCCGCAAAAACGTACTGCTGCTGTTCAGCAAGGTGCCTGAGCCGGGTCTGGTGAAGACCCGGCTCACCACGTTGAAGGACGGCGTGTTCGAGCCCGATGTCGCGTCGGGTCTGTACCACTGCATGCTGTTCGACGTGGTCGAGATCTGCTGCGCCGCCATGACGCGGCTCGAGGAGCGCGCGAGCTCCGTCGATCCGGAGACGGGCGAGGAGATCCGCGACGTCTACGAGATGCGCATCTCCACGGCGCCGGTCGGCAATCTCGATAAGATGCGCGAGCTCTTCGCGGTTTCCGGCACATGGCCGCGCGAGATCGTGTTTGTCGCCGACGAAGGCAAAAGCTTCGACGAGCACTACAACGACGCGTTCCGGAAGGCGTGGGATGACGGCGCGGACACGATCCTGTCCATGGGGGCCGACATGCCTGCGCTGGCCGTCGACGACGTCGTGCGCGGGTTCGAGGCGCTGCAGAAGCTCGACGGCAGCGAGAAGGGCGGGATCGTGCTGGCGCCCGATCAGGAGATGGGCGTGTCGATCGTCGGTTGGCCGCGCAAGACCGACTTCGATCATTCGGGTGTGTTCTACAACCAGGAGGGCCTGACGGTGCTGCCCGCGTACATCGCCAAAGCGCGGCGCATCGGCCTGCCGGCGATCTACTTGCCGCCGGTGCCGGACGTGGACACCATGGCCGACCTCATGCATAACATCACGCTGGTCGAGGCGCTGAACTACTGCGCCCCGTTCGACGGCAACACGCCGCCCTGGCGCACCGCCGACGCGCTCAAGCAGATGGGCTGGGACGAGGTCCGCGTCATGCCCAACGAGCTGCGCGACCCCCGCGACCAAATCGACAAATGAGAAAAAGGGACAGTCACTTTTTCTCATTTGCGCATACCGCCACGACGAATCTTCGAGGGTTTTGACGAGTAAAAGGCCTGAATAGCCGTCAAAAACCTCGAAGATTTGCTTTTGTCGGAGGCGATTTGCCGACAGAGGCGCTCTTACCGCCGCCGCAGTTCCCAGAACGCCACCGCGCTCGCCGCCGCCACGTTCAGCGAGTCGACGCCGTGCTCCATCGGGATGCGCACGGTGTAGTCGCAGCGCGCGATCGTTTCGGGCGCCAGACCGTCGCCTTCGGTCCCCAGCACCACGGCGAGCTTGTCCTCGCGGGCAAGCGCGGGATCGCCCAGCGGGATCGAGTTGTCCGAAAGCGCCAACGCCGCCGTCTTGAATCCGAGCTGCCGCAGCAAGGGGATCCCCTCGTCCGCCCAAGCGGCGCTGGGGTGGCCGGGAGTGCCGGCCGCTCCCGCCTCGTCGCCGATGCGCGTCCACGGCACCTGGAACACGGTGCCCATGATCACACGCACCGCGCGCCGGTACAGCGGGTCGTAGCAGGCGGGCGTCACCAGCACGGCATCCACGCCCAGCGCGGCGGCGGAGCGGAAGATGGCGCCGACGTTGGTGTGGTTGGTGATGTTTTCGAGGATCGCGACCAGCTTCGCGTCGCGCACGAGCTCCTCGACGCTTTGCAGGCGAGGCCGGCGAAACGCCGCCAGCGCGCCGCGCGTCAGCTCGAACCCGGTCAGCGCGCGCAGCTCCTCCTCAGGGGCGATGAACACCGGCGCGTCGAATCCGCGCGCGGCCGCCTCGTCTATGAGCGGCTGCAGGGAGGGGAGCCACTTCTCCTTCATCAGAAACGAAAGCGGCTCGTGGCCGGCGGCCAGCGCGCGTTCGATCACCTTTCCCGATTCGGCGATGAAGATGCCCTTCTCCGGTTCGAGCTTGTTGCGCAGCTGCACCTCGGTCAGGCGCGCATACGCGTCAAGGCGGGGGTCGTCCAGGTTGTCGATGCGGATGATGGGCATGGGGGCTCTTTCTCTTGGGATGGGCTTCTAA
>ERZ772812.2040-NODE-2040-length-13597-cov-3.278393_pt1 | contig 13597 bp, 9 predicted proteins | sample MGYA00511343_ERZ772812 | MGnify/ENA primary metagenome ERZ772812 (study PRJEB29015, sample SAMEA2737706) | human gut metagenome | biome: human gut; feature: human-associated habitat; material: faeces | place: China | collected 2012 ...
TATCCAAGGTTTCCAGGGTAAAGCTGATCTGCCCTGGGTAAGTCGGGGCCTAAGGCGAGGTCGAAAGACGTAGCTGATGGACAACAGGTTGATATTCCTGTACTATCATATGACAGAACTGTGGGGACGCAGAAAGAGAGCCTGAGCCGGGAAAGGGAAAACCGGTGCAAGAAAATATAGTCGCTATTAACGCAAAAATTATCTCAATTTTGTGTCATCGCCAAGGGAAATGAATTGGCTCTGTTTCGCAATATACTGTTTGTTAGTTGTTTATGTAGGAAAGCTCATTTGCCGTGGTGTCTGCGGAATGCTTTTTTGTAATTTAAATTCTATATATTTGTTCTGCTAACCTAAACATCGTATGGGAAAATTTTACCCGCTTGTTTTTGCGCTTTGCTGCGGCGTTTTCCTGAGCCGTGCGCAGTCGATCCATTTCGACCGGCTGGACATCAACGACGGTTTGTCGCAGAATACGGTTACCTCGATCATTCAGGACGACAAAGGCTTCATGTGGTTCGGCACGAAGGACGGTCTGTGCCGCTACGACGGAAAGTCGTTCAAGACTTTCATGCACGATCCCCGCCTCACTACCGGACTGGGGAACAGCCTGATCAAATGCCTTGTTCAGGACCACGACCACAAGATCTGGGTCGGCACGGACTCGGGACTTTATGTTTATGACCCCGTGACGGAGAACTTCTCCGATGTGCCGCTCTACGCCGCCGACGGGAAGCTGGTCACCAAGCCCATTTCGATCCTCGAATGCGACAGGGACGGTCGTGTCTGGATCGTCGTGGAGAACAGTGACATTTTCTGCTGCGACCCGCAGACCCGTGAGGTCGTGAGCCGTTACAAACCGCGGAAACCGCTGCGCAGCTTCGCGGTCGACAGGAACGGGGTCATCTGGTTCGCCGGCTACGGCGGCGGACTTTACTACACCGAAGACCTGTTCCGGAACGTAAAACCGTTCCTCGACGCCGGCGGGCAGGAGATTTACCCCAAGGATATCATCTCTTTCATCTGCCTGAGCGACTACAACGGAATGTATCTCGGGCTGGAGGAACACGGTGTGGTGAAAGTGGACCTCGTCACCGGGACGGTCACCCGGCTGCGGCTGTCGGATAATCCCGATGCGCCGCTGTTCGTGCGGCATATCCTGCCGTATTCGCCCGACGAGCTGTGGATCGGAACCGAGTCGGGCATCGTCGTTTACAACATCCGCACCCGGCGCTACCAGCATCTGAAAAGTTCCCCTTACGACCCCTATTCGCTCTCGGATAACGCCGTTTACTCGCTTTGCAAGGACCGTGAGGGCGGGTTGTGGATCGGTTCTTTTTTCGGGGGCATCAACTACCTGCCTCAGCGGAATTCCGATTTCGAAAAGTACTACCACACCGACGATCCGCACAGCCTTCGGGGGCGTCGCGTGCGGGAAATCTGCCCGGGCAGCGACGGACGGCTCTGGATCGGCACGGAGGACGCCGGGCTTTACACGTTCGATCCCGCGACCCGTTCGTTCGGTTTCTTCGCTCCGAGCCGGGAGTTTACCAACGTCCACGGACTGCTGATGGATGGGGATAACCTCTGGGTGAGCACTTTTTCGAAAGGTATCCGGGTGATCGACACCAAAACGGGCCGCATCCGTAAATACGACAACGACAACAAGCCGGGGCGGCTGTTCAGCAACTACGTCTTCGCGCTCTACAAGACCAACAGCGGACGTATCTATGTGGGAACCATGCACGGACTTCAGTATTATAACCGCGAGACGGACCGTTTTCTGCATGTTCCGGAGATCAACGGCGGCAAGATGGTTCACGACATCCGAGAGGATTCGGACGGGAACCTGTGGGTGGGAACCTCGTCCAACGGCGTCTACCGCTACGATGTCCGCAGCGATGTCTGGATGCAGTTCCTGCACGACGCCGACGATCCGAACTCACTGCCCTATGATAATGTCACGAGCGTTTTCGAGGACAGCAACCGGCAGATATGGCTCACTACCGAAGGTTCGGGCTTCTGCCGCTTCGATCCGGTCCGGAACGCCTTCGTCCGTTACGGGACTTTCGACGGGATGCCCAGCGATGTCGTTTTCCAGATCATCGAGGACGACCAAGGCTGCTTCTGGATCACGACCGACCGGGGGCTGGCAGCGTTCGATCCCCGGGCGGGCCGTGTCCGGCGGGTCTACACCGTGACCGACCGCCTGTTGAGCAACCAGTTCAATTACAAGTCGGGCTACAAGTCTCCGGACGGAACCATCTATTTCGGCTGTATCGAAGGGCTGGTTTCCTTCAATCCCGAGACGCTTCTGGGCCGCAAGACTGATTATGTGCCGCCGATCTACATCACGGATTTCTCGTTGCTCGACGAAAAGATCGTCGTCGGGGCCCGGAACTCTCCGTTGCGCAAGAGCATCATCTATTCGGATTCGATCCGCCTGAAATACAACCAGAACTCTCTGGTGCTGCAGATCGCCGCCCTGAGCTACCGCGAGCAGCAGACCGACCGCCTGCTCTATAAACTCGAGGGCTTCGATGACAAGTGGCGGCAGTACACGCCCGGGAACGCCACGATCACCTATTCGAAAATCCCCTATGGTAAATACAGCTTCCGGGTCCGGCTCCCGGCCGGTTCCGGCGATGCGGATGCGGGAATCGAGAAGCGGCTTTTCATTGAGGTTTCGCCGCCGTTCTATCTCTCCGTGGCGGCCTATGTCGTCTACGGGCTGCTCGCACTGGGTGTGGTTTTTACCACCCCCGCCGCAACGTCCGTCGTCAGCAGCAGCACATACAGGCTTTCGAGCGCGAAAAGGAGCGGGAGCTTTACAACGCCAAGATCAGCTTTTTCACCAATATCGCGCATGAGATCCGTACGCCGCTGACGCTGATCAAAGGACCTTTGGAGAACATCCTCGCCAAGCAGTCGATGGACCGGGACATGGCCGAGGATTTGATCGTCATGGATCGCAATACCAACCGTCTGCTCGACCTTACGAACCAGTTGCTGGATTTCCAGAAGATCGAGAAGGAGCATTTGTCGCTCAACCTGACCCGGCAGAACGTCTCGGACCTCGTCGAAGAGACTTTCTACCGGTTCAGCTCTTCGGCCAAGCAGCAGCACAAAACCTTTGAGCTGGATCTGGGCGGTGTGGAGGCCTATGCGCAGATCGACCGCGAAGCCTTCACCAAGATTCTGAGCAACCTGCTGAACAATGCCTTGAAATATTCGGAAACGATGATCCGCGTCGAACTGGCGATGCTGGACAACGCCTTCCGGATCACGGTGACCAACGACGGCGAGGTCGTGCCTCCGGAGATGCGTGAGGCTATCTTCGCCCCGTTTTTCCGCCATGCCCGCAAGGACGAATCGACGGGAACGGGCATCGGACTGGCGTTGTCGCGTTCGCTGGCCGAACTGCACCACGGTACGTTGGCGATGGGCGCCGATAGGGAACTGAATGTGTTCGTGCTGACACTCCCGCTCAGCAGACAGGCGGCGGAGTGTGCCGGGGAGGTTGTTTCGGAGGAGGATTCCGAGAGCGTTATCGACGAGCGGGGCGATTTCGGCTGGGAGGCTTACAGCGTTCTGGTCGTCGAGGACAATCCCGAGATGTGCGCCTTCATCAGGCGGCAGTTGTCGGAAAGCTATTCGGTGTTCACGGCCGAGAACGGCGTCGAGGCGCTGGAACTGCTGGAAAAGAATTTCATCAACCTGATTATCAGTGATATCATGATGCCAAGGATGGACGGTATCGAACTTTGCCGGCGGGTCAAGAACGATCTGCGTTACAGTCACATACCCCTGATTCTGCTGTCGGCGAAGACGAACCTCCATTCGAAAATATCGGGCATGGATGCCGGGGCCGACGCTTATGTCGAGAAACCTTTTTCATCGAATTATCTGCTGTCGGTGATCGCCAGCCTGATCAAGAACCGGCAGAAATTGAGCGAGGCTTTCTCGAAAAATCCCCTCGTGCTGGCCAATACCATGGCGACCTCCTCGGCGGATACGGATTTTATCGTCCGGCTTCAGGAGATCATTCATGCCAACCTCAGCGACCCCGAGTTCAAGATCAACGATATCGCCGAGATGGTACACATGAGCCGGGCGAGTTTCTACCGCAAGATCAAGGGCGTGCTGGATATGACTCCGAATGACTACCTGCGGCTCGAACGGCTGAAAACCGCGGCCCGGTTGCTCAGGGACAAGCGTTACCACATCAACGAAGTCTGTTATATGGTCGGGTTCAACTCCACGTCCTATTTTGCAAAGTGTTTCCAGAAGCAGTTCGGCGTACTTCCGAAGAAATTTGCGACCGATGCGACCGAGTGACGGGGCGGTGGTCCGGAGCCCAGAAGAGAGGGACCGGGACCGGTCTGACCCGGAGCAATTCAATCCCGATGGCGTATCCGTCGCCGGGCATGGTGTCACCGGCGATTCCTGCGGGTTGTTGGTCAGGATGAAGACCGATAACGACCGAAAAAAACGGTTAATAAACCGAAACGGATGCGGGAAAAATCGCAAAGTTTCATTATCTTTGTAATTCACCCCTGTAAAAAAGGAGGAGTTATGGAAAAGCAGTTTTGTTTCGACTATGAACACTATGCGGCGCTCGCGGAGCTTCCCGAAGCCGACCGCCGGCTGGTCGCCGAGGCCGGACGCGCCACGGCCAATGCGCATGCGCCCTACTCGAAGTTCCATGTAGGAGCTGCCGCGCGGCTGCGCAGCGGAAAGATTCTCTACGGCAGCAATTTCGAAAGCGAAGTCTATCCCGCGGGCCTCTGCGCCGAGCGGACGCTGCTGTTTTACGCTCAGGCCAACTACGCCGACGATCCGATCGAGACGCTGGCCATTGCGTCGAACCCTTCGGACCGTGAATGTTATCCCTGCGGCCAGTGCCGGCAGGTGATGGTCGACGTCGAACGCCGTCAGGGCTCGCCGATGCGGGTCATCATGAGCGGCCACGGCACGGCGACGGTGCTCGATTCGGCTGCGCGCCTGCTGCCATTCACCTTTATCCTGTAATACCTGCGATGTTCACTCCCGACGATATACTCTACGAGGACAATCACCTGCTGATCGTCAACAAACACTGCGGCGATCTGGTGCAGCCCGATCCTTCGGGCGAAAGCGCTTTGGAGGACCAGATCAAAGCCTTCATCAAAGGGCGCGACGCGAAACCCGGCGAGGTGTTCCTCGGCGTGGTGCACCGCATCGACCGCCCGGTGAGCGGAGCCGTCGTTTTCGCCAAGACGTCGAAGGCGCTCGTCCGTCTGAACGAGATGATCCGCGAAGGCCGCATCCATAAGGTCTACTGGGCGCTGACCGAATCCACGCCCGAACCCGAGAGCGGCGAGTTGTGCCACTATATCCTGCGCGACGGCAAGACCAACCGTTCGCGGGCTTACGACGCTCCGAAGGGCGATGCCAAGCAGGCGCGCCTGCGCTATGCGACGCTCGGGGCGGGCACGAACTATACGCTCGTGGAGGTCGAACTGCTGACGGGCCGCCACCACCAGATCCGGGCTCAACTGGCGAAGATCGGGTGTCCGATCCGCGGCGATCTGAAATACGGCGCCCGGCGCTCTCTGCCCGGGGGCGGCATTTCGCTCCATTCGCGCCGTGTCGAGTTCGAACATCCCGTGCGGCGCGAGCCCGTTTCGGTCACGGCTCCCGTGCCTGCGGGCGACAACCTGTGGGCCTATTTTGAAAACCTGTACCCCCCCCCACCTGTGGTATGCGACTGCTGATCCAGCGTGTGAAACACGCATCCGTCACCATCGACGGCGAAGTCCGCTCCCGGATCGGCGCCGGACTGCTGGCGCTGGTCGGCGTCGGGAACGACGACGGCGCGGAGGACATCGAGTACCTCGCGGGAAAACTGACGCGGCTGCGCATCTTCGACGACGAGGCCGGGGTGATGAACCTCGACGTCGTGCAGACCGGCGGCGAAGTGCTGGTCGTGAGCCAGTTCACGCTTCAGGCCTCTACACGCAAGGGTAACCGCCCGAGTTATATTCATGCGGCTCCCGAAGCCGTCTCACGGCCCCTTTACGAGCAGTTTGCGGCCCGTGTCGCGGAGCTGCTGGGGCGGGAGGTCGCCACGGGTGAATTCGGGGCCGACATGCAGGTCGGGCTGGTCAACGACGGCCCGGTGACGATCTGGATGGATTCGAAACACAAAGAATAAACGCGATGCTGATGAAAAAGATTTTTGCGCTTCTGATTGCGGCCCTTTCCGTGGCCTTTGTCACCTGCGGGGATGAAACGACGGATAACGTGAACGACTGGTTCCTCGCGCCCGAATCCTCGGTCGACGGCACGACGGTCTCCCTGACCTGCCTCACGCGCTTCGGCGACGGGGTGTTGGAGGGACTCGGCGCGGGATTTTCCTGCGCGGCGCTGACCGACGCGGGGCTCGACGAGTTCGTCGACTATACGGATGTCACGGTCGACGGCAACCGTCTGTCGGCCCGGGTGAGCGGCCTTCAGCCCGAGACGACCTACGTTTTCTATGCCTATGCCGACCTTCCGACCGGGCGTACCCGGAGTGCTTCGGCTGCGTTCGAGACCGGCAAAGGCGGTGATGATCCCGGTCCGGGGCCCGACCCTGATCCTGATCCCGATCCCGATTCTGGACTGACCAAATATACGGGATGGGCGGAATTGCCTGCCGTTCAGGATCGTCCCGACGACTATTACTATGCGGCCCACTACTGCAACGGTGCGCCGGGCGGCCGCAATTATTCGGTCTGTTACAGCAAGGATATGCGCGGTCCGATTTGGGTGGCCTATCCGATGCACGAGAGCTATACGAAGGGTACTGCCGGCGGACAGAATCAGGATTGGAAATTCGATCCTGTCATTCCTGCTTTTGTTCAGCCCGATCTGAGTTCCTCGTATAAGGCCAGCGGCGACGGCAGTTTCTCGCGCGGCCATATGCTTGCGTCGAATGACCGGCAGTCGGACAAGGCGACCAATAAACAGACTTTTTACTATACGAATATGTCGCCGCAAATTCAGAACGGATTCAATGGCGGTATTTGGGCGACGTTCGAAAAGAAGTGTCACAACATGATTTGCTCCGATACGCTCTATATGGTGACGGGCGCCTATTTCGCTAATGAAAATACGACTTGCAAGGATAATTCCAATCCGCAGAAGACGGTCATCGTGCCGACGCATTTCTATAAGGTGCTGATTCGTTCGAAGAGCGGTAATACGGGCAGGCCGCTCTGGGAGCTTTCGGCTGATGAAATTGAATGTGCGGGTTATTGGTTCGAGCATAAGGCCTATTCGGGCGCAAGTCCGTCGCAGTTCATCAAGTCGGTGGCGTGGATCGAGGAGCAGACGAAGCAGTCGTTCTTTACCAACGTTCCCAATGCGCCGAAGGAGAAACTCGACGCCGCTTTCTGGAATAAGATATAGCGATGACCTACCCTTGGGGTGATGAGCGGCGGTTCAACTCCTATGCGGGTTATTTTCGCCGGATGTTCGGCGGCCGGGTTCAGAAACTCTCGGTCGATGCGGGTTTTACCTGCCCCAACCGCGACGGCACTGTTGGAAAAGGAGGGTGTACGTTCTGTGACAACGGGGCGTTTACACCCTCTTACTGCACCCCTGCGAAGAGCATCCGGCAGCAGATCGACGAGGGCATCGAGTTCCACCGCAACCGCTACCGCACGGCCCGGCAATATCTGGTCTATTTCCAGTCGTTTTCCAACACCTATGCTCCGCTGGAGCGCCTGAAGGAGCTCTACGGCGAGGCCTTGGCGCATCCCGAAGTGGCGGGCATCGTCGTCGGCACGCGCCCCGACTGCGTGGACGAGGCGAAACTCGACTGGTTCGCCGAATTGGCCCGCGACCGCTATGTAGCCCTCGAATACGGCATCGAATCGACTTACGACGCCTCATTGCGGGCGGTCAACCGCGGCCACGATTTCGCCTGCGCCCGCCGGGCCGTGGAGATGACCGCCGAACGGGGGCTGCCCGTCGGGGCGCACTTCATACTGGGGCTTCCGGGCGAGACCGACGAGATGCTGCTGGCGCAGACCGCGCGGATCAACGCCCTGCCGCTCACGACCGTGAAGTTCCATCAACTGCAGGTCTTCCGCTCGACGCCGATGGCCGCCGAGTACGACGCCGATCCCGGGCGTTTCCGCTTCTGGGAGCCCGACGAGTACATCGACCTGTTCGTTGAAATCCTCCGCCGCCTGCGTCCGGATCTGGTCGTCGAACGCTTCGCCTCGGAGGCGCCTCCGCGCTACCATTACGGCCGCAACTGGGGGCTGATACGCAACGAGCAACTGCTCGCCCGGCTTGAGAAAAGATTGGAGGAACGCAATGTCTATCAAGGCGAATTTTTTACTATCTTCGCCGAAAATAACTCTGAATAAAAAACCATCGCTATGAAATCCATTTCCCCGGATATCGTGCTGAAGCCTGTCAAGGAGTATATTCTGATGGCCGTCGGCATGTTGATGTACTCTTTCGGCTGGATCGGCTGCATCCTTCCGGCCGGCGGTGTAGGCGGCGGCGCGGCAGGTCTGTCGCTCGTGCTGTGCAAGGCCCTTTCGGCGGCGGGGATCGACCTGCAGATCGGTACGATGGTCTTCATCATCAATGCCGTCCTGCTGCTCGTGGCCGGTTTCATCGTGGGGTGGAATTTCGGCCTCAAGACCATCTTCTGCGTGGTGGTCATTTCTCTGGGCATGAACTTTTGGCAGGAGGCGCTTCCCGAAGGCAATTTCCTCGGCATCGAACCGCTTCTGGCGGTCGTGCTGGGCGGTATTCTGGCCGGTGCCGGCATCGCGCTGTGTTTCACGCAGGGCGGTTCGACGGGCGGCACGGACATCGTGGCGATGGTTATCAACAAGTACCGCACGGTCAGCTATGGCAAGATACTCATCTACTCCGATTTCGTCATCATCGGCTCTTCGCTGCTCGTGGGCATGGGCATCAGCGCCGTGATCTACGGCTATGTGATGACGGCTGTCGTGGGCTATACGGTCGATCTGATCATGGCGGGCAACCAGCAGTCGAGTCAGGTTTTCATCGTCACGCACGACTACGAAAAGATGGCCCAAGCGATTGTTGACAACATACACCGCGGGGTCACGCTCATCGACTCGCAGGGATGGTATTCGAAGGAGCGTTCGAAGATCGTCATGGTCGTCTGCCGCAAGCGCGAGACGGCGATGATCCTGAAATTCGTCAAGACCATCGATCCCGACGCCTTTATGACCGTCGGTTCGGTCATGGGCGTCTACGGCAAGGGATTTCAGGCGATAGGAAAGGGCTGATGCTCCGCTATGCCGACATAGTCCTGCCGCTGGCGCAGCCTGCCTATACGTTCGCCGTGCCCGAGGGGACGGAGGTCGTGGCCGGGCAGGCTGTGGCGGTGCAGTTCGGCCCCCGCAAATTCTATACGGGCATCGTGTGGCGGGTTCACGACCGGAAGCCCGATTTCAAACGCATCAAATCCATCCACCGCGTCCTCTACGACGCCCCGTTGCTCTCGGCGCAGCAGATGTCGCTCTGGGAGTGGATCGCCGCGTACTACATGTGCTCGGTGGGCGAGGTGATGCGCGTGGCGCTGCCGGCGCTGATGAAGCCCTCGGGCGACACGGAGGAGGAGTTCTCCGACGACGAATTCCGGCCCCGGACGGAGTGTTATGTGGCGCTGGCCCCGGAACTGCACGGCGAAGAGGCGTTCCACGAAGCGTGCGAGAAACTCGAGCGGCGCGCCCCGAAACAGTACGAAGCGTTGCTGGAACTGGCCGCGGCCGGCGACGAGACGCGCATCTCGACGGGCGAGGTGGCCCGCCGCCTGCTCCGGGCCGATTACGCCGTGCTACACGCCCTCGAACGCAAGAAACTGATTGTCTGCACCGAGCGCGAACGCACTGTCGAGCGCGGCGGCTCGGCCTTCCGCCTGCCGGAGCTCACCGCCCACCAGCAGACGGCGCTCGATGCGCTGCGCGGGGAGTTTGCCGCCGGGAAGAGCACGGCCCTGCTGCAAGGGATCACCGGCTCGGGCAAGACCGAAATCTACATCCACCTGATCGCCGAGGTGCTGGCACGGGGCGGCGACGTGCTGTTGCTGGTCCCCGAAATCGCCCTCACGGCCCAACTCATCGCGCGTATGGAGCGCATCTTCGGCAGCCGCGTCACACCCTATCATTCGAAACTCACCAACCGCCGCCGCACGGAGACCTACCTGCGGCTGAACCGCTCCGAAGGGGGCGAGTTCGTCGTCGGGGTCCGCTCGTCGATCTTCCTGCCGCTGAAACGGCTGCAACTGGTCATCGTCGACGAGGAGCACGACGCCAGTTATAAGCAGACCGAGCCTGCGCCGCGTTACAACGCCCGTGACTGCGCCGTGGTGATGGCCCGTTTGGTAGGGGGCCGCACGCTGCTGGGCAGCGCCACGCCGTCGCTCGAAACGTGGCTCAACGCCGCGTCGGGCAAGTACGGCCGGGCGGAACTCACGGAGCGTTACGGCGATGCCCGGCCGCCCGAAATCCTTGTTTCCGACACCCTGCGGGCCGCCAAGCGCGGCGAGCGCAAGGCCCATTTCAACAAACTCCTGCTGGACAAGATCGGCGAAGCCCTCGACCGGGGCGAGCAGGTGATGCTGTTCCAGAACCGCCGCGGCTTCTCGCCCTATGTCGAGTGCTCCGAATGCGGCTGGACGGCCCGCTGTCCCCACTGCAACGTCACGCTGACCTACCACAAGAACGGGCAGAAGCTCGTCTGCCACTACTGCGGCTATACGGCTCCGGTTCCGGCGAAATGCCCTTCGTGCAAGGTTACGGATGTCATTCCGATGGGCTTCGGCACCGAAAAAGTCGAGGAAGAAATTGCCAAAATCTTTCCCGAAGCGCGGATCGCCCGGCTGGACCGCGACAGCGTAACCTCGGAAAAGGCCTTCAACGCCATCATCGCCGATTTCGAAGCCCGCAAGACCGACATTCTGGTCGGCACGCAGATGATTACCAAGGGGTTCGACTTCGGGGGCGTTTCGCTGGTGGGTATCCTCAATGCCGACAATTTGCTGAACAATCCCGATTTCCGGGCCGCCGAACGGGCCTTCCAACTGATGATGCAGGTGGCGGGCCGTGCCGGACGCCGCTCGGAAGGGGGCGAGGTGGTGGTTCAGACCTCCGAGCCGGGGCATCCCGTCATCCGGCAGGTCGTGGCGGGCGATTTCGAAGCCATGGCCCGTGCCCAGCTCGCCGAACGCGAAGCCTTTTTCTATCCGCCCTATGCGCGGATCACGTCGCTTATGCTGCGCCACCGCGACCCCGCGGTATTGCGGCAGGGAGTCATGGAGCTGGCCGCGCGCCTGCGGGTCCGCTTCGGCCGCCGCGTGCTGGGGCCCATGACTCCGCCCGTCGACCGCATCCGCGGCGAATACCTCGCGGGGCTGCTTCTGAAGATCGAGAGCGGCGCTTCGTCGGCCCGCGCCCGTGAACTGCTCGCCGCCGAGCTGAAAACTTTCTCCGAAAATCCGGCTTTCAAGGCCGTTACCGTCGTCGTCAATGTCGATCCTCAGTGATCTCGCGCACGATGTCGCGTCGCTGCTGTTTCCGGCCCGCTGTGCGGTCTGCGGGGAGCCGCTTGCGCGCGGTGAACGGATGGTCTGCACCTTCTGCCGCGCCACGGCGCCCCTGACCGGGTACTGGAACGAGGCCGACAACCCCGTCGCCCGCAAATGCTGGGGGCTGGTGCCCGTCGAGCGGGCCTCGGGGTTCCTCTTCTTCGTCCATGCAAGCGGCTGGCGAAGGTTGATTCACGGCTTCAAATACCACGGTGCGTGGCGCACGGCCCGGGAGATGGGCGCGTGGTACGGGCGGCACCTCCGGGAGAGCGGGCTTTACGACGATGTGGATGTCGTCGTCCCGATGCCCCTGCACCCTTTCCGGCGGTGCCGGAGGGGTTACAACCAGTCGGAATATCTCGCCGAGGGGATCGCCTCGCAACTGGGTGTCGGGGTCGACCGCCGCAGTGTCCGCCGCAGGCGCAATACGCCCAGTCAGGCCCTCCAGTCCCACCGCGACCGGGCCCGCAATGTCGAGGGAGCCTTTGCGGTCCGCCATCCCGAGCGGCTCGCCGGGCGGCATGTGCTGCTGGTCGACGACGTGATGACCACGGGCAACACGCTCCTCGCGTGCGCCGCCGAAATCCTCCGCGCCGCACCCGGCTGCCGCGTCAGCATCGCCGCCTTCGCCGTCTCGCGCCGCGAAATGGGCGTGAAGGAGTAAATGCCCCGTTGGCGGCCGCCTGCCGGGGCCCCGTGTTATTAACACGGGTTTGTCGAAAAACTCTTGCCGGGCGGTTTTGATATGTCCGGCCGAATCGCTACTTTTGACCTTTGAAAGAATCCGATAAAAATTCATGGCGAAAGATTTTACCCCCTCCTCCCGCAACCGGGAGGCATTCGAAGCGATGACCGACACCGTCGGCAACGTACCCCCGCAGGCGATCGAACTGGAGGAGGCCGTACTTGGCGCGCTGATGCTCGAGAAGGACAGCATCATCTCCGTGCAGGAGTATGTGACCCCCGAGGCGTTTTACACCGAGGAACACCGGCTGATCTACAAGGCGATCAACGAACTGTCGATGGAGCTCAAACCCATTGACCTCTACACCGTGACCGAGCGGCTGAAGGTCAAGAAGGAGCTCAAGAAGGTGGGCGGCGCCTCTTACCTCGCGCAGTTGACCCAGAAGGTCGGTTCGGCGGCCAACGTCGAGTTTCACGCCAAGATCATCGCCCAGAAATACGTCCAGCGGGAGCTGATCCGCTCGGCGACGGAGATTCAGAAACGTTCCTACGACGAATCGACCGACGTCACGGAACTGATCGGCTATGCCGAGGGCGAGATCTTCAAGGTCGCCGAGGGACACGTCAAGCGTTCGGTGCAGTCGTCGAAAGACATTCTGGCCCGTGCGCTGATGCAGATCGAGGAGGCGTCGAAGAACACCAGCGCCTTCAGCGGCGTGCCGTCGGGCTTCATGGCTCTGGACCGCGTGACGCTGGGCTGGCAGTTATCCGACCTCATCATCGTCGCCGCACGTCCCTCGATGGGTAAGACGGCCTTCGTGCTCTCGATGGCCCGCAACATGGCCGTCGACCACGAACAGGGCGTGGCGTTCTTCTCGCTCGAGATGTCCTCCGTGCAGTTGATGATGCGTCTGATCATTGCCGAGACGGGTCTTTCGGGCAACGACGTCAAGTCGGGCCGCCTGACGCCCGAGCAGTGGCGTCACCTCGAGTCGGCGACCAAGCCGTTGGGACAGGCGCCGCTCTTCATCGACGACACCCCGGCTCTTTCGGTCTTCGAATTCCGTTCGAAAGCCCGCCGGCTGAAGATACACAACGACATCAAAATCATCATCATCGACTACCTCCAGTTGATGACCGGCAATCAGGATACGAAAGGCAACCGCGAGCAGGAGGTGGCCTTCATCTCGCGTACCCTGAAGGCCATCGCCAAGGAGCTGAACGTGCCGGTGATCGCCCTTTCGCAGTTGAGCCGTGCCACGGAGATGCGCGGCGGCTCGAAGCGCCCCCAGCTTTCGGACCTCCGCG
>ERZ772812.2042-NODE-2042-length-13592-cov-20.271921_pt1 | contig 13592 bp, 14 predicted proteins | sample MGYA00511343_ERZ772812 | MGnify/ENA primary metagenome ERZ772812 (study PRJEB29015, sample SAMEA2737706) | human gut metagenome | biome: human gut; feature: human-associated habitat; material: faeces | place: China | collected 2012 ...
CCGTATGTGGAAAAATTACCAGACTTCCGTGCAATGGAAGGTAACAAAGGAGGTGCAGTGATATGATCAAAAAACTGCAGAAAAAATATGCCCTGTCTGAACAGGGAGCAAAAGACCTGATCAAAGGCTGCCTGGCCTGTGTCCTTCAGAATCTGTCTTTTATGTTTCCGGTGGGACTTTTATATTACCTGGTCAGCGATCTGATGAACGGGGGTGTTCCCGGTGGGAAAATTCCATTTTATGTGGCAGGCTGCGTGGTGTGTATCGGCTTGATTCTGCTGACCACTTTCTTTCAATACAATGCGACCTATTTTGCCACTTACAAAGAAAGCGGTATCCGCCGCATTACCCTGGCAGAGCATCTGCGCAAAATCCCCCTTTCCTTTTTCGGGAAAAAGGATTTAGCCGATCTTACCAGTACCATTATGGCGGATTGCACCTTCCTGGAGCAGAGTTTTTCGCATTTTATCCCTGAGCTTGCGGGTTCGATCATTTCTACAGTTCTGATTTCCATTGGTCTGCTCTTTACGGACTGGAGAATGGCACTGGCTGCCTTATGGGTTCTGCCGGTTGCCTTTGCGATTGTGGGATTTTCCGCAAAGATTCAGGAAAATCTGAATCAGAAAGCGATGGATGTGAAGATGGCCTGCGCAGACGGGATACAGGAGTGCATTGAAACGGTTCGTGACCTGAAAGCGAACAATGCGGAACAGGCATATTTAAAAGGTCTGGAAAAGAAGATCCGTGCCGTGGAGCATCGTTCCATCCTCAATGAATTCGGCCTTGCTGTTTTTGTGGTTTCCGCATCGCTGGTGCTGAAGCTTGGTATTGCAACGGTTGCGCTGGTGGGAGCTGTTCTACTCATGCAAGGAAGCCTCTCCGTGCTTACATTCTTTATGTTCCTTCTGGTAGTATCCCGTTTATATGACCCTCTGCAGGGCGCACTCCAGAATCTTGCGGCAGTCATCAGTACACGAACCAACATTGCCCGTATGAATGAAATTCTCGATCATCCGATCCAGCAGGGCAGCGACAGGCTTTCCAATCAGGGGTATGATATTGTCTTTGACCATGTTGGGTTTGCCTACAATACCGGAGAAACCGTATTGAAAGATGTTTCCTTTACGGCAAAACAGGGAGAGGTTACGGCTTTGGTCGGCCCATCTGGCGGCGGAAAAACAACCGTATCCCGGCTGGCAGCAAGGTTCTGGGATATTAACAGAGGAAAGATTACCGTGGGAGGCATGGATGTATCCCGAATTGACCCGGAAACACTGCTTTCTCTGTATTCCATCGTATTCCAGGATGTTACACTGTTTGACAATACGATTCTGGAAAATATCCGAATCGGAAACAAAGACGCCACAGATGAACAAGTCATTGCTGCTGCGAAACTTGCCAATGTGGATGAATTTGCGGAAAAACTGCCGGATGGATGGCATACCAATATCGGGGAAAATGGCTGTGAACTTTCCGGCGGAGAGCGCCAGCGTATCTCTATTGCCCGTGCATTTCTGAAAAATGCGCCGATCATTCTTTTAGATGAAGCTACTGCTTCCCTGGATGTGGAGAATGAAACTCTGATACAGACAGCCCTTTCCCGTCTGATCGCAGATAAAACGGTTCTGGTCATCGCCCACAGGATGCGTACCGTAGCAGGAGCAGATAAAATTGTTGTCCTTTCTGATGGCACCGTGGCAGAAGAAGGATCACCAAAGGATCTGGAAGAAAAGAATGGTGTATATGCCCATATGGTAAAACTGCAGACAGAAAGCCAGAATTGGAAACTTGGGTAAAGAAGGAGGAAATGTAATGAACAAGAACCATTGTAAGCAGGAAAATATCCGACTTGGTACCCACGGAGAAGACTATGGAAGCTGGATGTCCAACCCTGTCTTTTACATCATTGGCGGAATCATGGAACAGGTTCATCGAGTCGTTCTTTCTCATCTGGACTATGACGGCGAGGGGAAGATTCTGGAAGTAGGCTGCGGCTCCGGAGCATTGACAATCCGTTCAGCTCTGACATGGCCGAAAGCAAAAGTGATCGGTGTTGATTACTGGGGCGCTGTGTACAATTACAGCAAAGCACTCTGCGAGAAGAATGCTGCCAGTGAGGGCGTGGCTTCCCGCTGTGTATTTCAGCACGGTGATGCGAAGCAGCTGGATTTTCCTGATGAGAGTTTTGATGTAGTCATCAGCAACTATGTCTATCACAATGTTATGGGTGCTGATATGCAGAAACTGCTGCTGGAAAGCCTGCGGGTATTGAAAAAAGGCGGCGTCTTTGCACTTAACGATGATATGAAACAAAAGATGTACGGTGACATGGAAGGTTTTGCGCAGAAACTGCGGGATATGGGGTATGAGGAAGTACGACTCGTTGACACTGCACAGGAAGCTTTTGGCTCCCACCGTCGGGCTGCCATGATGATGCTGGGGTCTTCCCGGCTGCTTGTCGGCAGAAAGTAATGTATCAAAACAGGAGGTTTGGCTATGTCCAAGTTAGGAGTCGTGGAGGATACCCTGTTTGTCCCTATGCTGGGAAGAATTTATGCTAGTGAGCATTGCTCGCAAATTTTATATGATAAAAAGGCATTGGAATTGAAAAATAGGCTGCCGTTAGACTTGATTGAACAGAATATGCAGAACCAGTATACCCTTTTGGCCTCTGCTTCCCGGTCTGCTAATATGGATCGGATTATTCGGACTTTTCTGGAACGCAGACCGGACGGTGTGATTGTCCAGCTGGGCTGTGGTCTGGAGACAACCTATCACCGATGTGATAACGGAAAGACACACTGGTATGCCATGGATCTGCCTCATGTAATCGAATACCGGCGGGGACTTCTTCCCGAACCAGAGAGGGAATTATATATTTCCGGGGATGCCTTTGCAAAGGATTGGATCAAAAAAGTTCGCAATGATGTACTTGATGCTCCTATTCTCGTTACTGCAGGCGGGTTATTTCATTATTTTGAGGAACATAAGGTCATTGCCCTTCTGCGTATGATTGGGCAATTTGGAAATATGGAAGTTGTTTTTGATACGGTGAACAAAAGAGGAATGACCATGATGAAGAAAAAATATATGAAACAGGTCGGCCATGCCGATGCACAAATGTTCTTTTATGTGGATTCAGCGGAAGAACTGGCAGCAAAGATCGGGGGTAATGTGAAGGTGATTGCGGAGGAACCATACTATCGTTACATCCCTAAAAATGGCTTAAAGTTGTCCACAAAGGTCAGTATGGCGGTTTCTGATCAATTCAAGATGGTAAAGATGATACATCTAAAACTATAGTGGATATACAATATCAGAGAGAGAGAACTTTATCATTTTTTCGGACGCACTGATGAAACACCATCAAAAGCCGCCTTCTATCACCAGCGTGCAAAATTAAAAGATAATGCACTATGGGAACTTTTGCAAATCTTTAACCAGAAGCTTCAACCAACTCTATACAGAAACCGTTATCGTTTGGTTGCTTGTGACGGTTCTGTTGCTGATGAAGTTGATCCGGAACTTCTGGCAAAAGTATTGGCTAATCCAGAGATGTGGGCATTGCTCAATTCACTGGCGAAAACGATGAAGTAATGAAAAATAGTGAAAAAATAGTGTAATTTTAGTGAAAAAACAATTCATAAAACGATATAATATATGGATAAAATGAGGATATTTATTGTGTATATGGATATTCTATCTCCATCAGTAAACTAAGTAAAATAAAAATTCTGCTTTACAAATAACAGATAAAGTATTAAAATAAACAAAAAGATATCTTCAGGGCAGGGTGAGATTCCCTACCGGCGGTAAAGCCCGCGAGCCGAGAGGCATGATCCGGTGAGATTCCGGGGCCGACAGTACAGTCTGGATGGAAGAAGATGATAGTACAGTTGATTTTTTGTATGAATGAATGTAGTATCAGAGCTCTGAGATGGTGATCCATTTCAGAGCTTTTTATATAGGAAAATCAGACATTCATTTATCAATCATATGTAACAGATCAATTCCACCCTGCAGATATTTCTGCAGGCTTTTTTTGTATCTGGTACATCGTTTTCGAAATAACTATACCATTCACTTGTCTGTGAATCCGATTGCACATGTTTAAAAGCCTCGGCGTAGCCCAGGCAAAGAACAGGAATAAGAAAGAAGGAATAGAAATGACGGATCAGGAATATATGCTTCGGGCTATTCAACTGGCCAAAAAAGGAGAAGGCTGGACGAATCCCAATCCTATGGTAGGGGCAGTGATCGTAAAAGACGGAAAGATCATCGGGGAAGGCTATCATAAAAAGTATGGAGAACTTCACGCGGAACGTAATGCAATTGCTTCTCTTACAGAATCAGCAGAAGGTGCGGTGATTTATGTCACGTTGGAGCCTTGCTGTCATCATGGTAAAACACCTCCATGTACGGAAGCGATCATTGAACAGAAGATCAGAAAAGTGGTGATCGGTTCCAGAGATCCGAATCCGAAAGTGGCAGGAAAAGGTGTACAGATGTTAAGGGAAGCCGGTGTAACAGTAGTTGAAGATTTTATGAGAGAAGAATGTGATCAGCTGAACCCGGTGTTTTTCCATTATATTACTACGAAGACTCCTTATGTGGTAATGAAGTATGCCATGACACTGGATGGGAAGATCGCAACGAAAACAGGAGCATCAAAATGGATCACCGGAGAATCTGCACGAAAAGAAGTACAGCATATGCGGCATCAGTACATGGGAATCATGGCTGGTATTGGAACTGTGCTTGCAGATGATCCGATGTTAAACGTCCGGGTAGAAGGCTGGAAAAGTCCTGTCAGGATTGTGTGTGACAGTAAGCTCAGGATCCCGCCGGGCAGTCAGATTGTAAAAAGTGCGGAAAAGTACCGGACGATCGTGGCTTATGCAGAACAGAAAAATGCAAAAGAGAAAATAAAAATATTACATACCATGGGAGTTGAAACCATTTACTGTCCCGACGAAAAGAATCAGATAGACCTTAAGAAGCTGATGGCAGATCTTGGAAACAGAGGCATTGACAGCATCCTCCTGGAGGGAGGAGGTACGTTAAATGACAGTGCACTGCGAGCTGGAATTGTAAAGGAAGTACAGGCTTTTGTGGCACCAAAGCTGTTTGGCGGTGTGGCTGGGAAGACACCGGTAGAGGGTATTGGAGTTGAACTGCCGTCTGAAGCAGTGGAACTGAAATATACAGATATCTGCCAGATCGGTGAGGATATCCGGATAAAATGTCAGGTGTGTGATAAAAAACAGGAGGAATCATGTTTACAGGAATCGTAGAAGAGAAAGGAAAAGTCCGTTATATACAGCTGACAGGGGAATCAGGGATCCTGGCAGTGAAAGCCCGGAAAGTCCTGGAAGGGACAAGGATCGGTGACAGTATCGCTGTGAATGGTGTGTGTCTGACAGTTACGTCGATTCAGCCGGACGGATTTACTGCCGATGTGATGGCAGAGACGATCAGAAGAAGCAGTCTTGGCAGCTGCAAGGCCGGAAGCCAGGTAAACCTGGAACGTGCAATGGCTGCAGACGGCAGGTTCGGGGGACACATAGTAAGCGGCCATATTGATGGGACTGGCGTGATACGTTCCATGCTCCGGGAAGAAAATGCCATCTGGGTATCAATTGAGACATCGCCACAGATTTTGCATCTGATCGTGGAAAAAGGATCCGTCTGTATTGATGGGATCAGCCTGACAGTTGCAAGGGTTGATGAAGCTGGTTTTCAGGTGTCGGTCATTCCACATACAGGAGAAGAAACCACTCTTTTGGAAAAGGTGCCGGGGGATCTGGTTAATCTGGAAAATGATGTGATCGGAAAATACGTAGAAAAACTGCTTGGCATCAGAAAAAACGAAGAAGAGAAAAAAGAATCCGGAATTACGATGGAGTTTCTTGAAGAATTCGGGTTTTAGAACAGGAGGATATACACTATGTCACAAAATTATCAGTACAACACAATTGAAGAAGCACTTAGGGATCTTAAGGAAGGAAAAATAGTTCTGGTCACAGATGATCCGGACAGAGAAAATGAGGGAGATCTGATATGTGCGGCAGAGTTTGCGACCAGGGAAAATATTAATTTCATGGCGACCTATGCAAAGGGTCTTATCTGTACACCGATGAGTGCAGAAATTGCGGCGAGATTGAACTTTCCGCCGATGGTTGCGGAGAACACGGACAATCACAGTACAGCATTTACCGTGGCAGTAGATCACGCAGATACAACCACAGGTATCTCTGCGGAAGAGCGCTCCTATACTATCATGAAGTGTGTGGATGATCAGTCAAAACCGGAGGATTTCAGAAGACCGGGACATGTGTTTCCGCTTATTTCCAGAAAAGGCGGGGTTTTGGTACGAAATGGCCATACAGAGGCAACAACAGATCTTATGAGACTTGCCGGACTGAAAGAATGCGGCGTGTGCTGTGAAGTTATGAAAGAAGATGGAACTATGATGCGTACATCACAGCTATGGGAAATGGCAAAAGAGCATAACCTTACATTTATTACGATCCGTGATCTGCAGGATTATATAAGAATACATGAAAAGCATGTAAAGGAGGAAGCCGTTGCAAACCTCCCAACGCAGTACGGTGATTTTAAAATGTATGGTTATATCAATGATATTACAGGAGAGCATCATCTGGCACTGGTAAAAGGTGATCTGGGAGATGGTGAGGATGTGCTTTGCCGGGTACATTCGGAGTGTCTGACAGGGGATGCATTCGGATCGCTCAGATGTGACTGTGGCCTGCAGCTGCAGACAGCGATGCGCCAGGTAGAAGCAGAAGGCCGAGGAATCATTCTGTATATGAGACAAGAAGGCCGAGGAATCGGACTGATCAATAAGATCAAAGCATATGCGCTTCAGGAGCAGGGATACGATACTGTGGAGGCTAATGTGAAGTTAGGGTTTGCACCGGATCTCAGAGAGTACTGGGTCGGGGCACAGATACTGTCAGACCTTGGTGTGAAATCATTAAGATTACTGACAAATAATCCGGATAAAGTCTATGGACTTGGCGAATTCGGACTGAAGATCAATGAGAGAGTACCTCTGGAGATTCCGGCACAAAAGTATGACCGGAAGTATATGAAGACGAAGCAGGAAAAGATGGGTCATATTTTTAAAGAAATAAATTTATAAAAAACAGCAAATATCAGGAGGAAGAAAAAATGAGACAGATCAATTTAGTAGAAGGAAAAGTAGTAGCACCGGAGGGAATGAAGGTTGGTATCGTGGCAGCGAGATTCAATGAAATTATTGTGAATAAATTATTGGGAGGGGCAGTCGACGGACTGGTAAGACATGGAGTAGAAGAAGAGAACATTACTGCAGCATGGGTACCGGGAGCATTTGAGATTCCGATTACAGCACAGAAGATGGCACAGTCAGGAAAATATGATGCAATTATCTGCGTTGGAGCTGTCATCCGTGGAGATACTTCACATTATGATCTGGTGTGTAATGAATCTGCCAAGGGAATCGCACAGGTTGAACTTGCAACAGGAATCCCGGTTTTATTCGGAGTGATCACGACTGAAAATATCGAGCAGGCTATTGCGCGTGCAGGAAGCAAAGCGGGAAATAAAGGCTATGATTGTGCATTATCTGCGATTGAGATGGTCAATCTGATGAAGCAGCTCTAAAAGACAGGAAAATAAATGATGACAAAAACGATCATATTCGATTATGATGGAACGATCCATCATACCCTTGGAATCTATGAACCGGCATTTCGTGAAACCTATCAGTGGCTGACAGAACAGAAGGTTACCGAAGAACGGGAGATAGGCTCGGTGGAAATTGCCGGCTGGCTGGGACTTAACAGTAAGGAGATGTGGAATACATTTTTGCCGGAACTGGATCAGAGCTATAAAGAGCAGGCAAGCAGGATGGTAGGAGATCTGATGGTAAGACAGATCAGGAAACATAAGGCAGTGTGGTATCCGGGAGCAGAGGAGATGCTAACAGCTTTGAAGAACCGGGGATATCACCTTGTGATCTTAAGTAACTGTAAAGCTTCATATCGTGAGGCACACTGGAAGGAATTTGGGATGGAACGATGGTTTGATCGTTTTTATGACTGTGAATCATACAGATTCCGTCCAAAGACAGAAATTGTGCAGGAAATCATCCGGGAATATAGTGGCCCTTATCTGGTAGTCGGAGACAGGAGACAGGATCTGGAATGTGCCAGGTCCTGCAAAAGCCCTTTTATAGGATGCCTGTATGGATATGGTGAGAAAGGGGAACTGAATGGGGCTGATTATTATGCAGAACATATAGAGGATATACTGCAGATGGTGATATGATTTTTGCAATATAAAAATCTGAAGGAAAAAAGTTAAAAATAAGTACTTCTGTAAAATAAAAGGATATAGAAAATTTGCAACAATTTGTTGCAAATTCTGAGGCGGGGATGATTTTAGGATAGTCATAGTGATAGAGGTAATCCACTTTCCTAACCCCATCTGTACAGTAAAGTTCTCAAGTCCAGTTGTACAAAGCGCTACTGCACGAGGAACCAGATGGAATGCATCTCCACTTCCTAAAAGAACTGCCATAATTCCAAACATGGTAAACTGTCGGTTTCCTTTGCCTTTGCGGATTATTTATAGATTTTACTGTGGAAGATTTTGCATAAAGTGTTTTCCGTGCTTGTGTGTACCATTATCTGATATCAAAGCAGTACAGGGTGATTCCGGCCATGCACAGGTCAATATGATTACGGATGCGTACTCTCATATTCCGGATGATGACCAAAGGAAAAATGCAGAGCTTTTTAAAGAAGCATTTTATGAGAAAAAGAATCTGAATCCAGAGAGGCGGGCGTTGCTCAATTCGTTGGCGAAAACGATGAAGTAATGAAAAATAGTGAAAAAATAGTGTAATTTTAGTGAAAAAAACAATTCGTAAAACGATATAATATATGGATGAAATGAGGATATTTATTGTGTATACGGATATTCTATCTCCATCAAATCTATCGAGATCTCCATCATTTGATGATAGAATGATGGAGATAAATCTGAAATGAAGGAGATTCCTATGAGAGACTTTGATTTTATTGTAAGTCCTGCGAAGTTGTTAACACCTGAAATTGTTCAGATGGTTAGCAGCATCCATGAACATAAAGGCAAACAGGAATTATTTCTCGAAGCCAATGTAGATGAATTGAAAACACTCTTAGAAGTTGCATTGATTCAGAGTACGGGAGCATCCAACCGAATCGAAGGTATATTTACAAGCGATAAGCGTTTGGAAGAATTGGTAAGTCAAAAAGCAGAACCCCGCAACCGATCTGAGCAGGAAATTGCTGGTTATCGTGAAGTACTTTCCACAATTCACGAAGGCTATGAATATATCAATCCAAGACCGAACATTATTTTGCAGTTACATCGAGATCTGTACTCCTATTCACAGGGATCTGCTGGTGGAAGTTATAAGAATTCCGATAATGTAATTGCAGAAACAGATGCCGAGGGTCATCAGAAGGCACGTTTTATTCCAGTTCCCGCATTTCAGACTGATGAAGCAATGGAAGAACTTTGCGCTCGCTTCCTTGAAGCATGGGAAGCTGACCGCATTGATAAACTGGTTTTGATTCCCATGTTCATTCTGGACTTTCTGTGTATCCATCCTTTCAATGACGGAAATGGTAGGATGAGCCGTTTGCTCACTTTATTGCTTTTTTATAAGGCGGGATACATCGTTGGAAAATATATCAGTATGGAAATGTTGATTGAAAAGACAAAGGAAACATATTATGAAGCCCTTCAAGCAAGTTCTACTGGCTGGCATGAGGGAGAAAACAGCTATGAGCCTTTTGTTAAATATTATCTGGGTATCATGTTGAAAGCATACAATGAATTCGAAAGCCGTGTAGAGCATTTGAAGCATCGGAGTCTTTCTAAGCCTGATAGAATTAAAGCGGTTATTGATAACAAGGTTGGCAAAATTACAAAGAAAGAAATCATGGAGCTTTGTCCTGATATAAGCAAAATTACCGTGGAAAGGACTTTGACGAATCTGGTTAAGAGTGGGTATATCGCAAAAGTTGGTGCAGGTCCATCTACTGGTTATGTCCGTGTTTAAAAATATGAAAGCAGCTTATAAATTTAAAGTGTCCTTGACAAAGGGTACACTTTACAGGTGAAATCTAAATCGAAGTTTGTCTTGCTGTGTTCAAATCACAAAAAGGTCATCGTTTCACGATTATGGTAAAACGATGATCTTTTTTATTTCTTCCAGTAACAGATTAGCAACAGGAGTGAATATTTGATATTTTTTCCATATAACATACATTTTTGTATGGAGGGGCGGTGTAATCGGACGGAAGCATAAATCACTTTCTGCATTTGTTTCTACTAACTTGTCAAAGGTAAGCTCAACCCCCAGCCCTTCACGGACAAAAACGGCACCGTTATTGCAGAGATTAAATGTCGCTAATATATTAAGTCGGTCAAGGTTATCGGAACACCAACGGGGTAAATCCATTTTAGCAGACTGTTCCGAACAAAAAATAGGAATATCCAATAAGTCATCAAAGATAATAGCCTCTTTTGTGGCTAATGGATTGTCCTTTCTCATCAGAACACCCCATGTATCGTATTCAGGAACTTCAAGATAATTGTATTTTGATAAATCTGGCGGTTCTACAATAAATGCCATATCCAGAAGACCACGGTCTAATCGTTCCGTTACCTGTTCGGTATCACCGCTGGTAACATGATAATGAATATTGGGATAAATGCTGTTTAACTTTTTTACAGCACGGGCAAGATACTTTACAAGATAAGATTCTGCACAGCCAATATAAATATCACCGCCTGTGATATCATCCATTGCCTGAAATTCGTTTGTGATTTTGTCAGCCAAGGCCAGTAAATCTTCTGCTCTTTTTCGTAGAAGCATACCCTCATCAGTAAGACTGACGCTGGTGCTGCCACGCTTAAATAATTTTTTGCCAAGCTCTTGTTCCAGATCCTTCATCTGCTTAGAGAGCGTTGGCTGTGTAACATGAAGTCTTTCAGCAGCCCTTGACATATTTCCTTCACGTGCAATTTCAAGAAAATAGCGAAGTACACGAATTTCCATAGTACAACCTCCAACCTTTTTTATTATCCTATACTCAAATGATATTCCTGTCAAGAATATCGTGATATGAATTATAAGTATTAGATATATCGTTTGAAGAATGTATAATTAAAGCAGGAGGTGCAGACAGATGGCAGAAGCAAATGACAAATATGGAAGAATTTATCAGAATCTTGTGGACGCAGGCTGTAATCAGAAAACAATCCAGCGTTGCATGAAACTGGCACAAGAAAACAATGTAGAAGCGCTGTTATCACAGTTGTGTGTGTATAGAAAACATTTAATGGAACAGACACATAATTATCAGGAAAATATAGATTGCCTGGATTATTTGATCTACTCGTTAAAGAAATCTAATGAAAATAGATAAGGAGGAGAATGTAAATGACAGATTATAAAATTATTCAAACAATTAACGGACCGGAAGATGTAAAAAAATTGTCTATGGAGCAGCTGGAGGAACTTGCTTCGGAAATCAGAGAGGCATTGTTTAACCGGTTGACTAAAATCGGCGGTCACTTTGGTCCAAATTTCGGTATGGTGGAGGCAGAGATTGCCATGCATTATGTTTTCTCTTCGCCTAAGGATAAGTTTGTATTTGACGTATCTCATCAGAGCTATCCTCATAAGATTCTGACCGGAAGAAAGAATGGATATATTTCCGATGAGCACTTTTCAGAGGATTCCGGTTATACAAATCCGGAAGAAAGTGAACATGACTTCTTCAATGTAGGTCACACTTCGACTTCAGTTTCTTTAGCTACGGGTCTGGCTAAAGCGAGAGATATAAAAGGAGATAAAGAAAATATTATTGCAATTATTGGTGATGGCTCCCTCTCAGGCGGTGAAGCACTAGAGGGATTGAATGTAGCCGGATCAGAGATTAACTCCAATCTAATTATTATAGTAAATGATAATGAGCAGTCGATTGCCGAAGTACATGGCGGAATGTATAAAAATCTTGCCGAATTAAGAGAGACAGGCGGAACTGCTTCCAATAATCTCTTCAAAGCGTTTGGATTAGATTATATATATGAGGAAAACGGCAATGACATAGCATCACTAATTTCCTTATTCCGCAAGGTGAAAGATACGGATCATCCAATCGTAGTCCATATCCATACACAAAAAGGAAAGGGATATGAGATTGCTGAAAAAGACAAAGAGGGATGGCATTGGTGTATGCCATTTGACCGTGAAACAGGCAAACCTACAATTTCTTTTGGAGATGGAGAAGATTATACATCTATCACTGCTGAGTATATTATGCAAAAAGCAAAAAGTGATTCTGAGTTTCTTGTGATTACTCCTGCTATGCCGGGCAGTGCAGGCTTAAATCAGGAGCAGCGAAAGGAGCTTGGATTGCAGTATGTGGATGTAGGGATTGCGGAGGAACAGGCGGTTGCCATGGCATCTGGTGCAGCAAAAAACGGTGCGAAACCGCTTGTGGTTACTAACACAACCTTTATTCAAAGAGCGTATGACCAGATTTCTCATGATGTATGTATTAACAATAGTTCTGTTACGATTCTCTTAAACTACAATTCTTTTGACAGTTTGACAGATGTTACGCATCTTGGAATTTTTGGACTGGCGGCTTACACGAATGTTCCGAATCTGGTAGTGCTTGCACCTACCTCAAAAGATGAATACCTTGCTATGCTAGATTGGTCAGTTGATCAGAAGGAACATCCGGTTATGATTCTCATCCCCGGAAATCAGGTAACCTATCGTGAAGCAGATAAGGATTTTAACAGACTGAATCATTTTAAAGTGGAAGAAGCTGGTGAAAAGGTTGCAATTCTGGCACTTGGTGATTTTTATCAGCGTGGTGAACAGCTCAGTGCAAAAATAAAAGCAGAACTTGGCTTTACGCCGACATTGATCAATCCTCGTTTTGCTTCTGGTATTGACAAAGAATTACTGGAAAGTCTTTCCGAAAGACATCAGATGGTAATAACCATGGAAGACGGTATTTTAAGCGGCGGTTTTGGCGAGAAAATAGCTTCCTTCTATGGTAGTTCTGATATGAAAGTGAAAAATTACGGACTTGATAAGAAATTTTATGACCGATATGACCCAAATGAATTACTGAAAGAGGTTGGTATGACACCGGTTCAGATTATTGCGGATATTTGCAATCAGATAAAATAGAAATTGGGAGGCTGGAAGTAGTGACACCAGAATTGTAATTCCGGGTTCAAGCAATCCTGATCACATCATGGAGAACACGCAGTTGTATGATTTTGAATTAACTGACGAAGAGATGGAGCAGATTGAGGCTTTGGAAGAAAATGAGAAGCATGACTGGTACGTGGTCTATATCGGAATCCGATGTTATGTGAAAGACTGGTGGGAGGAACGAGGATATTACTAAAACAAAAAGAAAACAGGAAGATTTTGTAAAGTATCTTTCTGTTTTTTCTAAAGCAGACTATTGATTGTATTTATATTAAGTTTTCAACAACAATGT
>ERZ772812.2044-NODE-2044-length-13570-cov-10.946874_pt1 | contig 13570 bp, 10 predicted proteins | sample MGYA00511343_ERZ772812 | MGnify/ENA primary metagenome ERZ772812 (study PRJEB29015, sample SAMEA2737706) | human gut metagenome | biome: human gut; feature: human-associated habitat; material: faeces | place: China | collected 2012 ...
TGATGGGTATCGTCGGTCGTCTCGGTAAGGTTCTCGGCCCGAAGGGCCTCATGCCTTCTCCCAAGGCTGGCACTGTGACCCCCAACGTCACCGCTGCCGTCAAGGAAATTAAAGCCGGTAAGATCGAGTACCGTCTCGACAAGACCAACATCATCCACTGCCCCATCGGCAAGGCTTCCTTCGGCCCCGAAAAGCTCGCTGAGAACTTCAACGCACTCATGGGCGCTGTTATCAAGGCAAAGCCGGCCGCTGCAAAGGGCCAGTATATCAGAAGCTGCACCGTTGCCAGCACCATGGGCCCCGGCATCAAGGTTGCTACCACCAAGATCTAAAAAATAGCTCTTGACATTCGCGCAGATTCTGCTATAATATACAAGCTGCCAAAGACAGCAGGAGATAGTTTATCGTAACAGGGTTCGCCCTTCCTGCCGAGGTTCCGCACAAATGGTAACATTTCTGTGTCCTCACGTCTTTGGCGTGAGGACATTTTATTTTCAGAGGTGACATTCATGCCCAACGCAAAGGTACTTGAAAGCAAGAAAACCGTCGTTGATGCTCTGTCTGAGAAAATTCAGAACGCTACTTCTGCTGTTTTTGTAGACTACAAGGGCATCACCGTCGCGCAGGATACCGAGCTTCGCAATCAGTTCCGTGCTGCGGGAGTCGAGTACGCTGTCGTCAAGAACACCCTGACCCGGTTCGCTGCCAATAAGGCCGGCTACACCGAGTTCGATGAGCTTCTCAACGGCACCACGTCCATGGCTTCCACCACCGACGATCCCATTGCACCGGCTCGCGTCGTCTGCGAATTCGCAAAGAAAAACAAGAACGTCGTCAAGATCAAGGGCGGCATGGTTGAAGGTAAGGTTCTGTCTGTTGAAGAACTCATGTCCTTCGGCGAACTGCCCTCCAAGAACGCACTTGTTGCACAGGTTCTCGGCACGTTCCTCGCGCCCATCTCCTCTCTGGCAGTTGTCCTGAACCAGATTCTGGAGCAGAAGGGCGGCGCTCCTGCGGAAGAAGCTCCCGCAGAGGCTTAATCCATCAATCAATAAAATTTCGACTGAAACATTTTACTGAACAATTTACTGGAGGTAACTACAATGGCATCCGAAAAGATTACTGCTATGATCGAAGAAGTTAAGACCCTCACCGTTCTTGAGCTGGCTGAGCTGGTTCATGCTCTGGAAGAGGAATTCGGCGTTTCCGCCGCTGCCGCTGCTGTCGCTGCTCCCGCTGCCGGTGCTGCTGCCGCTGAGGAAGAGAAGACTGAGTTCGACGTCGTTCTGAAGGCCGCTGGCGCCAACAAGATCGCTGTCATCAAGGTCGTCCGTGCTCTGACCGGCCTGGGCCTGAAGGAAGCTAAGGAACTCGTCGACGGCGCTCCGAAGAACCTCAAGGAAGGCGTCTCCAAGGACGAGGCCGAGAAGATCGCTGCCGAACTCAAGGAAGCTGGCGCAGAGGTCGAGGTCAAGTAAGTTTACTTGTTGTTCATCCAAAAACCGGACTGCACGGGTGCAGTCCGGTTTTTTCAGTTTAAAAAACGACATTAATGACGACGCAAAGTAACGCACCAACTGCTGTTGGGATTACAGCGGACAGCAATGTCCACCAGATACTCCCTGTCTCACGTTTGATAGAAAGCAATGTAGTGCTGCACGGCCAGTGAAACACACAGAAAATAAGGCAGCAGATAGCTGTTTTTCCGGTTATGCCGTAGTTTATCAACTGCATGGCAGCGTCCAGCCCCTGTGCACCGCTCAGCGTATTCTGCTGTGTAAGCAACATCAGGATCACGGGAATTGCAAGTTCATTCGCCGGAATTGCAAATAGGAACCCCAGAAGAATCGCACCGTTCATGCCCATCAACTGTCCAACCCCATCCAGCGCATGTGCAATCCATTGCAGCAGGCTCTTTCCGCCCATCTGCCACACGCCAAACACCCACAGGAGCAATCCCGCAGGCGCAGCAACCAGCAACGCGCGAGAAAGAACATGTAGTGTCTTTACGAATATCGCGTCATTCAGAATCTTTTTCAGCCGCGGACGGCGATACGCAGGAAGTTCCAGAACAAACGGAGCACTGCTTTTTCTGCGCAGCGCTTTTCCGATGGCCGCCGAAACGAGTAAACTTCCGCTTGCGCCCACGCAGACTGCCGCTAGCAGGATCAACGCCAGCAGAACGCTGTTTTCATGCCTCAGCAGGACTGTTCCCATTGTCAGAAGCATCGGAAACCGGCCATTACACGGAATCATCGCATTCGTGCAGGCCGCAATCAGCTTTTCCTCGCGTGTTGTCATGATTCTGCATCCTGTTACACCGACTGCGTTACATCCCAGCCCCATGCACATCGTCAGGGCCTGACGGCCAGAGGTGCCGCAGCGCGCAAATTTGTGGTCGGTCAGGAATGAGGCGCGTGGAAGATATCCTGCGTCCTCCAGAACGGAAAACAGGAAAAAGAAAATTGCTGCAGGCGGCAGCATGACAGCTGTGACGCGCGCCGTCGTTGCATAGATGCCATTTATCAGCGCATCTGTAAGCCGCTGCGGACAGTGTGAACAGGCACGAATTAAAACCTGCTGCAGCCAGTCAAATCCGTTTTGCAACCATATTGAAAAAACATTGCTGCCTTCCAATGTCAGCCAGAATAAAATGGCCAGCAAAAAAAGAAATACGGCAGTGCCAGTATATTTTCCTGTCAGGATTCGATCTATTCGTATGTTGCGCTGTGAACCTCCGTTGCCTGTTGTTTGAACAACCTCTGCTGCAAGCTGCCTTGCATGGCGGACACAGTCAGCAGGTGTAAATTGGTCTGACAGATGCGTCGTACTTGTAATATAGCCGTCCGTCACGTCGCGAATCGTTTGCTGCAGACGGCGGATATCCTCCGCATTGCTTGCGCATGTACCAACGACAGGTACACCCAGCAGCATTTGTAGTGCACGAAGATCAATCTGGATTCCTCTTGCCTGCGCTTCATCCATTAGATTGACACATATGACCAGCTTTCTGCACCGCAACATCAACTGAAGCGCAAGCGACAGGCTTCGGGCAAGGCACGTCGCATCACAGACAGCAATTACACAGGCATCTGTATGCGTATACAGATATTCCGCTGCAATGCGCTCCTCCTCTGATCCAGTTTTCAGCGAGTATGCCCCCGGAAGATCTGTTACGTCATATGTCTGCGCTGCGTAAGAGTATGTGCCGTGTGCAACTGCGACCGTCTTCCCTGGCCAGTTTCCTGTATGCTGATGCAGTCCGGTAAGCGCGTTGAAAATGCTGCTCTTTCCTACATTTGGATTTCCAGCCAGTGCAATGGGATGTGGCTTAGTTTCCTTCCGGCTCATCTGACCGCCTCCACAATAATCTGTGCCGCATCCGTTTTCCGCAGTGCAAATACAGCGCCGCCGATCTCATATGCCACAGGCGACGCATGTGGTGCGCGATACAGGCAGCTGAGTTCTGTGTCAGGCAGCAGCCCCAGTTCTTCCATGCGCGACTTTGCATCATCCGGCATCAAAATTTCGCGCAGAATCCCGCGCTGCCCCGGACGCAGCGCATCCAAGCCCACCCGCTGTTTTTCCATGGGCGCCACTCCCCTTTCCGTTCTTCCGGTTTCTAATCCAGAATATACAGAAAAGCGCGATTTTGTGACAGCGCCATTGTTTTTGCCGCGGCTGCGTGGTATACTGGCTTAAGAATTTACTGGAGGTGTACTATGCTTCATAATTATCACACGCACACGTTCCGCAACCACCACACCATTGGAACGGAGCGCGAATATATTGAGTCTGCTATAAAAAACGGTTTCAGAACGCTAGGTTTTTCCGAGCATGCGCCATACCGGTTTCCGGATGGCTATATCTCTTATTTTCATATGTTTCCAGAGGATCTGGAGAACTATATCCAGACACTGCTGGCGCTGAAAGCAGAATACGCCGGACGCATTGAGATCCTGATTGGCTATGAGGCAGAGTTTTATCCCCGTTTTTTTGACGATTTTCTCAGGCGTATCACGCAGTATCCCGTTGATTATCTGCTGCTCGGCCAGCACTATATCCACAATGAGATCGATGGCGCCTATGTCTACGAACCGACGGACGATCCCAAAATATTGAAAGCTTATGTGGATCAGTGTATTGCAGGACTGGACACCGGTTTGTATACCTATCTGGCACATCCGGATTTGATCAACTTCACCGGCGCCGAAACGCTCTACCGCAAGGAGATGGAGCGATTGTGTCTCGCTGCAAAGGAGCGGAACATTCCGTTGGAACTCAACCTTCTTGGCCTGCGCACAAACCGTACCTACCCTTCGGCACGCTTCTTCCATATTGCGAAAGCCTGCGACAGCACGATTGTGGTTGGTATCGATGCGCACGACCCAAACTGCTTCTTTCAGCCGGACTCGTTTGCGCCGTATCAAGCACTTCTTTCGGAATGCGGGCTTGCCATAACAGACAATATCACGCTCCGCCCCGTCCACAGATAATTGTCTCGATTGGAATATATTTTGTATCTGTGCAAAAACTAGAGAAAATTTGATCTGGTGAGGTGCAGGTATGAAAATTGCCTTTTTCGATGCCAAGCCGTATGACCGTCCGGGTTTTGACGCATACACAGCTGGGACGGGGCTGGAAATGAAGTATTTTGAGACAAAGCTGAACGAAGATACTGTTTCGTTGGCAAGCGGGTTTGACGGCGTATGTGTATTCGTCAATGATACGCTGAATGATGCCGTTGTTCGTGAATTGCATGCGTTTGGAGTCAGAGTGATCGCCCTGCGGTGTGCGGGATTCAACAATGTAGATATCCGAGCATGTTTCGGGAAAATCCGGGTATTCCGTGTCCCTGCGTACTCCCCTTACGCTGTGGCAGAGCATGCAATGGCACTGCTGCTCACAGTCAACCGGCATACCAATAAGGCTTATATCCGCACCCGTGATTTTAATTTCAGCCTTTCCGGTCTTACCGGATTTGATCTGCACGGCAAGACAGTCGGCATTGTGGGAACCGGCAAAATCGGACGCACGTTTTCCGAGATCTGCAAGGGCTTCGGTATGCGGATTCTGGCATATGACAAATTTCCATCCCCTGATAATGGGTTATCCTATGTGCCGCTGCTGGAACTGCTGGCGCAGGCGGATGTGGTTTCGCTCCACTGCCCGCTGACTAGCGAGACACAGCATATGATTGACGCTGCCGCTATTGCTGGAATGAAGCCAGGCGTCGTGATCGTCAACACCTCCAGAGGTGCGCTGATCGACACAGAAGCGCTTATTGACGGACTTAAAAGCCGTAGGATCGGCGCTGCGTGCCTGGATGTTTACGAGGAAGAGAGCGACCTGTTCTACGAGGATCGCTCGGACAGCATTATTGAAGACGATGTGCTGGTGCGGCTGATTTCGATGCCCAATGTGATTGTCACGTCTCATCAAGCATTTTTAACTCGAGAGGCGCTGAATAACATTGCGGCGACAACGGTAGACAATTTGCTGAAATTCAAGCGCGGCGAAGCTGCATCGGATACCGAAGTCTGTTATCGCTGCGTGCAATAACCCCCCGCTTAAGATGTAAAAACCGCGCTGGGCCTCCCAGCGCGGTCATTTTATCTATTCAATTTTCTTTCGGCAACTTTCACGATTCTCCAATATTGCCCATGCAATCAGGAAAAACGGCGTTGACAAGCACATGGAAATGCCGAAGAATGCCTGCATACAATACCCGAGTACCGCGCTGCCGCAGATGAGAACTGCAGGTTCCTCGCCTGCCGTTCTGACAAATCGAACAGCAGAGTATCCGAGTGCGGCCAGCCAGCAGAGAAGTGCAAAAATCCCCTGATTTGCAAGGATATTCAGATACTCGTTATGTGCCGTATCGATTCCGGAACGGCGCATAATATTCGTTGCCTCATCATAACGCTCGAAATACGCCGTGATGCGATGGGACAGCGTATCTGGACCGCCGCCAAACAGCGGCCGTTCCTTCACTGCCTGCCAGACGTTTTTCCAGATGAAGACTCGTCCGGAGCCGAATTCGTCTTCTGCGCGCCCTTGCAAGATCTCATGCGCTTCGCCGAGCATCCCGGGCAATCCTGGGAGCAAAAGTATCGCAAAAAAAGCTGTTGCCAGACTGCATCCGATCGTAATCGCCGCTGCGCGGCGCTTTTTTTCACCCAACGCCAGCGGAAGCGGCAGGACAAGACCCGCCGCAATGCCGAGCAGTCCAGCAGAAACATCCATCCAGATACTGACGGTCACACAAAGTGCCAGCGGCACAAGCAGCCAGTGGCGCCGAAGCTTCCATGCCCCATAGAAGAACGCAGGAACAGCTACGCACATCACAGCTGCCAACAGGTCCGCGTTGCCAATCGTCCCGAGATATGCCCCACTGTAGGCTGTTCCAGCGTCGGAATAACTCAGTCCATTCGGATACAGACCAAGCGGGTTTCCACCTGCCAGCTGCCAGAGCGACAGCAGACAGCACAGGCTCATTGCCGCTCCAAAAACGTCAAGCAGCCATTTTTTCGGACGTGCAAGCCGTCCAAGCAGCAGGAAGATTACACCATACAGCGCAAGCGTCAAAAATCCCTCTCGTCGGAGAAGGCCGAGCCATGTGTCTTTGCGCCATGGTGAAAGCAGTGAGGAGAGTAGGCTGCACAGCACATAGCCTAGCATCAGCCATTCTGCGGGCCTAACGGCACGCAACAGTTCACGAAATGGAACCGTTCTAATCTGCCGCATTACGAGTAGTTCCAGATACAGCAATGCGTTGGTTGCACAGTAGCCGATTGTCAAAATCAGAAACAATCGATATTTTGCTGCCGTGATCTTTGTATATCCGTCCATTCCCGGCCAGAGGAGAAACACGCTCAGCATCAGTGCAAGATAGACATCCGTGACCCCTCCGAATAAATGGTGGTCAGTTCTTGCTTTGTTTTTCATTCGCGTTCAAAGGCAGCCTGCAGCGCACCGCAGAGCGGCAGACATGCGGAGGAGTCTGTCAAAAGGAAGACCTTTGCATATGACGGCACTTTAGACGTACTGGCGGCGAGAGTCAACTCATTCACGCCAGTGTCCGCTGCAATGATCTTCTGAATAGAAAGTCCCTCTAACACACCTTCGCTGTCATACAGAGCCAACAGGCAGGTGAAATCCGTTCTTGCTTCCGGGGTTCCAGCGTGCATGTCGCTCACGTCCACATCCAGCAGATATTGTGTCTGTCCGCCGACCGTATCGGCCCGCAGCGTTCCGGCGAAAGCCGCAGCGGAACTGGTTCGACTCAGCGTTGTGGGCCGAACGTCCGCAACGGCAATGCGGCTGCCGTCGTCATCAAGAAATACGGCGTCCAACAGATCAATCTTGCCGGGCACAGCGTTTTGAATTGTGATTTTTAAAAGCGTGATTTGGTCTGCGACCGGCGTTGCCGAGGCAAAGCTAGCGCGGATTCTGCCAGGTTCCGCATTGATCTGGCAGTTGCTCTCTGGCTCCGCCTGCGCAGAAAGGGACTGAGCATAAGTCAGTGTAAAGCTTCCGCCGCAGACGACGCCGCGCCCTTGCAGAATGACGGACACAACTGCTGAGCCGTCTGCCTGGATTGCGCCGCCGACGGCCCACAGCTTGGGTGCGCGGTCAGACGGGAGTACAACATCGACGCTGCCATCTTCTGCGGACGCATCAAGCGGCTTCCCATCCGTGTCGTACATGCGCACGTTCGTCAGCGTGACGGCAGACGTCTCTCCCGCCGTACCGACCGTTCGGAACATGGCTGCACAAAGTTCTCCTGCGGAAATCGGCTGCTTGCCGCTGAAGCTGACGTGAACCGTTCCTAGTTCCGGCTCATTCCATGTCAAAAGATCTGCTGACGGGTGCAGCTTCAGAACAGCGGTCAGCTGCAAGCAGGAGGGGTCATATTGCAGCGTAAAATTCCCGCCTGCCGGAGATAACGTTCCTTCCAGCTTAATCGCCATGCGGACGGACTGCCGCTCTGCCGTCTGTTCACGGCTGAGGATCAGCCGGGCGGTGCTGCGGGAAACAGTTCCGTTTTCTACAGCAGCCGCAACGGAAGCACCGTTTTCGTCATACAGGCGAAGGTTTTTCAAAGTAACGGCACTGCCGCCTTCTGGCGTCGCTTTGGAAATGCGGAATTGCAGCGTACACAAGTCTGTATTCTCCAGTACAGCTGTCGATACGAATGCCATGAGCAGCAGACCAGGCTGTTCATGATTGAAGACGCACATTGCGCCTTCCACGCCGCTCCATTGGAGCAGTTCGATCTCTGCCGAGTCGTAGGCAAGTTCAAATCTGCCGCTGTTCACACTGCCGGTCAGACGGACCTGTACGGAAACTGTTTCGCCTGCACGGCCGCTGACCGAAGTGACCGTAAGCACGCGGCCCGCAGCCTGCGCGAATGGCGTGCAGAGTGTAATCAGCAGCATCAGGGCAAGAAGCAATGGGAAAAGTCTTTTTTTCATAGCGCTGCCCCCGTCAGTTGAGGTTCGGGATGAGTCTTGCGTCGTAGCGCAGGATCAGAATCGCGTCGCCTGCATCGACCAGACCGTCATGGTTGACATCTGCAGCAGCTTCCTGCTCCAGCGTGAGCGTAATCAGACCAACGGATGCACGCAGGCAGAGCAGCGCGTCGGCAGCGTCGATATAGCCGTCGCCGTTTACGTCACCAAGCTGCGCGGCGGCGGTAACGATGATTTTGATCTCGGCAGAATAGCCGCCATCAACCGTTGTAGCGGTGATTGTTGTTTCGCCGACGGACAGGGCCGTTACGATGCCTGTGCGGGAAACGGTCGCGGTCTGCTCGTCGCTGCTGACCCAGGTCAGGTTTTTGACGGTCGCGTCGTCCGGGGCGATGATGGGCTGGAGCGTGACGGTGCTGCCCATCATGAGCGTATGCGTCGGCTCGTCAAACCGGATGCCGGTCACACGGACGCGTTCGGGCTGGACGGTCACGATGCAGCTGGCGCGGTAGTCCCCCGCTGCCGCCGTTACGACGGTAACGCCCGCAGCAAGCGGCGTGACCTTGCCGTCCTGACTGACGGTCGCGGCGGTCTGGTTGCTGGACGTCCAGTGAATTGCTGCTTCTGTTCCCTCTGGTTTCAGCGTCGCGGTCAGCTGTTCGGCCTCTTCTCCGGCGTAAAGCGTCAGCGTATAGCGGTCGAGCGAGACGCCGGTAAGGTCGGATTCACCGGGCTGTTCGCCGGTGACGGTTATGGTGACGGACGAAGTGCATTCGCCAACACTCGCCGTGATCACCGCTTCTCCCTGTCCAACAGCGACGACCTTGCCGTTGGAGAGCACACGAAGAACGGTGGTGTCGGAACTTTCCCAAGAAACGCGGCCGATATAATCATCCGGGGTTACAGCTGCTTCCAGCTGCGCGGAACTGCCCACGGAAAGAGACTGCGGCGCATTAGAAATCGAAATATCTGACAGCGGATTTTCCGACCAGATAACGTGCGTGACCGCTTCGATCCTTCCTTCATCGCCTTCCAGGTATCCGTTGGAGAAGACAAGATCTGCGCTCCCCTCCGGAGTGCTGGGTGCCGTCAGGTATCCCATTTTTAAATCGTATGTCAGTGCTTCATCTTCGGATTCGACTTTCAAACTATTGCGAATCTCCGGGCTGAACCACACATCAAGGAATACGGATTCATTTGGGCGCGTGGTTATGGTGTCCGCTGCTCCGATTTCATCATTGTGGGTATAGTACCGAACGCGCGTTGTGCGTGTGGGTTCATTTTCAGAAGATTTTATTGATGCAGGTACGCTGAGATAGTAAACTCCGTCTGCGGGAACCTGGAAGCTGAAACTGGCATTATACGAATATGTAATTTGTTTTCCATCAGCGTCATAAACGCCAATGCTTTCATCTGGTTTGCTTCCGCCCTCGTCGCGCTGAATCTGGACGACTTCTCCGGCCTTGTGCTCGCCGATGGAGAAATACCCATCCTGCCATACGTCCTGCCATTCTCTTTCTTTTAGAGGTGAAGCTGTTGCTATCGTGTTGTTATTCAGATGAGACACCAGCTTGTAGCAAATGTTCAATTTTTGTACGCGTGTAAAATTTTGAGGAAATATACTGTATTCAGCCAGCAGATAATAGATACCCGGTTCAATATCCCAATAATAAAGTCTTGACTCTGGATCTGAGCCGGTTTCGATAGTGCCCTCTTTCAAGCTGCCATCATCCTGATTCTCAAAATACGCCTCCCGATAAAGAAAGTATTTAACACTTTGTCTTGGATAACTGTTGCTGCCATCTGTTTTGTTTACATCCAGCAGCAGCGTTTTCTGGCTGCCCTTTGGTACGGTAATTCGGAACCACTCCGTATCATTCGCCGCAGTAATATCAAATGCCTGCGTAAAATCCTCATAAAGCGGCGTGGCACGATACCATGTATCGTTGTTCTCAATTTCTTCGGGCGGAATCAGTGTAATTTTTGTTGAGCGGAGGATCTCTCTGCTTCCGCCACGCAATCTGATGTAATAGAGACCTTTTTCTTCAAGCTTCCAATACCAATTACCATCTGAACCACTACTGAAAACGTCTTTTGCAGCTTCCCCATATTCTGCAAGTTCCTGCCCAGCATAGACATCAGCAGAACCTCCACAGTCGGAATCAACGTGAACCGACATGTGATCCTCCGGGACTGTGAAGCAGAACCAGTCTGTATCCCCGCCGCTTAAAACATGGGAAATCAGCTGGCCCGGCTCGATATAGGCTGCGTCGAGCCAGGTATCGTTGCTTTCATAGGGATCGTCGCCGCCCTCCTCCACGCGGATGCGGAGCGCCGCGCGCTGGATTGAAACATCATATACATAATTATATTCATGCCTGCAATTCGGGTATAGTCTGACAGCGTACTGCCCCTGCTGGCTGCATGAAAAAACGCGCGCATGCCGGGAGCTGACCGCTGTTTCAGAAATAACGACTGTTCCATCCGGCGCGTAGATCTCATAGCAGACGTTCTCCGGGTTTTCAAGGTCAAAATCCAGCAGACGCAGCGTATAGAGCTTCGTCTGTCCGTCCTCCGGAGCAGCTTCAAAGCAGAACCAGTCTTCATCGCCGATACCGCCGAGGGTGAACGTCTCATCCGTGCCGATCGGCAGCGGCGTGGCCGTCTGCGCCGTATCGTTCAGTTCATGTCCGTCTCCGTCCAGAAGCTGCACGGACATCGTTCTCGTAATGCTCGGTGATCTGTTGCTCCGTTCCTTCAGCGTAAATATGTAGCGCCCCGGCTGCCCGGCATGCAGATAGTATACACCGTTTTTCTCCACAACGCGGCCGGCATTATCCTGCCACTCGATGTCAAATGTATCTCGGCTGGCATAGGAAAAACCGCCGATGGTCAACGCAATATCCTGCCCGGACTTTGTTGTCGTAATTGCAAACTTATCCCGATCACCACCGTCCAGCGTAAAGCTGATGGCATCGCCGTCGTGCAGCTCGGTCGGTATTACGTCGTTCGGCTCCTGTGCGTCGTTTTTGTATTCATGAAGCGTAAACCGAATGTCTTTTTTTGCTCCATCCTTCAGTGAATAATCATATATATCAACATAATATTCGCCAGCTTCTTTCGCACTAAAGACCAGCTTGTCCTGTACATAGGAACTACCGCAGCCTTTCATGAAAATATCGCAGGTGTCTTCACTCTGCCAATCGACCATAATGCGCATTCCATCAACTGGTACATTCAGATAACGATCTCTACTATTCCATGTACTGGTAAGCGTTTCCTCAACCGGTTTGTCTAACTCGATATAAGTTTTTGCATTTGCCGCAAGCACTGTTCCGCACAGCAGCAGAAGCAGCGTCAGCAGCATCCATGTCCATCTTCCGACTCTTTTCATGGTTCAGGCTCCTTTTCTTGTATCTGTCTGCTTACAGTATAGCGCGCTTTTCTCCGGAGTTCAACCGTATTTCGCTGCAAAACCGGGCAAAAACCGCCTCCGCAGCCGGGATGCTGTGGGGGCGGAGCGTATTTCTTAAACGCGCAGAATCTCTGTAGGGGCCGACGACTCTGTCGGCCCGCAGAAAGCAGAGGATCTACAGAAATCTTCGGCGAATTCAGGTACACCTCCGCGCTGGATCGTAGGGGCCGGCGGGAGGCATACTGTAAAAAAGGGAGGGCGGACAGAGTCGTCCGCCCCTACGGTGTAATATTCAGGACAGCAGCATTTTGTCGTTGGCTTCGTCGCTGCCGCTGGCGCGGGAGAACATGGCGAGAAGATCCGGGACGGTCAGCTTTTTCTTTTCTTCGCCGGACACGTCCACGACGACCTGACCGGCGTCCATCATGATGAGGCGGTTGCCATGGGCAATGGCGTCTTTCATGTTATGCGTGATCATCAGCGTGGTCAGCCCGTGCTCCTGCACGATGCGGTCAGACAGGTCAAGCACCTTGGCTGCCGTGCGCGGGTCGAGCGCGGCGGTGTGCTCGTCGAGAAGCAGCAGCTTCGGCTGCTGCAGCGCCGCCATCAGGAGCGTCAGCGCCTGCCGCTGGCCGCCGGAGAGCAGACCGACCTTCGCGGTCATGCGCTCCTCAAGGCCGAGATTGAGCGCATGGAGACGTTTCTGGTACTCAGCGCGCTCCGCCTTTGTGATGCCCCATTTCAGACCCCGGTGCTGCCCGCGGCGGGCGGCGAGGGCGAGGTTTTCTTCGATCTGCATGGTGGGCGCGGTGCCCATCATGGGATCCTGAAACACGCGGCCGAGAAGCGCGGCACGCTTATGCTCCGGCAGGGCGGTGACGTCCGTGCCGTCAATGACGATCTTGCCGCTGTCGATCTGGAACGAGCCCGCAATGGCGTTCAGCATAGTCGACTTCCCTGCCCCGTTGCCGCCGATGACAGTGACGAAATCGCCGTCGTTCAGGGTCAGATTCAGGTCATTCAGCGCCGTTTTGGCGTTGACCGTACCGGGGTTGAAGGTTTTGCAGACATTGATAAGCTCAAGCATGGCGCGATTCCTCCTTTTTGGCTTTTCCATGGAACATTTTGCCCTTCCAATACGGAATGGCGAGGAAGAGTGCGACGATCAGCGCCGTGATGAGCTTGAGGTCGTTCGTGTTCAGGCCGAGCTGCAGCACGATCTGGAGCACAAAGTAATAGATCACAGCGCCAATGGACACGGCCAGAAGCTTGAGGCCGAAATTCGTGAACAGCTTGCCGAAGATGACCTCGCCGATGATAACGGCAGCAAGGCCAATGACGATCGCGCCGCGGCCCATGTTGACATCCGCCGCGCCCTGAAACTGTGCGAGCAGCGCGCCGGAGAGGGCGACAAGACCGTTCGAAAGCATGAGGCCAAATACAACGTTCGCGTTCGTATTGATGCCCTGTGCACGGGCCATGTTCTGATTCGCGCCGGTGGCGCGGATGGCGCAGCCGCGCTCCGTGCCGAAGAACCAGTACAGAAGCGCGATCACGCCGAATGTGAAAAGAAGCAGCACTGGCAGCGGATTTTTCAGACTCAGGTCACGCACAAAGCGCTGCGACACCATCAGCGGGTATTTATCCACGCCGACGGCCTGATTGGCCTTGCTGTCCATGA
>ERZ772812.2047-NODE-2047-length-13562-cov-3.743540_pt1 | contig 13562 bp, 7 predicted proteins | sample MGYA00511343_ERZ772812 | MGnify/ENA primary metagenome ERZ772812 (study PRJEB29015, sample SAMEA2737706) | human gut metagenome | biome: human gut; feature: human-associated habitat; material: faeces | place: China | collected 2012 ...
AAAAGCGAAATATCGCAAAAATCCAGCCAATAGCCCCAGAGTGAATCAGTTTAGATTCATTCAAAAATCTTGACTCGAAAAAATGAATCAGTTCTGATTCACGCTGCAATTAGAACTCGTGTTGCAGAACGAAGAAAAATCGCTCGTTTACGGGCTTTTCCTGTGCAGAACTCATTAAGGAGCAGGCACAAACAGCATGGCTGTTTTCCGGAAAAGTCCGTTTAAATTCGTTTTACCAACAAAAAATGCTCTATAAATCGAGCCACTGCTGCAAAGCAAGTGCCTTTTTTGCATTATATAGTAGATTTTACAGTTAAAATACAGTATAATCAAAACAAGATCATAGCGATAAGTTCCCGCCCAATGTTCTTGCAGACAGGAGTTGAAATCATTGACAAAGATTATTCATTGTGCTGACCTGCATCTTGATTCTCCGATGGAAACCCACATGACCGAGGAGCAGGCATCGATCAGAAACACAGAAATCATCCACTCATTTCTCAGACTTACAGAATATGCCGCAAAAAACGATGTCCGTGCGGTCATTCTGGCAGGAGATATGTTTGACGGAGAGCGCGTAAAGATTAGAACGATAGACGAAATCCTTGACGCTGTGCGGCGCACACCCAATGTTGATTATCTGTATCTTGCCGGCAACCATGATAACTCAACCTACGCATTTGCCAATCACGACATACCGACTAACTTGAAACTCTTCAGTAAAGAATGGGCTACCTACGAATATGACGGCGTAGCCATCTCCGGCATTGAGATTTGTGAAGCCAATGCTCATTCGCTCTATCTGAATATCCCGCATAAAAACGGTGTCGTAAATATTGTTACACTGCACGGACAGGTGGGTTCTTCCTCTGATGTGGATGAGATAAACCTTTCTCTGCTAAAAAACAAGGGAATTAACTATCTGGCATTGGGGCATATTCACACCTACTTGGAACAGCCGTTGGACAGTGAAGGCATCTATTGCTATTCGGGATGCTTGGAAGGACGAGGTTTTGATGAATGCGGCCCGAAGGGCTTCGTTTTGCTCACCGTAGAGTCTGGCCATTTGGAACATGAATTTGTGCCGTTTAGTTGTCGGCAGCTGCACCGTATTCCGGTTGATATCAGCGGCTTGACCAAGAATTCCGAAATCGGTCAGAAAATGAAGGTCGCTGCACAGGGCATCCCGTCAGAGGACATGGTTGAGTTCCTTCTTTCCGGCAGGGTAGATCCCACTGCAAATCTTGCGGTATCGTACCTGCAGAATCTTGTAAAAAGAGATTTCTTCTTTGTTAAAGTAAAGGATCAAACACATCTGGCGATAAACCCGGAGGACTACAAACACGACATTTCGCTCAAGGGTGAATTTATCCGTTTAGTATTGGATTCAGATGCCAGCGAGGAAGATAAAGCGGCAATCATCCGCACCGGTATGCAGGCACTGATGGGGGAGGAAATCACGCTATGAAACTGATTCGATGCCATATTGAAAACTTTGGCGTACTCTCCGACTTCGACTTCAGCTTTGCCGAAAGGCTGACCACCATTTGTCAAAGTAACGGATTCGGCAAAAGTACCTTTGCCGCCTTTATTAAAGCGATGTTCTATGGCTTTCCCCGCACTGGCGCCCGTAATATCGTAGAAAATGAACGCAAACGGTACGACCCCTGGCAGGGCGGAAAATATGGCGGCTACTTGGAGTTTGAAGTGCAGGATGTCAGTTACCGTGTTACGCGTTACTTTGGCAAGACTGCCGCCAAAGACACATTCTCGCTGTTGGATTTGACCAATCGGCGTCCAAGCACCCGGTTTTCAGAAAAACTCGGTGAGGAATTGTTTCAGCTGGATGCAGACTCATTCGCGCGCAGCACCTATGTTCCGCAGCTGTCTGCCAACGATATGCAGGCAACTACTTCTATCCGGACAAAGCTGAGTAATCTGGTCGATGACACCAATGACCTCCGCAACTACGACACAGCAGAAAAAAAGTTGCGCGATTATCGCACAAAATTCCGTGCTTATCGAGGCGAGGGCGGCGCTATCAACGAAATAATACGGGAACGTCTTAAGCTTGAAAGTGATAAATATAAAGCAGAACAGCTGCGACCGGGATTGCAGGAGGTTGTGGAAAGCATTGATCGCTTGAATGGTGAAAAAGCTATCAAAACGGATGCTGTAAATAATCTGCGAGAAAAGATTCGTTTGGCGTCGGATCAGAAGGTCCGTATAGCCAATCAGAAGCAGCTGAATAGCCTGCGCTTGGAAGTCGAGAAGAAGCAGCAGTATCTTCAGAAAATGGACGAAGGATATCCGGTCGGTTACCCTACTGCCGAGGAAATCAAGGAACAGCGGGAGAACCTGAGCATTATACAACAGGAAGGTCAACGACTTCAGGCACTGAAGCTCAGCGATACCGACAAGGAAATCACCGAAGGCGAACAGCACTGGTTTGCAAACACCGAACAGGTTGCTGCAGATATTGAACAATGTGACCGAGATTGCAAGGAACTCGGTGGAGTTTCGGCCAAGATGACCGCCCAGATGCTGCCGGAGGAGCTTGAACGGTTGGATGCATTGTCCAAGCAGTTTGCCGCTGGAATTCCAACAGAAGCAGAGCTGCAAACCTGTATGACAGCTGCCGATGACCTCAGCGATGCACAGCGTCAATATGCGGAACTATCCGTATCAGCGGAAAATCAAAAATGTCTTGCACAGCTTCAGGAACTGTTCAGAAGCGGCATTCCGGATGACAGCGCACTAAGCGATTGTGAACAGACTCTCCATGATCGCGATGTGCTGATCCAAAGCCGATCTGCGCACGTTTTCCCTGACAATGAGCAAAAGCAATATGATGCGTTGAAACGCACCTTTGCTGCGGGTGTTCCTGCCGAGGAAGAAATCCAGAGCAAGCAAACAGACAGCCGCCGAATTGCAGAACTGACGGCTAAGAAAAACACACAGACCACGATTATACAGCAGGATCTTCCACAAGAACCTTCGGAACCCTCTAAAGCACCCTTGGTTTGTGGAGGAGTCGGTGCGGCACTGCTGGTTTTCGGCATTATCTGCTTTGTGATGCAGCTCTCGATCCCCGGCATCATTCTTCTGGTTGCCGGGTTTGTAGCATTGCTCACAGCATTTTGGCTGCACACCAAGTCCATCGTCAACAACCAGACGCGGAGCAGCGCCTCCGTTATTACCGCCAGTGCTATTTCGGATGAAGAAAATCAAGAGTTGTACACCCTGCAGCACGCTCTTAATGATTTCCTGTTACGTTTTTATGATGATGCTGCCGACCCGGATAACAAGCTGGTACAACTGCGCATTGACAGCAAAACTTACGCCGATTTGCATGAAAAAAAGCTTGCAGCAGAGGACGAACTTCGAGAGATCGATGCAAAGATCCATGCAAAAAATGAAGAAATTCAATCGATGTTTGAACGGTACTATCCCCACGATACATACCGGGATGATTTCGTAAAAAGACTGCGTGATAGCCTTAGTAAATACCAGAGGTTGACAGAAGAAGCCCGGACGGTATCCGCAAGGCGTGATGATTTGAAAGCAAGGATTGAGGACGACCGTTCCAAAATTATTCCTGTTCTGCATAGGTACTATCCGATTGAACTGCCAAAGGATCTGCGTCAGGGAATCCGCACATTAAGCGGCGAGGTCACGGCGTATAACGATCTTAAGGCGAAAAAGAAAGCCATGCTGGATGGCAACGCAAAATATCAGGAACGCGCTGATGCGTTAAAAGCCTCGATTCGCAAGATCCTGCTCACATACAAAGCCTTGGATCAAGCCTTGCCGTATGATACCTGTCTCCAGAATCTCCGCAAACGCTTTGACCGTTACAAAGAGGCATCGGAACACGTTGCCTACTACACACAGGAACTTGAAAACGCAACATCGCGGAAAAATCAGGCAAATGCTGCGGTTCAGAAGTTCCTGCAGAAGTATCAACTTTCGGACGATACCCCCGCGAATCTTATCGATTATGCCGATAATGATATTCGGAGTAGAGATGCCACTAAGGAGGCGCTTGACGAAGCACAGTACAAGCTGAACGCGTTTCTGGAAGAAAATCCCGGCGTTGAAGCTGATGTTGTCGATGCTGACAATGATCATGCTGATCCAGAAATTTTGCAGGAATCTGAAAAGCAACTTCAAGGAATGCTTGATGATATCGAGGCGGAACTGCGAGATTTACGTCAAGAGCGTGACCGTATTCGCCGGTCTGTTGAAAACATACCTGCTTGGGAGGATCGCATGGCACGGTTGCAAAATGAACAGGAAGAGGACGAAAGGAAATGCACACTCGCCGATCAAACGCTTGCCCTGCTGAGTCAGGCTAAGGATAACCTTGCCAATAGCTATGTTGGACGGGTAGAGCGCGGGTTCGAGAGCTACGCCAACACGCTGATGGGGGATCAACTTGGCGATGTTATGGTCGACAGGGATTTGCATCTGTATATCGACGAGAAAGGCGCTGCCCGTGAAGTCGGCAGCTTCAGTGCAGGAACGGTAGATTGCATTATGTTGTGTATGCGACTGTCGCTTGTGGATGCCCTCTTTGGCGATGAGAAACCGTTTTTGATCCTGGATGATCCCTTTGTAAATCTGGATGATGAGCATACGAAACGCGCGCTAGAAATGCTCGACAAAATCGCACAGGATCATCAGGTTGTGTACTTGGTTTGCAACACAAGCCGAAAATAAACGAGCTTTCATGAAGCCGCTCGGGCAAGGGTAAAGCACCCCGAAAGGGGGCGCTTTGGGATGCGGTTGTATAGTCGGCACCCCATTGCCGATGCGGTGCGAACGCGCCCAAACAGGGGCGTTTCTCGCGGCGACAGGGGCGACGTGCGGGGATTGTGTGAAGTGGTGCTTGCGTACAACTTCTTGCTAGAGAGTAAAATTTCATCATTAGTTCGTGGGGGCGTTTCCTGTGTAAGAACCCTGTGATGAGGGTATTCGTATTTCTCAATGAGACCAAAGCTGCGCATTTATTTGATTGGTGCGTATGAGAATCTGTCTTGCAGATTTGCCCCCAAAACTGCCCCCAAAAGGGTTTGGAACAGGTTGGCACCATGCAGCACCCTTTTGTGCACATGGGACAAAATCTATTCCGAGCATTGGTACACAACACCACCAAACCCAACAAAACAACATTCCAACGCATAAGCTTTGGATTTCTCATAACCCGGAGGTCGCAGGTTCAAGTCCTGTCTCCGCAACCAACAAAAGCTCGTTGAAACGACAAGTTTCAACGAGCTTTTTTCTACATCATGGCAAAAGTGGTAACATTCTGGTAACTTTGACCCTAAAACGGCAAAGTGAAGTACAGGCAATGGCTGTACTTCTTTTTGGTATTCCTATGCGAAGATTCAGGTTTCGCCACCGCGGTTAAAACTGCGCCGGTTGTTGGGGAACCAAATGGCAGGGGTGAACACAGCCAGCCCCACCGCTGTGGTATCCCCGGGGTTGGAAACGATGTGGGGCAGGTTGGACTGTACCACAGTGGTGTCTCCGGCGTTCAGGCGGGTAGTCTTGGACTCCACCAGTACATCCAGCTGCCCCTGTTCCAGCAGCAGGATTTCCTCACTGGGATGGATCACCGGCAGGTCGCCGTCCTTGCAGTGGGGTTCCAGCTCAAAGCGTATGACCAACGACTGAGGTACAAAATTTCCGTTGGGCATGGGCGTAAGCAGATGATACCGTACATTGGAATTGGGCTGGGAGAGGATCATCATATCCGCCTGACGGGTTGTCAGGCTGGTGCTGCTCTCACCTCCCATAAACAGATAGGTGGGAATGTCCAGAGCGGCGCTGAGTTTGCGCAGGGTGGACAGGGACGGGTCGGTGAGATTGCGCTCGATTTGGGAGATATACCCGATGGACAAACCAGTCTTTTCGGCCAGTTCCTTGAGGGTGATTCCCCGCTTTTTCCGGATATTTCGAACATGTTCGCCCAGCATAAGACCTCCCGCTTTTTCGCAAAAAAATTTATTTACAGTATATCACAAAATGCCCTGTACGTAAATAAGCAAGAAAAAATTCGATATTTATAAAATTTTTTACTAAAGAAAATCAGATGATTTCTTGCTTATCCTACAAAATGTTCTGAAAAGTGTGAAAAAAGCAGAAAAACTCTTGACAAAAATTTTAGAAATAGTAAAATTTATAAAAAATTGTAAATTTTATAAAAATTATTGTGCAGGAGGAACCCTATGAAAATCACAGACGTAAAGGTAGAAACCATCCGTATCCCCATGAAAAAGCCCTTCCGTATTGCTTTTGCGGTACAGGATCATTCGCTGAATGTGCTGGTGAAGATCTCCACCGACGAAGGTCTGTGGGGCATCGGTGAGGCCGCGCCCTTTGAACCGGTGACCGGCGAGAGCGCAGCCACCGTTCTGGAAGCGCTGAAACTGTTCCGCACCGGATTGATCGGCATGGATCCGCTCGATGTTGAGGGCATCCACAGGATGATGGACCGCCTGCTGTCAGGCAACACCTCGGCAAAGGCCGCGGTGGATATTGCCCTGTACGATATCAAGGGCAAACTGATGGGTCAGCCTCTGTACAAGGTGCTGGGCGGCAGCGTGAACCAGATCGTCACGGACATGACGGTGGGCATTGACACACCGGAAGCCATGGCCGCCGAAGCCCGGGAACGGGTGGAAAAGGATGGCTTCACCATTCTGAAAATCAAGGCCGGCATCAACCCGAGTGAGGATATCCAGGCATTGACCCTGATCCGTCAGGCGGTGGGCCCCAACATCCGCCTGCGTGTGGACGCCAACCAGGGTTACACGGTCAGCGATGCGGTGCGCACCCTGAAAGCCTTTGAAGAGTTGGGCGTGGAAGCGGTGGAACAGTGCCTGCCCAGCTGGGATCTGGACGGTATGCGCTTTGTGCGTTCCAAGGTGGACTTGAAGGTCATGCTGGATGAGTCGGTCCACACCCCCATCGACGCAGCAAAGGCCTGCAAGATCGATGCTGCAGACATTATCAACATCAAGCTGATGAAGTGCGGCGGCCTGTACCCGGCGGAAAAGATCAACGCCATTGCCGAGGCAAACCATGTACAGTGCATGGTGGGCTGCATGCTGGAGACCAAGGTGGCCATTGCTGCCGGTGTGAGTCTGGTTGCCGCCAAGCAGAACATCACCGAGGCGGACTGCGACAGCTTTATGTACGCCGTGGACCCCGAGATGGGTATGCCCGGAGGTTTTGCCGTGAATGGCGGCGTCTACACCCTGTCCGACAAACCGGGCCTTGGCATCGATATTGATTTTTAAGCGGACCCCGCAGAGAGGTATATTATGGCGAATACGATTTTTTCCTCCGAAGGCGCGCTCCTGTTCATCATGGTCGCCACGGTTGCACTGGGATTCTGGCTGCAGCGGTTCAAGGTGTTCAAAACGCTGGGCCCGGCCCTGACGGTTATCGTCATGGGCATCGTGATGTCCAACCTGCGGATCGTGCCTACCTCCAGCCCTACCTATGATGCCATCAGCGGCTACTGTGTGCCGTTGTCCGTTTCCATCTGCCTGCTGAGCCTGGACCTGAAACAGATGCGCAAATTATCCAAGGAACCGATCATTGCGTTGGCCTCGGCCGTATTCAGCGTCTGCGTGGCAGCTTTGGTGTTCGGCGTACTGTTCGCCAACAAAATCGACGAGGGCTGGAAGGTGGCCGGTATGTTCGTGGGCACCTACACCGGCGGCAGTTCCAACCTGACCGCCATCGCTGTAGGCCTGGAGGCCAGCAAGAACACCATCGCCTCGGCCAATGCCGCCGACTACGTGGTGGGCATCCCCACGCTGATCCTGATGTTTGCCACCCCCGCCCTGTACAAGAGTTCCAAATGGCTGAAAAAGCTGTGGCCCTATGAAATGAGCGAGTCGGAGCTGCTGGGGGATGGCAACCACGAGGAACTGATGACCTCCAAGGAATGGTCCATCCAGGAAATCGCTTGGCTGCTGGCCATCGGCTTTGGCACCGTGTGGGCTGCCACCAGCATCTCCTCGATGGTATTCGGAGAAGGGTTCCGCAGTGCAGGCCGCATCCTGCTCATCACCACCTTCTCCATCATCCTGGCACAGGTGCCGGCTGTCCGCAGGCTGCGCGGCAATTTTGACCTGGGCCTTTTCGTAGCGGTGCTGTTCCTGGTGACCATCGGCTTTGCGGTGGACCTGAAGCAGTTCTTCGGATCTACCTTCTACATCACCCTGTTCTGCTTCTGTGTCATCGCCTGTTCCATTCTGCTGCACCTGCTCATCACCCGGCTGCTGAAAGTCCGTTTTGAGTATGTGCTGCTGTCCATCGTAGGCTGTATCTCGGATGGCCCCACCGCCGCCCTCATCGCCTCCAGCGCCCAGTGGAAGACCCTTATCAACATCGGCTTGCTCATGGGCGTACTGGCCGGTGCCCTGGGCAACTATGTGGGCATCGGTGTAGCCTATGCCATCCATGCTTTCATCGGCGCCTAAACGGAAAACGGGAGAAACGGAAATGCGTAATTTTGACTTATATGTTTCAGGCATCCTGTACGGCAGACTGCGGCTGGGCGACGGCACACCCCAGATCCGGAAACTGGACGTGCATACCGGCGCGCTGCTGGACTGGCAGGACCTGACTGAACAGGACCGGGATTTTTACCGTTTCTTTGTGAAGATGGACTTTGCCGCCCTGGGGCAGAACCTGTCCCATTACGAGTCGGGGCTGCATGGCACCGGGGAAGTTTCCCTGTGCGGCGAGCGCTACACCAGCGAAGACGGCTGCAGCTACCTGCAGCGGGATGTAAAATTCCCCAACAACAAACAGATGAAGGAAGGGCGGCTGATCGCCGTCACCTGCCCTGCCCGGGAGATGGTCACGGTGCTGGTGGAACCCGGTGCCGAGGAGGAGACCATCCTGCGCCTATGGCGCTCGACCTGGCCGGAGGAACAGCTGTTCCCGGTAGAACATGCGCAGACCTTCCCGGTGCCCATGCGGGACGGGGTACATCTTTCCACCAACGTATACCTGCCTAAAAACTGCAGTACCCCGGTGCCCGCAGTGCTGGTACGCACCCCCTACGGCAAAGAGGACGGCTGTGAGATATACTACCGTTACGTCCAGCGCGGCTACGCGGTGGTAGTACAGGATGTGCGCGGCAGAAACGCCAGTGAAGGCGAATGGCTGCCCAACTACCACGAGGTGGAGGACGGCGACGACACTCTGAACTGGATCGCCGCCCAGCCATGGTGCAGCGGACGCATCGGTATGGTGGGCGGGTCCTACCTGGGTTATGTACAGTGGGCAGCCGCTGCCAGCGGCAACCCCCACCTGAAAGCTCTGATCAGCGTAGTCTGCGCGGGCAGCGCCTTTGTGGATCTGCCCCGCCGGGGTGGGTCTTTCACCTCGGGCATGCTGGCCTGGGCCTTTGCGGTGTCTCAGAAAACCTTCCACCCTGAGCTGATGGAACGCGATGACTGGGAGAAAGTGCTGAACATCCGCCCCCTGACCGACCTGCCGAAAAAGGCTCTGGGGTATGATGTGCCCTTCATCACACGGTGGCTGGAACCCAGTGACTACAACGATTTCTGGCGTATGTCCAACTGGCAGGAACGCTCCGCCGGGGCGCAGATCCCGGCGCTGATTCAGTCCGGCTGGTTTGACGACAACGGCATGGGTACCACCGAAGCCCTGGAACTGGTCCATGACTTCCCTCGAGGCATGCGCAAGGTCATTCTGGGACCCTGGCAGCACAGCGGCAACAGTAAGTACGACATGCACGGGGTATCCTTCGGCAGCCAGGCGCTGCGCTTTGATCTGGACTGGCTGTATTTCCGCTGGTTTGAGCATCACCTCAAGGAAGTGGACAACGGCATCGACCAGACTGCCCCGGTAGAATACTACACCCTGGGCCAGGAGGTATGGAAGACCGCCGAAAACTGGCCAGTGCCCGAGACCCGGGTCACCCACCTGTATCTGGATAGTGACGGCCATGCCAACACCTCTGCCGGGGACGGGCGGCTGACTTTTGCCAAGCCGGAGCGGGAAAACTGCGACGGTTACGCCTATGACCCCGAAAATCCGTCCCAGCACATCATCGATATGTCGGAGAACGAGATCGAAGTGCCGGAGGACTACACCCGGGAGGAACTGCGTCAGGACCTGCTGTGCTACACCTCCCCTGTGCTGAAGGAAGACCTGGTTCTGACCGGTGATATGACGGCGGAATTGTATATTTCTTCTGACGCGCCGGATACCGACTTTGTGGTGCGTGTTACCGACGTGGATGAGAACGGCCGGTCCATCAAACTGGCGGATGGCCTGCTCAGCGCCCGATACCGTAATGGCTTTGCCCGGTCGGAGTTTTTGCAGGAAGGCGAGATCGTCTGCCTGAAGATCCGCACCACCAAGTTGTCCAATTGCTTCCGGAAAGGCCACCGCATCCGGGTGACTGTCACCTCCAGCGCCAAGAATTTCATCTTCCCCAACAGCAACACCCGGGAAGGTTTTGCTTCCGCCCGGACCGTGGTGGCCCATAACCGGGTATACCACGGTGGGCTGCACGCCTCCCGCCTGACGGTGCGGGTGGAGCCCTAAGCGGATTGCCCTCTCTGTCAGCGGAAGCGAACAGATCACATTCTGCTTCGCAACCATCAAGCCTCGGCCAGAAAAGGCCGGGGCTTTTCTGGTTCCAGGGGCAGTGCCGCATAATTCTAAGTGCCGCAGCCGCCGGAGCGGTGCTTAAGCCGTAAGGCGGGAATTGTGCGGTGCTGCCTTAGTTATTTGTGCGGGCTTTCCCTGCGTGAAAACCCTGTGAGACGGGTGTCCGCATTCCTCGATGGGACACCCCGGAAATGCGTTTGTGGGCAATCAAGGCGGATAAGCAGAACCATGATTTATTGAAAATTCGGAAAAGAATCTGTATAATACTTATCAGATAGAGCCTATAGCCATGAAAGGCAAGCGGCATAGCAGTCGGCACATAAACGCATTCATTTGCTCTCAAAAGGAGAATTTTCGTGAACTACATCGCAGTAGTCGAGGACAGTGCGCAGGATCGGGCAGTGCTGGACTCGTATCTGGAAAAATACCAGCAGGAGAAAAACTGCCATTTTCAAATCACGCATTTTTCGGATGGCGACGAGATCGCGCTGGGCTATAAGGGCGGCTATGACCTGATTTTGATGGACATCGAGATGACCTTCCTGGATGGTATGTCAGCAGCCGAGGAGATCCGCCGCGCCGACCCGGAGGTGCTTATCATCTTCATCACCAACTCGCCGCAGTATGCCATCAAGGGGTATGCGGTGCAGGCGCTGGACTATATCTTAAAGCCGCTGAGTTATTACGCTTTCTGCCAGCGGATGAACCATGTGCGGGAGCTGCTGGGGCGCCGCCAGAAGCATTTCCTCACGGTGCCCTGCGCGGGCGGCGTGCAGAAGCTCGATGTCTCCGACATTTATTATGTAGAAATTTGCGACCACGACCTGCTGTTCCACACCAAGCAGGGCGAGGTGCATTCCACCGGCTCCATGCGCGATGTGGAGCAGAAGCTGCCGCCGGAGAATTTCTTCCGCAGCAGCAAGGCGTACCTTGTCAATCTGGAGCACGTGGACGGCATCCAGGACGAGGACGCCATCGTCAACGGTGATCGGGTGCAGATCAGCCGCGCCAAGCGCAAGGCGTTTTTGGCGGCGCTCAACCACTACATGGGGAAAACCATCTGATGGAAACGGAAGTTCTGGGCAACATTCCCCGCCTGTATACCGCGCTGGCGGACTGGCTGGCCTGCCTTTTATATTTGTTCTTCCTGCCCAAGCGTACAGCAGGCTGGCGGCGGTATACGATCCACGCGGTGTTTTTGCTGCTGCTCGGCGTCTTTATGCAGGCAACGGGGCAGGTGCCGCAATTCTGGTTTCTGCCCTGCATTGCGGTATCCATCTTGATCATGTATCTGTACATCCGAATGCAGGCCGACGTGCCCGCCCGGAGCGCGGGGTATTACTGCGTCCGCGCGTTTATTTTGGGGGAACTGGCCGCCTCGCTGGAATGGCAGCTCTACTACTATATGGCCGGGCGGCAGGGCACGCCGGGCGCGGGTGTGCGTGTGTGCATTTTGGCAGTCGTCTATGCCGCAGTGTATGGCGTGGTGTTCGCGCTGGAACGCAATTATAACGATATTGCCTCGCCTCTGCACGTCCACAAAAAGGAATTTCTCAGCACGCTGTTCATCGGTGTGGCGGTCTATGCCGCCAGCAACCTGAGCTATGTCAGCCCGGACACGCCGTTTTCCGGCAAGATGACGGCGGAAATTTACAACATCCGCACGCTGGTAGACCTGGGCGGCATGGCCATTTTGTTTGCGCACCACATGCAGCTGGTGGAGTACCGCCGCAAAAAGGAGCGCGACGCTTTGCAGAACGTCTTGCAGGCGCAGTACGCACAGTACCGCTCGGCGCAGGACAGCATTGACCTTATCAATAAAAAATATCACGACCTCAAGCACCAGATCGCCGTGCTGCGCAGCGAGACCTCAGAGGAAAAGGCCCACTACCTCGACGCGATGGAGCAGGAGATCCGCAGCTATGAGGCGCAGAACAAGACCGGCAACGAGGTGCTGGACACGATCCTGACCAGCAAAAGCCTGTACTGCCAGCAGCACGGCATCACGCTGACCTGCGTGGCAGACGGTGCGGCGCTGGATTTTATGGATACGATGGACCTGTGTTCGCTGTTCGGCAATGCGCTGGACAACGCCATCGAGAGTGTAGAAAAGCTGCCCGACAGCGAGCAGCGGCTGATCCATCTGGTGGTGGCACGGCAAAAGAGCTTTTTGTGGATCCGGGTCGAAAACACCTACGATGGTGCCTTCCAAGCGGACGGCAACCTGCCCAAGACCACTAAGACCGACGCCCGCTACCACGGCTACGGTCTAAAGAGCATCTACGACACCGCCGAAAAATACGGCGGCACCGCCGAGATCACCACCCAGGAGAACCAGTTCACATTAAAGGTGCTGTTTCCCATCAAGCAGAAATAACCCGAACAGCTCATTTTGGTGGGCTGTTTTTTGGTTTAAGCAACCTGCACATAAAGCGCATGATACGATTGTCTATTTTGCCAATGCCGCAGGCGGCTTGCGCGGGAAAAACAACCGTTCACGTAGTGAATCCCCTTTTTGCTGTACATTGTGATATAGTGCAGACAACAGAAAAGGAAAGTCTCCTGCGTTTTTTGCTATGGATAACCTTGAAAGCGAGGATCTTGTATGAAAGCAACATCCCTTCTCACCGGCTGGACCTGCCGCCATTTAGGCGATACCGCACCCGGCAAAACGGTGACTCTGCCCCATGATGCCATGCTGGCCGAGCCCCGCACCGCCCTGAGCGCGGGCGGCACCAACACCGGCTGGTACGAGGGATATGACTACGAATACCGGCGCACCCTGACCGTGCCGGAAAACGCGCTGGCAGACACCCACATTCTGGAGTTTGAGGGCGTCTACCATAATGCCGAGGTCTGGCTCAACGGTCAAAAGGCTGCGTTCCGCCCCT
>ERZ772812.2050-NODE-2050-length-13549-cov-2.817474_pt1 | contig 13549 bp, 12 predicted proteins | sample MGYA00511343_ERZ772812 | MGnify/ENA primary metagenome ERZ772812 (study PRJEB29015, sample SAMEA2737706) | human gut metagenome | biome: human gut; feature: human-associated habitat; material: faeces | place: China | collected 2012 ...
TTGCACAAGGATCTGCATTTGGCGAATGTACATCATCGAGCTGTTAAGCGAGATGATGTACAAAGTATAAGAATCGAGTAGGAGTCAGCCTACTCGATTATATACGATTTTGGTGTATACAATGATGTGGAATGGTGTACAAAGTATGCGGAGCGGCAGCTCCGGCTACAAATCTGCGCTACAGCAGCAGATCATCTATCTTCACATAGTCTCCCATCCGGTATGCTTCAATTGCATTTCCATTGATCACATAGAACTTTTCGTTTGCATACACACCGCGGGTTCCAAGATAAGAATTACCGTTGACTTCCTCTTGCATCTGTACCTGGAAGCCCTGATCTTTATCGTAAGAAAGGATCACATACTGGTTGGCAGATCCGGAAAGCGGAAAGCCGATCAGATTCTTTTCCGGATCAACCAGTGCTGCACGGTAGTCAGAAAAAACATCCGAATAGTAGTACTGATCCAGGGTGTACTTGCTGACTTCCTTCACATCCGAAGGATCACGGATATCAAACATGGAGATCTTTACCCCGTTTGTAATGCCATTTTCATCGGTATCCATACCGATGCCAAGAAGCAGATTATCACTGTAAAAATGCAGGTATTCCGAAAAGCCGGGAATTTTCAGCTTGCCAAGGATCTTCGGATTCTCCGGATCGGAAAAGTCTACGGAAAATAAAGGATCTGTCTGTTCATAAGTTACAAAGTAACCGGTATCGCCCAAAAATCTTGCGGAATAGATCTGTTCATTTTTGGCAAGATCTTCGATTTTACCGATTGTTTTCAAATCTGCATCCAGCACATAGACTGAATTGGACTGTGAAGAGCTTCCGACATTATGCGTAACCGTTGTCACCAGCCGCAACGTATTGTCATACTCATCAATGCTGAAGGAATCGTTCAGATATCCTTTTACTTTGCCCTGGGCAGAGCCGGAAAGTTTTCCTTTATTGTAAGACAGCTTGCGGAGGATCGTCTGATTCTTTGCCGCAAGATTATCTGCGAGGATACTGCTGTTTGTATATTCGTAAATATAAATGTTGTTCTCACTCACATAGACTTCACCATTCTCAGACATGACTGCTTTCTGGTCTGCTGCCTTATCCGGACTGGAAGCGGAAACGGAGCTGACAACAAGGTACTGGTCTGCTGCATGGTTCGTCGGGAGATAGATATCCGACTGTTTCAGAAGATTGTCACCAACAAGCGGAACATAGGAAGGATAATCTTTTTTGGTGATCGTATCGTAAATATAATAGTCGCTGAATACATACAGATATCCGTCTTTAAAACGTGAAGTGTGGTAGTAACCACTCTGATCCACGGTTCCGATGGATTTCGGATTGTTGATATCTGCCAGATCATAAGTCTGGATACGGGTACAGCTGCCGCGGTACAAGGTTTTACTGTCAGAATCAACCTGCGTGTTCTGCATGTTGCCAAGGACAAAAAGCTTCTGGTCACTCAGGTAAAATTCGGATGCCTGAAAATTCTCATTCAGCGAAATACCGGAAACAACCTTCATCTGATCAGACCGGATATCTACAATGGAAATTTCCTGTGAGTTTGCTTTCAGTGTATAAAGATAACTTCCATCCGTTTTTACAATGTCTGCTTCATCGACGCTCTCTGTGCGGACGTTGGTATCGGAAAATGAAGTATCCACAGCACGTGCAGAGGCTGTTGAAGAATCCGAAGAGGAGCTGGAACTATCGGTACGTGCACCATTGTCGGCTGTTTTAGTTGAATACATGACAATTCCGCCGTCGGTTGAACCGGTAGCGGATGAAGAATCCAACTCATCCTGATAAGATTGCAGGTATGTGTAGACTTCATCATAATCGGTTGCCGTTTCTAAAGTATTGGAAGAGGCAAGCTTACCGGAGGATGTACCGATTGAAGAACTGCCTTTTGTGGAAGAAGTGGCTGAGTCTGAAGAAAGATTCTGCTGGCGGATGTGGGCGCCAATGCCGACAACCAGTACCAGTGCGGCAGCGATAAGTCCTCCGCGCATCCGGTGGCCGCGGAAAAATCCATGCTTTTTTGGGATATGTCCGGAAGCCTGAGTGCTGTTATGCTCTTCTAGCATTTTCATAATCTGATCCGGTGCAAGGCTTTCCGGAACAGGAGTTTTTTCCGTAGATTGTTTTATTTTATCCAGTATTTCTTTTTCGTGATCTGTCATATGAAACACCTCCTATTACTCTTTTATCCTACTCTTTCAGAAGCCAGCTCATCTTTTCGAGGGCACGCTTTCTGCGGGAGCGGACTGTATTCGGGTTCAGCCTTAGCATTTTTCCGATCTCTTTACTGTTGTAACCGCCATAGACGGATAAGCCGATGATCAGCTGATCGTCTTCATCGAGAATAAGAAAAGCACGCTCGACATCTGTGCGGAGTCCGTCACAGTATGTAGCAGAAGCATGATCTTCTTTCAGCTCGGTCTCGGTCCGTTCACGGCTCTTTAACTTCCGGCGGCACACATTTGCCAGAATCTGAAAAATCCAGGAACGGAATGCTTCTTCTTTGCGTAATTTATGTATGTTCTCATAGGCGGAAAGAACGGCTTCACTGACGGCGTCTTCTGCATCCTGCGGATGATGCATCATGCAGAGCGCAAAACGATACAGATCCTGATAAACCGTCTTATATAATTCTTTAAATGCAATTGCATCGATCATAAAGTCCCTCCTCTCAAAATCGGTTCTTTGTATATAAGAGTATAAAAAAGTCGGAAGTGTTGCAAAAAGGGACAGAAAAATTTCCGTCCCTTTTAAATCATATCATTGTCTGAGAAAAATTAACCTCTGTAATAGTTGATCAGACATCCTTTGAGGATGATCTCACGCTCTGCATCCGTCAGTTCACCGAGTTTCAGATCGATCTCTTTCAGATCATCGCCTACGACATAAGCCTTGATCGTGGAAGCTTTGTCTTCTACTGCTTTGCGGATATCCGGCACGAAGAGATAGTCACCGTTCCTGAAAGAAAGCTTTGTGTGTTCCTCTTCGGTAATAAACGGAAGCATGCCCCAGTTGATCAGGTTCGAGCGGTAACGTTTGGTTGCGTACTCATTCGCGATATTCGCCCAGCCGCCGAGAACCTTCTGGCAGGAAGCAGCCTGCTCACGGGCAGAACCATCGCCAGGTTTGACCGCGAAAATGGTACTTCCGACACCGATATTTCCTTTGCCGACTTCCGGATAAGACTTCTGGATTGCTGCCATCACCGGTTTTAATTCGTCCAGTACATCCAGTGGACAAGTACCTGCTTCAATCGCTTTCTGGGCTTTCTGGACCTCTTTCGCGCGTCCTACATAGGCAGGATCCTTTCTGGAAAGTGCAAATTCAGCAAGTCCGAGCGGGTTGGAACGATAAGAAGAAGTCTCGCCGGACGGGATCAGTTCGTCTGTCGTTGTAACCGGATCGTGGATCTCAGATACGACCTTCAGGATCAGATTCTCAGGAAGAGCGCTCATTGCCGGCCAGTCTTTGATGTTCGGCCCAAATTTGATCTCAACCGAAGGATCAGCAACGCCGTGGCTGTCAAATACACGGTTGGCGTAAATTCTGGAATCAAAGTGGTAAGTCGGGTTCTTGTATTCAATATCCAAATCGGTTGCCGGAGTAAGGAAACCTTTGTTTGCAGCAGTTGCGGCAATGGAACGTGCATCCATAAGGGCAACAGATGCGATCTGTCCACTCTGCAGCTTGCTTCCTTCACGGTTCGGGAAGTTACGGGTAGAGTGACGGATGGAAAATGCATTGTTTGCCGGAGTGTCCCCTGCACCGAAGCACGGCCCGCAGAAGGCTGTCTTCACGATCGTACCGGCTTCCATCAGGTCAGCAACCGCACCATTTTTCACAAGCTCCATGTAGATCGGTGTACTTGCAGGGTAAACACTGAAGGTAAATTCATCTGATCCGATGTATTTGCCACGGATGATGTCTGCGGCAGCACAGATATTTTCAAAACCGCCGCCGGCACAGCCTGCGATGATACCCTGATCGACATAAAGCTTACCATTTACGATCTTGTCCTGAAGAGAGTAATCCACAGCACCGTCCAGGCTTACCAGCGCGCGCTGCTCTACATCGTGGAGAACATCTGCAAGGTTGGCATTGACATCCTCGATGGTGTAGACATTGGACGGATGGAACGGCATGGCGATCATAGGCTTGATCTCACTCAAGTTCACGTATACAAGACCGTCATAGTAAGCGACTGCGCCAGGCTCCAGTTCCCTGAAGTCATCACTTCTTCCGTGGATATCGTAGAACTCTTTGATCTTGTCATCGGTTCTCCAGATAGAAGAAAGGCAGGTTGTCTCTGTCGTCATAACATCGATTCCGATACGGAAGTCTGCACTTAATTTGCCAACGCCAGGTCCGACAAATTCCATGACCTTGTTATTGACATAGCCATTGCCGAAGGTTGCGCCGATGATCGCAAGGGCAACGTCCTGCGGTCCGACACCTTTCAACGGTTCGCCGTCCAGATAGATTCCGACAACGCCCGGCATCTTGATATCATAAGTCTTGTTCAGAAGCTGTTTTACAAGTTCCGGTCCGCCCTCTCCCATTGCCATGGTACCGAGTGCACCATAACGGGTGTGGCTGTCAGAACCAAGGATCATCTTGCCGCCGCCTGCGAGCATTTCACGGGCAAACTGGTGGATAACGGCCTGATGAGGCGGAACATAGACACCGCCGTACTTCTTCGCACAGGTCAGTCCAAACATGTGGTCATCTTCATTGATCGTACCGCCGACTGCACACAGAGAGTTATGGCAGTTGGTCAGAACATAAGGGATCGGGAATTTCTCCAGTCCGGATGCTCTCGTAGTCTGGATGATTCCGACAAAGGTAATGTCGTGCGAAGTCAGCTTGTCAAATTTGATCTGAAGCTGCTGCATATTACCGGAAGTATTATGCGCACTTAAGATCCCATAAGCCATTGTCTCTTTTGCAGCAGCTTCTTTTGTTGTCTCAATACCTGTCTTGCTTTTTACGGCAGCAAGTGCATCGGGTGCATCTGCAATTACCTCAGTACCGTGTAAAAGATAGGCACCGCCTTCGTATAATTTCACCATATCATGTCCTCCTATTTTCTGTTTTCTATGAATTTCATGTGGTCTGCGACCATCAGAGCAATCTTAAATGTCAGGGCGTCCTCAAAGACTCTGACATCCAGCCCGGTCTGCTTCTGGATCTTCTCCAGCCGGTAGACGAGCGTATTCCGGTGGACGAAAAGCTGTCTCGCTGTCTCCGAAATATTCAGGCTGTTTTCAAAAAATTTATCAACTGTGGATAAGGTTTCTTCGTCAAACTGATCAACGGTATTTCCGGCAAATACTTCTTCCAGGAACATCTCGCATAAGGAAACGGGAAGCTGGTGGATCAGCCGTCCGATACCGAGTTCGCGGTAGGATAAAATATTGCGTTCCGGATAGAAGATACGTCCCACATCCAGAGCCATGCCAGCTTCTTTGTAAGACTGTGAGACCTCTTTGAGTTCGGGAATGATGGTTCCGAAGGAAAGCCGGACATTGACCATAGCTTCGGTGTTGATCGCATTCACCAGCATATCGGCAGTCGAACGGATCGTATCATAATCATCCGTACTGTCAAGGGACTTGATCAGAATAATATGTCCCTCATCTACGGCAGTAACAAAATCGCCGGTTCCCGAGGAATAAATCCCACGGATCATATCCAGGACGATCGTGTCATCCGGATTCTTCGGTTCGATCAGATAGACGACTCTGCGCTGCTCAACTGTAATACCAAGCTTTTTCGCCTGATTGTAGATATCTACGAGAAGCAGGTTATCCAGGAGCAGGTTCTGGATAAAACGGTTACGGTCAAGACGTTCGCTTCCGGATCTTAAAAGGCTCTCCAGCTGGCAGACACTTAAGCGTCCGCTGGTATGCACATCAATCTCATTATTGTGCTCGATCACGAAAATATAAGTCAGTTCATCATCATCATAAACCGGAAACAGACCATAGCATTCATCCAGGTGCTCCTCCGATACGCCGGTAACCTCCAGCTCTTTTAAAAATGAGCAGACAGCTTTTTTTACTGCAGGCTTCTCCTTACCTACAGCTGCAAGCATCACTCCGTCTGTGTTCCAGATGGAACAGTTACACTCGATGATATCCCCTATTTCATTGATTGTTCTCTGTAAAATCTGGTTGGATAACAATCCATTCACCTCTCCATTCTTTTCAACATATGACAAATGGGAGAATTGTGAAATTCCCCCATCTTCTTCTGACAATACAATCTGATATTATTTTAGCAAATGTTTCACACTTTAGCAAGTTAAAATGAAAAACGTTTTCTCTTATTCGTCTTCGTCATCGCGTCTGTCAAGCATGGCAGCAACGATTTCAAGAATCACAGCAAGACCGATCATAGATGCAGCGGCAATCTTTCCAGCAGTGCCGGTTGCAGTCTGTGCGATACCGCCAACAACCGGAACAGAAAGCTTTACTTTTCCGATGTAGTTGTTGTAAGGGATCGGATTCATATCTTTTTCCTCATTGGCATCCCCTTTGGTGATAAACTGTCCCATCGCCGGGCTGTTGGATACTACACGGTGGGTGATGATCGAGCCGTCTGCATTGTTGCTGTAAAAAGCAATGACATCATCTTTGACGATCGTGTCTGGTTCTTCATACCGGACATAGACCAGGCTTCCCGTCGGGATCGCCGGTTCCATGCTCCCACTGATCACGGTGTACATCTGAAAACCAAAAGCTTTCGGAAGCGTCAGCGGAATACAGGCAAGAATCAGTACTGTCAGTAAAACAGTGCCCAGTGCACTGCAAAATGCAGCCACCGGGCTTTTCTTTTTCTTCGTTCTCTTCAAAAAAGACTTCTCCTTTAGTGCCGCGCTTTTTTTATTTTGCACGTTTTTTCAAGAATACGATCAGTCCTACGAGAGCTGCTACCGCAACAACGATAATGCCGATCCCTGCTGCGATCGGAGTTTTGCTCGTCTTGTCTTTCGCATCGATATTTCCTTTTGGAGTGTCTTCATCATCCAGATCTACCAGAGACTTTGGTGTCTGTTCATCCGGTGCGGTGGTCGTATCGTCTGTCGTATCCTGAGAATTGTCTGCATTCGTTGTACCACCGGCAGTACCGCCTGTTGTAGTACCACCCGTTGTAGTGCCACCTGCTGTAGTACCACCTGCTGCAGTACCACCTGCTGCAGTACCACCCGCTGTAGTACCTCTACCAGTACCGGCGGCTGCACCTGTTGTACCGGCAGCTCCGGTTGTACCTGCTGCACCGGCAGGAGTTGCGGTTCCAGGAACTGTTGTTGTGACGGTAGTTGTTGTCTCAACGATACGGTCTGTAGCTCCCGGTGTGTAGGTAAACGTAAATACATTCTCAGATTCATTATCACTCAAAGTCTTCGTAAGTGCAAGAGCATCAGGAATATAATTTTCAACGTAACGGTAAGCAACGACCGGCTTGTCGCCGACGTTTCCGTAGAAGGTCTGGCTCTCTGCCAGTGATTTACCGGATGCATCCTGATAATTTACGGTATAGGCAACCATGTTGCCTTTGATTCCGTAAGCGACTACATAGTCGGCATCTTTATCAACGGTAAAGGAAGGAGCCGCAAGTGTTTCGTTATTGTCACGTCCGCTGAGACGGATTCCTTTGACATAATACTTGTCGTCTGTTACCTGGATGTCATTCAGATTGAAAGTAACGGTAGAACCGGATGAAAGATTTGCCACTTCAATCTTGTTCTGTCCGTTAATTGTTCCTTTATTGCCGGCTGACAATGTTACCGTATAAGTATACGGTTCTGCTGCCATAACATTTATGGAAGCAGTGCCGATCGTCATAGCTACAGTCAGAAGAGAAACCAGTAATCTTTTCCATTTTTTCATCTGCTTACTCTCCTTTCTGTCTGCGTCTTTTTGTGTTCTTATTGAGTGTGTAGATACCATATGCAAGAAGGATCAGTCCACTGATGAGTGCAAGCACACAAAAGAGAAGAACTCTTGCGGTATCACCGGTCTTAACGGTGTTGGTTGTTTTAACAATCTTATTTTTGGTGATGGTTTTGCCGGCTGAAACCTTTTCTACTGCAAAGTTCATGCGGAGCTTTGCGAGTGTGAGCTGATAACCGTTGCCCTGTGTCTCACCTTCAACACCGATGGTAAGGTGTACCGTTCCGGTATTATTGGAAGCAAGTCTTCCGAGGTAGAAATATTCCTGGGTTGAGTTATCGATCTGCTTCAGACCTTCTCCTGCTTTGGAAGCACCTTCCCCTCCGACAGTTGAGCTGTCGTAGAGTACCTTTTCGGCATTGTCACTTCCAACATAGGTCAGCTTGTATTCGTAAGCACCACCTTCTGCGGAAGACTGTGCATCCTCCAGCGTCTGGATCACTTCATTGGTCATGTACCAGTCGGTATCCGTACTGTCGGAGTTCTTAAGCTGAACCTTGAGCTCGATACTGTCACCCGGCTGGATATTTGCCAGCTTGTCAGTAACATCGGAGCTTTTAAAATTACTGTCCATCTTGCCGCCGGTGAAATTAACCTGCCATCTGTCGGCTCCCTGAGAATCCTTTGCAAATGCAGTTGTGTGTACCCCTGCTGCCATTATCACTGTCATGGCGAGGCACAAAATTTTCTTTTTCATACTCTGTACCTCCCTACTGTAAGCTCATTGTTGTTTCGTCGTCTGATACATTTACGTCCACGCCCCAGGCACTCTTGATCGCGTCCTTTGCGTTGTGTGTCTGAACTGCATCCACCTCTGCGTCAATGTGGAAGGTGTAGCCATTGTACTTATAAGTATAAGTGATGGTTTTACCTTTTTCAGATTCGGTCACATGTTTTGTTACATCCGATGCAATTGAAGGCTTGATTCGGAGTGTATCCGATAATGCCGGTGTGGTATCTCCGGCTGCAACTGCCTTGGTATAATAAAGAACGGTACGCTCTTTCGTGGACTGTGCATCTGCAACCTGCCATCCGTTGGCTGTGAGGAAGTTCAGCTCGATCAGATCCGGTGAAAGTTCGGTGTTCTTTTTACCTTCTTCGTTCTGCCAGCTCTTTGTGATGATCACACGTACAAAGGTGTCAATCGTACCGCTGTTCTTGACGCTGATTGCTTCGTTATATTTCTTGCCGGGTGTAAATGTCTCATCCTTTCCAAGAAGGTTTGTGAGAAGTGTACCCTGTGAGGTTCCCTTCCACTTATCGTTCGATACATAATCCCGGCTGCTGACTACTTTGTCATTTTCCAGAAGAGATACGCCGATACTCTGCATATTCATCTGTGCGGAATAATTCTCACTGTAGTAAGTGAGTGCGGCGCGTGTACTGCCGACAGTGCTTCCAACCAGCAGGAGTGCTGCGGCTGTCAGGACCAGGGCAGGTTTCTTTGGAAATGATTTCTTTTTCTTTTTCATTCTCATTACCTCCTACTCTGTCGTCTGTGTGCTGTCGTCTTTGATTACATGGTTCCAGTTGGCGTATGGTGTACCATCTTCCTTGTAAAGAACCGGTGTGCATTCCTGGATAACTACGATGTTAAATTCTTCTGGTTTGTCATCTCCTGACGGGAATGTGTATTTGATGTTGAGTTCCGTTTCCGTTTCTTTTCCTGCCGGAAGTACTTCATCGTAATACCAGTAGCCCGCATCACCTGCTGTCCATCCGCCGTCTGGTGCGTTATAAGTAAGCTCTACCGGTGCGAATGCTGTGACTCTTACGAAACAGTCATAATCACCGGTATTTTTAATTGTAATGTGCTTTCCGTTTTCATCAACTTCTTCTTTCGGGACTGTCTCAGTAAATCCCATATTCATTTTCACACCGCCACCGGCTGTCGAATAAGTTGTAAAATACGCCATCGCGCTTCCAACTGCCAGGGTTCCGGTAAGAGCAAGTGTTGCTGCTGCCATGATTAGTGGTTTTTTATGTAACTTTCTCATTCCGATTCCCCCTTTCTAGTTCTTTGCTGCTGGTTCGGTGTACTGATACTGATCAGTTTCATCGAGTTTGAAATTATTTTTTACGCCGTATCCGCCATTGGTACGTCCATCGTGTTTGTTGATAAATGAAACCTTTGCCGGTTTGAATTCTACTTCGGTTTCTTTTTCAGGATTAGCAATGATGTCTGTTTTCTGACTTTTCGCAGAAGCGAGTTCATAGCTTGCACCGCTGTAAACCTCCGTTACCTTGACATGAGATCCGGCAGGAATTTTTTCAATCGTTACAGAATGGCTGCCTGCAGCATTGAAGGTAAGCTCTTCGATTCTGGTTTCGGTCTTCTTATCCAGTGTTGTGATATCGATCTGGAATACGAACGTTGCATTGTTACCGAAGGTAGCATTGTGATCTACCAGTTCCTTATTGATCACCAGATTACCGTATCTTACGTGCTGTTCCGGTTTCAGACCAACTGCACTGTTGTATTCTTTGGTCAGATCGTAGATCCAGTCATCACTTGCACCGTTACCACTGTAGTAATTATTGGTCGGAAGTGATACAAGGTAAGGAGTAAAGGTATAAGTATAATTGGTTGTAATCACTTTTGGTGTATCTACAAGGTAAAGTCCTGTATCCAGTCCTGTTGCAGTACCTCTTCCCTGTGTCAGTGTGGTTGTAGTTGGCTCTGTGTCATCCTTCAGCAATTTCTTCGCTTCTGCTGCACGTTCTGCCCAGGTAGCAGCTGCCGCATCCAGGTTATCAGCACTTACGGATGAAAGATCCAGTTTTGAAAATGCACCGATTCCGGTATAGTTGCCGGATTCATCAACCGAAGCAACTTTATACAGGTTTACCGGAATGCTTGCGCTTAGAAGTTCACTGCTGTTCCCACTAATGTCGAATTCGATAGAACACTTCTGTCCGGTATTGATCGCGCTTGCGGCTTTCGCACCCGGAAGAGTGAGCAGTGGAAATGTAAGAGCGACAGCTAAGAGAAAAGTACTTCCCTGTTTTAATCGTTTATTCATCATCGCCTCATGTCCTCCTTAAAAATCTTGGTTATTCTTTGTGAGCTTTTCTCTTGGAAAGGAATCGCAAGAGAATGATCACAAGAATCGTGATTGAAAGTCCTAAAATTAAATAGAGCATATAATAATTCTGAATGGCTTTTACCATAGAATCTGTAACTGATTCGGTAGCATCCTCTTCGCCGTTATATGGAACTCTGGTTCCTCTTACGAGAAGACGATGGGAGTTGACTCCATATGGTGTACAGGTAAATAAAGTTACCTGATCTTTTCCTTCTTCAATCTGGAGTGCTTTCTCCAGTGTCTCATGATCGTCTTTGTCTACCATCGGAAGAATCTGGTCTACCTTGTAGGCAAGGACTTCATCCAGTACATGGATGTAAAATTTATCGCCAACTTTGAGCTGATCGATATCGGTAAAAAGCTTTGCGCTTGGAAGTCCACGGTGAGCTGCGAGAACACTGTGGGTATTCTCCCCTCCAATCGGAAGCTTTGTGCCGTTCAGATGTCCGACGCCGGTCTGCAGATCTTTGTCACCGGTGCCATGGTAAATGGCAAGCTTGATGTTGATCTTCGGAATGGAAAGGTATCCCATTACTCCGTCATCTGCAACGTTCAGGATCTTCCAGTATTCGGTATCTTTGATGTCATTTTCATCTTCACCAAATACATCTCCGTAGAGGTTGTTCTGCTGAATGGTATCATTGAAAGCTTTTGCCTTTTCCCACTCAGAGGTGAAGTCCTCCGGTTCCATGTCCTGTATTGTATTGTCATAGCTGCTGATCAGCTGATTCTGTCTGTAGGTGTTCCACTGGTTGGATACCATCGGATAGATCAGAATTCCAAATCCTATCAAGAATAACAGACCGAAAAGGAAGGTTGAGATTTTTCTTTTCATAGGCATATTCCCTTTCTCGTTCTTATTCTCTTTTTAAGAGGTCTCATTTTTCTTCTTTTGAAGCTTCTTCTCCTTTAAGTATAACACAAGGATGAAGATTGTGGTAATTACAAGACCAATAATTACCCATAAAAGATAATTTGTATGAAGACTGATTCCGCTGAGCGGTGTCTTCTCATCGGCAACTTCCTGTTCCACATAAGGTACTCTGTGACCACGGACCAGAAGCCGCTCGGTATTGACTCCGTATGGAGTACAGGTAAGAAGTGTTACAAGATCTTTTCCTTCTTCTACTGCAAGAGAGGAAGTTTCCTCCGGTTTGACCACGGAAATCTTGTCGACTTCATAACTTAATGTTTCGTTTAATACATGGATCAGAAAATGATCGCCTTCTTCCAACTGATCCAAATCGGTAAAAAGAGACGCACTCGGAAGTCCACGGTGTGCGGAGATAACGGCGTGTGTACTTTTACCGCCGATTGGAAGAGAGCTTCCTTCCAGATGCCCGGCTGCCTGTTTGAGAACATCTTCGTCGGTAGTGTGGTAGATCGGAAGTTTGATGTCAATCTTCGGGATCTCCACGATTCCCATCATCTCGTCACCGGCAATATTCAAAGCATCCATGTAGGACTGATCTTCTTTGTCACTGGCTGCGGCTACTGCAAATGAGTCAGGAAGAATACTTGGAAGTAAGGCTTCGTTGTAAGCTTCTGCTTTCTGCAGTTCTGCATCATAATCAATCTCATGTGCTGCATCCTTTTCGGATACAGTCTGTTCATAACTGCTGATCAATTGCTTCTGTCTGTAGTTATTCCACCGATTAGCTACGAAAGGATACAGCAGTAAGGACAAACCGGCTAAAAATATGATTCCAATCATTAATTTGCTTGTTTTGCTTTTCATCCGAATTCTCCTTGCTGTTGTATTATTTTTTATGAATCCGGGGCGACCTGCCCCGGATTCGATATCTGATTATAAATAATTATTGCAATTATTTGTTGTCTGATTTCTTGCGGCTTGCGAAGAACAGACCAGCTGCTGCGATCATGATAACGCATCCAGCGATTGTGAAGATTGTTGTACCGATACCACCGGTTGATGGAAGAGCGGAAATTTTAGTATTTCTTACTACTACTTTATCTGTTTTACCATCAATTGTAATAGTTTTAGATTTTAAAGTTCCATCGGTATTGTATTCTGGGGTAATCACAACAGTGTATTTTGTGTTATTAATGCTATATCCGTCTTTTGCAACAGTTTCTACTAATGTATATTCACCAGCATCTAATCCTTCAAAATGGATTTTTGCTTTGCCGTCAACATTTTTTGTTGTGCATGTGTATACTTTTTTGGTATTTTTATTTGTTAAGGTAAAAGTACAATCATCCAAAGGATTTCCGTTTTCATCTACTTTTGTAAACTCGTCATCTAATTCAAATGTATATGTGTAAGTTTTTTTCTCAGTAGCGTCCTTTGTTGAGCCAGGTTTATTGCTATATGTAAGTTTAGCTGTATTTTTAGCAGGATCTATAGAAGTTGCAGATGCTAAGATTTCTGCTTTGTAAGTAATAACTACTGCTCTTTCTACATCAGTCTTATTATAATAAGCGCCTACATTGGTGAAGCTAATTTCAAAGTTGGAATCTT
>ERZ772812.2055-NODE-2055-length-13532-cov-5.267122_pt1 | contig 13532 bp, 8 predicted proteins | sample MGYA00511343_ERZ772812 | MGnify/ENA primary metagenome ERZ772812 (study PRJEB29015, sample SAMEA2737706) | human gut metagenome | biome: human gut; feature: human-associated habitat; material: faeces | place: China | collected 2012 ...
CACCCAGATGGAGGGCGACAGGGCCGCCGCCCGGCTGAAGGTGTCGTTGTACTGCAGCAGGGCGTACAGGCTCATCAGACCGCCCATGCTGCTGCCGCCGATGAAGGTGTGCTCCCGGTCGGGCAGGGTGCGGAAGCTGCGGTCGATGAAGGGTTTGAACCGGTGGATGTACCAGTTCATGGTGGCCTGACCCTTGCCGTCGAAGTGGCCGAACTGCGGGTCGTCGAACCGGTAGGGCGAATACTCCACCAGACGCTCATTGTTGGGGCCTGCGTTGCACTCCACCGCCGCCACGATCAGCGGCGTGTCGGTGTAGTCCAGATAATCGGCCACGCCCCAGCTTTTGCCAAAGGTGGCATCCTCGTCAAAAAAGACGTTCTGGCCGTCGAACATATACAGCACCGGATACCGGCGGTCAGGGTCAGCTTCATACATCGTGGGCAGATAAACATATGCTCTGCGCTGCTCGGTGCCGTTGACAGCAGGGTAGCTCACGCTCCATTTTTTGACCATGGGTCCATTCCTCTCAATCTTTCCTGCACACAGCCTGCCGCAATGCAGGCCGCTGTTCTGTTTTCAGTTTAGCACTGCAGAGCACAGAAAGCAATTGCGCCGGGAAATATTGGAGGTTTGACGGGAAGAAACCCTCTCAGTCTGCTCACTGTGTTCGCAGCCAGCTCCCCCGATGGGGGAGCTTCTTCCAAAAAGGAAAACGTTCCAGTTCCCACTCAAAGCTCGCCCTTCGGGAGAGCTGGCGCGTCAGCGCCTGAGAGGGTTCTCCTTACGCCTTCTTGCAGACGATGCACTCCCAGCCGCGCTTCTCCTTCACTTCCAGCACGGCGAGGCCGGCGGCTTCCAGCGCAGCGATGACCTCATCCTTCCGGCTGTCGATGATGCCGCTGGCGATGAAGACGGCGTCGTCGGCCATCAGGCCGGGAACGGCGGGGGCCAGGGACATGATGGCGTTGGCCACGATGTTGGCCGTGATGATGTCGTACTTGCCGCTGGCCTTGTCGGACAGATCGCCCACGAGGACGGTCAGCTTGTCGGCCACGCCGTTGAGGGCGGCGTTCTCGCCGGCGGTGCGGACGGCCACGGGGTCGATGTCCACGCCCTCAGCCACGGCTGCGCCCAGCTTGAGGGCTGCGATGGCGAGGATGCCGCTGCCGGTGCCGATGTCCAGCACCCGCTCGCCGCCCTTGACCCGCTCGTCCAGCACTTCGAGGCAGAGGTTGGTGGTCTCATGGCCGCCGGTGCCGAAAGCAAGGCCCGGGTCGAGGATGAGCTTGACGCGGTCGGTATCGTAGTCCTGCCAGGACGGCACGATGGCGAGGCGCTGGCCCACGTCCATCGGGTGGTAATACTTGCGCCAGCCGTTCTGCCAGTCCTCCTGCTCCACCCCCTCGGTCTCAGAGGTGTAGGGGATGCCTGCGGCCTCCATCCGGGCCGCGATGAGGGCCAGCGTCTCCACCGGCGAAGCGCCCGGCTCGAGGTACATATGGATGATGACGGTGTCCCGGGGCTTGTCCAGCAGCTCCTGCTCGATGAGGTCCACGTGGGCGATCTGCTCCACCTGTTCCTCGATGTCGCTGTAGTCTTCGATATAAATGCCGCCCTCCGCGATCATGGTGGCCACGGCCTCGGCGGCCTCGGCGTCGGCTTTGGATACGGTCAGGCGAATATCAGTCCATTCCATAAGGATGCTCCTTCCGTGTATTGGGGATATACTGTCTTTATAGTACCCGATTCCGGCCCGGGATGCAAGCTCTCGGGCCGAAAGATACCCGAAAAGGCTTTCTTTTTTCCCGGCAGTATGTTAATATGGTGTTGTACCCGGACTGGGTCCGGGCGGCTTCCTGCCGGAAGCGCCCGCCGCATCGTTCCCCAAAGGAGGAATTATCGTATGTTTTTGGGAATGGATATTTACAGCTGGATCGCTGCTATCGTCATCGCGCTCATCGTCACATTCCTTCCGATCACGCTGCCGTTCAAGATCGTTCTCGCCATGGTAGCCATGGCCTGCTTCTACTTTGGACGCAAGTATTATCACAACCATAAGAACGGCGGGGCCGAGACGCCCAGCATGAGCTCTGCCGAGAGCGAGGCACTGGCCTCCGGCATCCTGAAAGCCCTCGGTGGCAAGAATAATATCGTCAAGGTGGATTACTGCGCCACCCGCCTCCGCTTTGAGGTACACAGCTACGCCTCCGTGGACGAGGCCGCTGCCAAGGCCGCAGGCGCAGAGGGCGTCATCCGCCCGGCCAAGAACGCCTGCCAGGTGGTCATCAAGGGCGATGTGCAGGCTGTGTACGATGCCCTGCGCAAGCAGCTGTAACTAAGAAGCTGTTTCCTTACGCAAACAGCTTCTCGAACACCGCCGGGAACGGGCCGCTGCGCCCGGCCCGGCGGTATTTTTATCGGAAAGGAATTTTGATATGAAGCCCCAGACCTTTACATGGAAGAAACTCACCGCCGACGAGCTGACGCAGGTGTATCTGGACGAGATGCGCCGCGACTTCCCGCCCAGCGAGCTGAAACCCCTGAGCATGATACTCAACAGCGAAGCCGTCGGCATGGCCCACACCTGGGGCGTGTTCGAGGGGGAGACGCTGGTGTCCTATCTGCTGATGGTGCGGCCTATGGGCTGTGAAGTGAGCCAGCTGGACTATTTCTCCGTCCTGCCCGCCTACCGCAGCACCGGCATTGGCGCACGTCTGCTGGCCGCTCTGCCCGCCCACGAGGAGGGCGCAAAGGCCATCCTCATCGAGGCCGAGTGTCCCGAGAAGGCTGACGACGAGGCCATGGCTGTCCGGCGTCTGGGCTTTTATGCCCGCTGCGGGGCCGTTGACACCGGCTGGACGGAGCATCTTTTCGACGCATGGTTCCGGGTGCTGGTCCTGCCCGCTAAGGGTGAGACGCTGGATGCAGAGACGGCCAACAAAGAGCTGGCCGACTGCTACAGCCGGGTGATGGGCGCGGACAAGTGGCGCAGATATGTCCAGCTCTACCGCCCGGACGGCACGGAAGAGAAATTCTGATTCGATCATAGGGTCTGAAAGGCTGCTTTACGTTCTATGAAGCAGCCTTTTTTGCACCCTTCAGCGGGCGGGATGCACAAACGAACGTGCGGATTTTTGACAGTTTGACCGGGAATGTAAAATCAAGTGTCCTATTTTCCACATCGGCTTTACCAGAGGATGACAGCAGCGCAAAAACGCCGCAGTTGACGTCGATCTCCTGCAACTCGTAACGCCCCTCGATCGGATCGGTCGAACGGAGCCGCAGCACGCCGCTCATCCCGAAGGCCAGCACGTAATCGTCCTTGTCGCTGATCACCGACGAAAGGGTGCCGCGCCGTCCGAGCTCCTCCCGCAGGTCGAAAATCGGGAAAGCCCGCCGCTGCCCGGTGTCGAAGCGGAACAACATGCCGTTCCGGTCGGTGAAAAAGATCGTCCGGTCGCCGTCGTAACGGGTGAACACCACCCCGTCCGGCAGCGGCATCCGCTCCCACTCCCCCACCGAAGCCCTGCCGCCGGCGTCATAGGCCACCTGCGCACAACGAATATCCTCCGAACGCACCAGCCACAATACGCCGTCGCCGTCGAGGCACATGCGCAGCACCCCGTTCAGCTCCGCCCCGCGGACATCGACCGGCTCGAACGCACCCTGCGACGCCACATATCCGTACAACTTGTTGCCATGCAGGAAAAACGCCTCGTCCCGGCTGCGGGCCGCGAATTTATAGACCCGCTGGAATCCGGCAAGCATTTCGATCCGCCGGTCGCGCGTGTCGAAGCGGTCGACGCCGTAGTTGGTCCGCACCCAGAGGTAACCGTCGTCCGTGGCTACGATCTCCTGAATCAGGTTGCCCGAGAGCCGGAAATGCCGGGCGGAATCGCCGTCCCACAGATTCAGTCCGTCGCAACTGCCCGCCCAGATATACCCGTCCGCATCCTGCGCCAGCGACAGAATCGAACTGTTCGACAGCCCGTCGCGGTGGGTAATGCGGCGGATATTCTGCGGGAATGCACTCCGGACGACCGCGACCGCGAGGAGAAGGAATACGCATCTGAAATACATAGCAGGGCGAATTAGATAAAAACAGACCGGAATATCTATGTAAATATATACAAAAAACCGGATTTCAAAACAAAATATCTCATTTAGCGACAACGCCGATTCCCCTTGGTATAAGGGCTTTTTTCCGGATACGCCGGATGGCTTTTCCGGCGAGCGGCAAAGAGCGATCTTGGGCGCTATGATATGAAATCATACTTCTTTTATAAGAAAATATACTCGCACAATGCCGTTTTCTGATATTTTTGTAGAAGCCCTGACGAAAGTTTCCGCTTCCCGAAAGGCTTATTTGCGACACCTATATATAAAATTTGCATGCTATGAAGAAAACACATTTGTTTCGGCATCAGAGGTATTCGCATCCAAATCGGACGATAGCCGGGAAATCATTCCGGGCAGTCTCCGCATCGTTTTCCGTATTCCAGTTCCGCCGGTCGAAATACCGGAAGCAACGGCATCCGAACGACCCGCTCTTCGGCTGATCCGCCGTATCGCCCTCTCTCTTACGTTCGCATCCTCCCGCAGCATCCCTACCCACACCCGCTGCACGCTTATTCAAACGCACTGTTCCTTTTCCGATAGCCGACGGCCCATCGGAAAGGCAGCCGGCCCGAACCTCGTACCAAACCCATTTAAATTTTCGCCTATGATAAAAAAATTGCTCTTATCGCTATCGGCGGTTTTCTGTATGACGGCAGCTTCAGCCCAGACCCAGACGGTCAAAGGCCGCGTCGTCGATGAGAACAACGCACCGGTCATCGGTGCGACCGTTGTCGTCAAGAACCGCCCGACAATCGGCACTTCGACCGATGTCAAGGGAGAATTCGCACTTCAAGGAGTCCCGAAAGGAGGGGGGGGGAAACTCCAAATCTCTTATGTAGGCTACAAAACCCAGGATGTTGACATTGCACCCGACATCCGGGTAAAACTCGAACCCGACGCCCAGGCCGTAGAGGCCGTCGTGGTGACGGGTATGACCAAGATGGACAAGCGGCTGTTCACGGGAGCCGCAGACCAGCTGGTTGCCGACGACGTGAAACTGGCCGGTATGGCCGACATCAGCCGCGGCCTGGAAGGCCGGTCGGCCGGCGTATCCGTCCAGAACGTATCCGGTACGTTCGGAACCGCCCCGAAAATCCGCGTGCGCGGTGCCACATCAATTTACGGCAGTTCGAAGCCGCTGTGGGTCGTGGACGGCGTCATCATGGAGGACATCGTCGACATCGACGCCGACGACCTCTCCTCGGGCGACGCCATGACGCTCATCGCATCGGCCATCGCCGGACTCAATGCCGAAGACATCGAGAGCTTCAACATTCTGAAAGACGGCTCCGCCACCTCCATCTACGGAGCGCGCGCCATGGCGGGCGTCATCGTCATCACCACCAAACGCGGCCGCGCCGGCGTGAGCACCATCAACTACACCGGCGAATTCACCTACCGCATGATTCCGTCCTACCGGGATTTCAACATCATGAACTCGCAGGACCAGATGTCGGTGTACATGGACATGCAGAAAAAAGGCTGGCTCAACCTCGCCGAAACCATCACCGATTCGGAAAGCGGCGTATTCGGAAAGATGTACCAGATGATTGCGACCGGACAATTGCAAAACGACGACGCGAGCATCGGGAATTACCTGCGCGCGGCGGAGTTCCGCAACACGAACTGGTTCAGCGAGCTGTTCAACAACAACGTCATGCACACCCACTCGGTGAGCCTCACGTCCGGAACCGACAAATCGTCCTACTATGCGTCGCTGAGCGCCATGAGCGACCCGGGCTGGACGAAGACCAGCAAGGTGGAACGCTACACGGCCAACATCAACGCCACCTACAACATCTTCAAAAACCTGTCGCTGAACCTGATTTCCAACGGCTCCTACCGGAAGCAGAAGGCGCCGGGAACGCTGTCGTCGGCAACCAACTACGTGACGGGCGAAGTGAAGCGCGAATTCGACATCAACCCCTATTCCTATGCGCTCAATACGTCGCGCACGCTCGACCCCGACGAATTCTACACGCGAAACTACGCGAGCTTCAACATTCTGCACGAACTGGACAACAACTACATCGACCTTTCGGTCGTCGAGACCAAATTCCAGGCCGAACTGAAGTGGTCGCCCGTCGAGGGCCTCGACCTGAGCGCCCTGGGCGCGGTAAAATACCAGGCCTCGATCCAGGAGCATAACATCACCGAGTCCTCAAACCAGTCCGTTGCTTACCGGACCGTCGAACCGACCACCGTCCGGGACAACAACCCGTTCCTTTACACCGATCCGGACAACCCCTACGCCGTTCCGGTGACCGTGCTGCCCAAGGGCGGTATCTACGAACGCACGGACAACAAAATGCTTTCGTACGACTTCCGCGCGTCGGCGACCTACAACAAAACGTTCAACAACACGCATATCATCAACCTCTACGGCGGTATGTCGGTGAACAAGATCGACCGGCACAACACCTGGTTCCGCGGCTGGGGACTCCAGTACGATATGGGTATGGAGCCTTACTACGATTACCTGGCCTTCAAGCAGGGCATGGAGAGCGGCAGCAAGTACTACACGATCGGCGACTCGTTCTATCGCGAAGTGGCCTTCTTCTTCAACGGAACCTATTCTTACAAGGGACGCTACACCATCAACGGAACCTACCGCTACGAAGGGACCAACAAGATGGGCAAGAGCCGCAAAGCCCGCTGGCTGCCGACGTGGAATATCTCCGGGGCATGGAACGTCCACGAGGAGAAGTTCTTCAGCCACGTACAGCCCGCCCTGTCGCACCTGTCGCTCAAAGCCTCCTACTCGCTGACCGCCGACCGCGGCCCGTCTTACGTCACCAACTCGCTGGCCGTCATCAAAGCCTCGACCCCGTGGCGCCCGACCAGCGGCGATACCGAAACCGGCCTCAAGGTTTCGAGCCTCGAAAATGCGCAGCTCACCTACGAGAAGAAGCACGAGCTGAACCTCGGACTCGACGTCGGGTTCGTCAACAACCGGATCAACCTGGCCTTCGACTGGTACAAACGCAACAACTTCGACCTGATCGGCACGGTCACGACCCAGGGTATCGGCGGCGAGATCTCCAAATACGGCAACGTCGCGGAGATGAAATCGAACGGCGTCGAAATCAGCCTTTCGACCAAGAACGTCCAGACCAAGAACTTCAGCTGGACCACCAACTTCATCTACTCGCACATCCACAACGAAGTGACCAAACTCGAAACCTCCACGCGCGCAATGACGCTGGTTTCGGGAACCGGATTCACGATGGAGGGGTATCCCGCCCGCTCGCTCTTCTCGTTCCAGTTCGCAGGATTGAACGAAGTCGGACTGCCGGTCGTGGTCAACACGGAAGGCAAACTCAGCTCCAGCTCCTTCAATTTCCAGGACAGCAACGAGAACAACCTGAAAACGAATCTGGTCTACTCCGGACCGGTCGACCCGACCGACCTGGGCAGTTTCGGCAATACGTTCCAGTACAAGGGATGGCGTCTGAACGTCTTTATGACCTACTCGTTCGGCAACGTCGTGCGGCTCAACCCGGTCTTCAGCAGCATTTACTCGGACCTCGACGCCATGCCGCGGGAATTCAAGAACCGCTGGATGGTCTCCGGCGACGAAGCCGTCACGAACATCCCGGCCATCGCCTCGAAGCGCCAGCGCCAGCTGAACTCCTCGATTTCGTACGGATACAGCGCCTACAACTACTCGACGGCACGCATCGCCAAGGGCGACTTCATCCGCATGAAGGAGATTTCGCTTTCGTACGACTTCCCGAAGAGACTCATTTCGAAACTGCGGTTCTCTTCGCTTTCGCTCAAACTGCAAGCCACGAACCTCTTCCTGATCTACGCCGACAAGAAGCTCAACGGCCAGGACCCCGAGTTCTACAACACCGGCGGCGTCGCAGCCCCCGTGCCGCGGCAGTTCACGCTCACAATCCGAATCGGACTGTAAAATCTGATTTATCTTAAAAAGATTCCTATGAAAAAAAGCATCATATATTTACTGGGCATAGCGGTCGTCATTCCGGCATTCATGTCGTGCAGCGATTTTCTGGATCAGAATCCCGATCTGCGCACGACGCTGGATTCCGAAGAGAAGATCGCCAACATACTCGTCTCGGCCTACATCAGCGGGGCAGGCAGCTACCAGCTCGTTGCGGAACTCTCCTCGGACAACGTCTGCGACTACGGCATCACAAAGAATTACAACCAGTTCTATCAGGATGTCTACGAATGGGCCGAAGAGGTTACCAGCAACAACGACGCCCCGCGGAACATCTGGAGTTCGAACTACAACAACATCGCCAACGCCAACCAGGCGCTTTCGGCCATCGAGGAGCTGGGAGGACCTACCACCACGAGGCTCAAGGCCAGCAAAGGCGAAGCGCTGATTTGCCGGGCTTATTCCCATTTCGTACTGGCAAACATGTTCTGCATGCCCTACAACCCGGCAACAGCAGGGAACTGCCTGGGCATACCCTATATGGACCACGCCGAAACCGACCTCAACCCCAGGTACGAACGCGGAACGCTCCAGGAGGTCTACGAGATGATCGGCAAAGACATCGAAGCGGGCATCCCCCTGATCGACGACACGGCCTATTCGGTTCCGAAATACCACTTCAACTACAAGGCCGCCTGCTGCTTCGCCTCGCGCTACTACCTGTTCATGCAGGACTGGGGCAATGCCATCAAATACGCGACGATGGCCCTGACCTCCAACCCGTCGTCGCTGCTGCGCGATTACAGTGCGATCGCCGCTCTGCCGAAGGGCACCAGCAGGCATCAGGAATATGTCAATTCGGCCAGCATGGCCAACTTCCTCCTCCAGGCCGCGACATCGAACAGCGGACTGCTTTTCGACTGGTACTCCACCGCCGGCCGCTATTCGCACGGCAAACTGCAAGGAATCTATGAAACCGTTCAGCCGAAAAAAGGCGGTCCGTGGGGCAGCAGCGTAACTTTCAAAGCGCCGCATGCAGTGCTTGCCTCATCGGGCAAATACGTTCTTCCCCGGACATGGCGCGTGTTTCAATACACCGACCCGGTCGCCGGAACCGGATTCAACAAAGCGATTTCCGTTCTCTTCACCTCCGAGGAGGCGTTGCTCAACCGCGCCGAAGCCTATATTATGAAGATGAACGAAGACCCGACGGCTCTCGACAAGGCCCTGGAGGATATAAACCTCTACGCCGCGAACCTCTTCTCGGCAGGGTTCAAATCCATGACGGAGGCTTCGATCATCAAATGGGCTACGGAAACCTACCCCGACTACTCCGAACTCTACGTCGGAAAGACCTCGGTCAGCAGCCCGCAGACGCTCAATCCCAAGAAAAAGCTCCATGCGGCCCCCTACAACACGCTCGAAGAGGGCAGCCCGCAGGAGAGCATGCTTCAGGCGCTCATCTTCATGCGCCGCTACCAGTTCCTCCACGAAGGCATGCGGTGGTTCGACACCCGTCGCTTCGGCATCACGGTCTACCGCTACCTGCTCGATGAAGACGCCGAAACCGTCGTGCAAATCACCGATCAGATCAGCGACGAGAACGGTACGGCCGATCCGCGCCGCGCCCTGCAACTCCCGGCCGACGTTATTGCCGCCGGCCTGACCCCCAACCCGAGAAAATAACAAACCAAAGTGCGTATGAAAAAGAATCTGATATATCTGCTCTTTTCCGTCACGCTGCTCTGCGCAGCGCTGACAGCCTGTTCGGACAACGACGATCTGGATTCCACCAGCGTGGTCCGGCCGACGACCACCGAACAGAACGACCTCGACCGCTGGCTCAAGCGCAACTACGTCGAAACCTACAACATCCAGCTCAAATACCGGTTCGAGGACATCGAGTCGAGCATGGGCTACTACCTCACACCCGCCAGCTACAAGCAGTCGGTCGCCATGGCCAAACTGGTGCGCCACATGTGCCTGGAAGCCTACGACGAGATAACCGGCAGCACGGATTTCATCAAGGCCTATTTCCCGAAAATCCTCTTCCTGGTCGGCTCGTATGCCTACAAGACCAACGGAGCGATGGTGCTGGGAACGGCCGAAGCCGGGGCGAAGATCACGCTCTACAACCTCGACAACCTGAACCCCAAGACCGTCAATGCGAAGACGGCCTATTTCAAGACGATCCACCACGAATTCGGGCATATCCTCAATCAGACGAAACCTTACCCCACCGATTTCGCGGAGATTTCCGGCCCGGATTACGTACAGGACCAATGCTTCGAAATCTACAAGACCACCGAATCGGCGCTGCAAAAAGGATTCATTTCCCCGTATGCATCGAAAGCCGACGGCGAGGATTTCGTGGAACTCATCGCCCTCTACGTCAACCGGAGCGCAGAAGAGTGGGAGGAGATGCTGACGACGGCCGGCGACACGGGACGGCCGAAAATCGAAGCCAAATTCGAAATCGTCTCCAACTACATGAAAAGCACCTGGAACATCGACCTGAACGAACTGCGGGAAATCGTACTGCGCCGTGCGGAAGAAGCGCCCAACCTCGACTTCGACTCGCTGGATGACGAAGATACGGACACGCCCGAAAATTCCGGTACAAACGAATAAGCGACACCGAATATGAAAAAAACAGCAATCATACTATTTCTGGTTCTGGCCATTCCTGCCCTGCTCACCTCATGCCTGTTCGACGAGGAGGATCTTTTCGACAAGTCCGCCTCCGAACGCATCGAAGCCGCCAAGCAGGAGGCCAAGACCGTGCTCGAAAGCGCTGAAAACGGATGGCACGTGCGCTATTTCCCCTCCCCGACCCAGGAGTTCGGCGGATACAACCTGTTTTTCAAATTCTCCGAAGGCAGCGTCACCGTTGCCTCCGAGATCGAAAGCAACCCGTCCATCACCGAGACGAGCCTCTATTCGCTCGGCGAGGATCTGGGCGTCACGCTCAATTTCGATACGAAAAACTCGCTCATCAATTACTTCGTACACCCGAAAAATCCCGACAACATCGGATCGACCTACAAGGGCATGGAGGGCGACTACAAATTCACGGTGATGGAGACATCCGCGGCAATGGTCGTCCTGCGCGGCATCATCACGGGGAATTACTACATCCTGACCCCCGTTTCCGCGGACACCGACTGGTCGGAAGACCTGGAGACCTACCGGAATAATGCGGAAGACATGTCATTCAACACCTATTCCTTCGTCGTGAAAGACAAGACGTATTCGGCAACGCTCACGAACCGTCGCTTTGCGGTCAAGATCGACAGTGAAACCACCGTGTACGCACCGTTCATCTACACCAAGGCCGGCATCAGTTTCTACATGCCGGTCGAGATCGACGGAGTGACCGCACAGAACTTCACCTTTGTCGACGACTACTATTTCGCCGAAGTCAACGGCGCCGATTTCAAGATTATGACGCCCGAGCCGGTCCGGTCGGACATCACGTTCGAAGTGACCGTTCCCGATGCCACGAAGACCTACAACAGCGTTACGGTGAATACAGTTCCATCAACGGATACGGAGTACTACTACATGGGGCTGATGCTGAAGTCCGAATTCGAGGCCCAGCGCGAGAAAAAGCTCCTGCAAAGCCTGGTCGGCACGCTCAACGGCAACATCGGCGCAGGCGACGATCCCGAAGCGATCGCAGCCAGCCTGCTCCACAAAGGTGCGGACACCTATACGCTCAACTATCCGAGTTTCTACGACGAGTACGTAGCCGTCGTATTCGGATGCGCCGTCTCCAACGGATTCATCGTCTCCACCACGCCCATCACGTCGCTTCCGGTTTCGATCGACGCCTCGCTCTTGCCGGACAATACCGATCCTCTCTACAAGAGATGGCTGGGCAAATGGAGAGTTACGAGCACCACCTCGCAGGTAAACGAAGCTCCCGTAACATTCGAGGTTATCGTAAAACCGGGCACCGTCAACTCGTCCTACATGATCCGGGGCTGGGGCATCACGATCTACGGAAACAGGTACGACCTGCGGGCATATTACCAGGCATCCTATAATGGCGCCTCCACTCCGGCCATCCCGATTCCGAAGTCGACCGGTATTCTCTACACGAAAACCGACAATGCGATTTACGGCTACGACGGAGTCTACCCGATCCGGACTCGCTACTCCCGTATAACCCACTCGACCGGAGCCTACTCGTCATTTACGACGACCCAGACCTCGCCCAAACTCGTCGGCATTTACGACGAGGCGCAGGCAGGCCAGGCAACGATGTACGGTTCCGGCTACAATACCGGCACCGATTACGTCGGCATAGAGTTCTTCAGATGGACGGAAAACCAGGCATCCTACTACACCTCGCCGGCTGTCCGTCCGGGCTATACTGCCAAAGACTTCCCGGTGGGCCCCTTCACGTGGGTTCAGCTGATAGACGCCGACGGGAACGACCTCACCACCGGCACCCCGGCCGAATAAGCGAAACCGGTTCGATCCTCAAATAAGTCCGGGCCGCCCATTGAGGGCGGCCCGGACTTTTATCGGATACAGAAAACCCGGTCCGTGTCAGTCGAAGAAATTCTCGTCCTCGGGGTTGTTCCGCCCCTCGGAGTCGACTTCGTCCTCGCAGTCGTAACGGGGCATCATCGCCGGACGCACGAACTGGTCCGTACGGCTGATACCGAAACGACCGTCGTCGTAGATCTTTTTCATATATTCGCCCACGATCGGCAGCGCCATCACGCTGCCCTCGCCGCCGCGGATGAAGTGCACCGACTGGTCCTCGCCGCCGACCCAGGCGCCGGTCACCAGCTTCGGGGTCACGCACATGAACCACGCGTCGCGGTTCTTGTTCGAAGTTCCGGTCTTGCCGCCGATCTCCATGTCGGTCAGCCCGAACTGCCACCGCAGACGGCCCGCCGTCCCCGAGTTGACCACGTCCTGAAGCATCGTGAGCATCGTGTAGGCCGTGCGTTCGCTGACGGCGTCCTGCGACTGGGGAATGAAACTGGCGATCAGGTTGCCCTGACGGTCCTCGATGCGCGTCACGAAGATCGGATCGGTGTGCACGCCCTGATTGGCAAAGGTCGAAAAGGCGCTCACCAACTCGTAAACGTTCGATTCCGAAGAGCCGAGAGCCAGTGCCGGAACGGGGTCTATGTAGCTGCGGATGCCCATGTTATGAATGAAATCGGCCACGGCAGCCGGCTGCTTGGCCTGCTTCATAATCCACGCCGAGTAGTTGTTGCGGCTGCGCGCAAGTCCCCACTTGAGGGGGTGCAGCACCCCGTCGTACTCGACATTGCCGGCCTCCTTGGGCGACCAGGCCGTACCGTTGGCCGTCTCGATGGTCGTCGGCAGGTTGGGAACCATCGTGCAGGGCGTCAGTCCCAGATGGTCGATGGCGAAGGTGTAGACGAAGGGCTTGATCGTCGAGCCGATCTGGCGTTTGCCCTGCTTGGCCATGTCGTACTTGAAGTAACGGAAGTTAGGCCCTCCGACATAGGCTTTTACG
>ERZ772812.2056-NODE-2056-length-13520-cov-6.037876_pt1 | contig 13520 bp, 15 predicted proteins | sample MGYA00511343_ERZ772812 | MGnify/ENA primary metagenome ERZ772812 (study PRJEB29015, sample SAMEA2737706) | human gut metagenome | biome: human gut; feature: human-associated habitat; material: faeces | place: China | collected 2012 ...
TGGCACCTGCTTTGCATTCTTTTACACAGGAAACGCAGCCCCAGCAGTTTTTCGGATATTTCATCACGGCTTTTTTGTCTTCCATGACGATCAGGGTTCCCGGACATACTTCACTGCATTTTCTGCAGCCAACACATTTTTTCTGATCAATTCGTATGCTCATATGTGTCCTCCTTTACAATGTCGCGGAAAATCATCCTGATCTCGCCGTTTTCCAGTTTCGAATTTACATATTTATAAAATTTCTCATCTGTTTCCGGATGATCCAGATTTTCGTTAAAAGAATGCCATCTGGTCTCTTTGCGGTTTTTCAGATGAGCGATCAGTGAACGGCACACAATGAGACGCTCACGAAGTTCATATGTAAACATCAGCTCATGCATATCTGCTGCCGCTGTTTTTTCAGCAAGAGCCTGAAGCTGAAGGATTTTTTCATCTGCAAGAGCAAGCTGCTTCTCATTAAACTGACAATTAGAAGCAATTCCTCCCGCATATTCATCCATGACTTTCTGCATAGCCTCTTCCAGCTCTTCCACGGAAAATGCCGGTGCGTCTTCATTCCGGAACTTTTCGTACTGGGAAAGAATCTCCTCTTCCTGAACCTTGATCTCGGTCTCAGTCTGAACATCTGCTTCCTTCAGAGTTCCGGCCTTAAACTGTTTCACCATATCCAGTGCTGCAAGCTTTCCTTCTGCAAGAGCTCCTGTCACATATTTCTGAGGACATCCGCCTGCCACATCACCGGCTGCATAAAGTCCGTGGATGGTAGTCTCTCTTCTGGTATCTACCCAGAATCCACTGGCTGTATGACCACCTACGATGTACGGTTCTGTTCCTTGGATCTCTACGTCCTGTTCGCTCGGCATCTTGCCGCTCTCGATCCATTTGAGAGTCTGGCTCGGTGCCATGTTCAGGTATGCTTTGAGAAGATCCTGATCCTGTTCGGATGTGATACCGGAAGTCTTAAGGTAACACGGGCCATGACCAAGCTGGTTTTCTTTGACGGTTCCATACACACGCTGACTGGTAGTCAGACCATAAATATGCTCGTAGACTTCGCCTTTGGAGTTGACCTGCTTTGCCTGCACGCCCTGTGCGATGGTTCCTGTCGGAGCAATCGTATCTTTACAGCGAAGTGCGATAAAACGCATCTCAAAGGTTGTCATTTCTGCACCGGAACGGATTCCCATTGCGTATCCGGCTCCTGTGTTGAATGGCGGATACCACATTTTATGTCTGGAAAATCCCGGATTGTTTGGTTTGTAGAGACCGGCAGCTCCGCCTGTTGCGATCAGAACAGCTTTCGCATAGATCACATAGGCAGTTTCTTCCATGATGGAAAAACCGACAGCTCCGTAGACTCTTCCATTTTCCGTAAGAAGGTCTGTGATGTTTACGTAGTTGAGAACATCTACGTTTTCACTTTTATATACGGCATCCGCAAGAAGTGGTTTGAAGTTTTCGCCATTGATCTTAATGTTACGGTTTCCTCTTGCCACATAGTCTCCGTTTTCATCTTTAAGGATCACGAGACCAAGTTTTTCCATATCTGCCGTTACTTCGTTAAATTCTTCTGCGGCTGTCAGAAGGAGGTCGTTTCTGACGATTCCTGCCGCATCTTTAATTGCGTAATCTACGTAGTCCTGTGGTCGGCGGCCTTTTACAATATAGGCGTTGATCGCGTTGACACCTGCTGCAAGACAGCCGCTTCGTTTGATATTTGCCTTTTCTGCAACAAGAATGTTAAGTCCAGAGTTTCTGCTGATTGTGAGTGCGGCATAACAGCCTGCAGTTCCGCCGCCTATGATCAGGACATCTGTATGTAAGTGTTTTACCTGTAAGGGTTTGCTCATGGTTTTTTCTTCCTTACTTTATGCTGTGATCTCGATCTCGTGGATCGTGACATTTTTTTCTTTGTCGATTCCGAATGCTTTGAGTACCGGATTTCCTTCTTCCATAAGGGAGAGGATAAGGTATTCAATGGTCGGGTCAAATGCCAGGCGTTTGTCTTCTTCGGATGGGCGGGATGGGGATTCCGGATGGGAATGGAAGTTTCCGATGATCTTGTATCCGTTTGCTCTGGCATCTTTGAGGGCTGCAAGCTGCTCTTTGGGATCCATGGAAAAATGTTCTCTGCTGGCATCCACATTTGTGAGGAGATAGACCTTCGTAACGGTGATTTCTTCGTCTTCTTCTGTTCCTGCAAGGAGGCCGCAGGATTCATTTGGGAGGCCGGCGGTGCAGTGCGTCAGGATGGTATTATAGTGTGATTTTTTTAAATATAATTTCATAATAAAAGTTCCTCTAATAACTACGTGTACATGATAAACAATTCACCGAAGATACGCTCTCGCTGCCTTCGATTGGTAGCGGTACATAAGTGACCACAATACGGTCACTAAGTACCGACCATCTCAGAGCATCTTCTTATGAATTTGTTTATCTGTACACTTGAATTTAGCTCCACACGGTCAGCTTCGCCAGTTTCAGCTAATGGCTACCAAAATTCTGTACCGAAGGCATTGTAATATATCTTTTAGTGCAATTTGTCTTAGTGTAATTGTTATCTCTGCGTATTCACAGTGTGCGGATAAATATTTCGAGAAAAGATGCTCTGAGACGGCCGGTACTTAGGGATTGTTTTTTAATCCCTTAGTATCCGCTGCCAGTCGAAGGCAGCGAGAGCGTATCTTCGATGAAATATTTGATCTCGCACACGTAAGGCTATAGTCTATAATCTATAATCCATATTACATATGCATGTCGCATTCTGCCTGCTCGTAATCGATCAATTTGGTGATCGTCGGGTGGTCTCCGCATACCGGGCAGTCATGGTTCTTTGGAAGTTTAATGGTACGGAAAGTCATAGACAGTGCATCATAGGTAAGAAGTCTTCCTGTGAGAAGTTCTCCTTTGCCGATAATGTATTTGATTGCTTCCATTGCCTGAAGGCTTCCGATGACTCCACCCATAGCTCCGATAACGCCGGCCTGTTTACAAGTCGGTACTGCGTCCTTCGGTGGCGGATCTTTAAATATACATCTATAACATGGTCCTTCTCCTGGAACATAGGTCATAAGCTGGCCTTTGAAACGGATGATTCCTGCATGAGAGAATGGTTTCTGTGCCATGACACAGGCATCATTGATCAAGAATTTTGCCGGAAAGTTATCGGTTCCGTCAATAATAAAGTCGTAGTCTTTGATGATATCCATGATATTCTCGGATGTGATGAACTTGCGGTATGTATTTACTTTGACATCTGGATTGATTGCCTGCATGGTTTCTTTTGCCGACTTTACTTTTGCTTTTCCAAGGTCTGCTGTTGTATGGATAACCTGTCTCTGAAGATTGGAAAGATCAACTTCATCCGCATCGGCAATTCCGATCGTTCCTACACCTGCTGCCGCCAGATACATAGCTGCCGGTGCTCCAAGTCCACCTGCCCCAATAATCAGTACACTGGCGTTCAGGAGTTTTTTCTGTCCTTTGGCACCAACCTCTTTGAGGATGATATGACGGGAATAACGCTCTAACTGTTCATTCGTAAATGCCATTATCTTGCTCCTCCTCCCATGAAGTACAGGAATTCGATTTCATCACCGTCTTTCACTTCTGTGGATTCAAAAGCTCCACTTTCTACGAATTCATCATTGATAGTTACTGTAACATACTGTGGTGTTTCTATATCCTCTTTCTCAATCAGTTCTTTAACTGTAAGTCCTTCCGGATATTCTTTCTTTTCTCCTGCTACTTTGATAAACATAATGATTATTCTCCTTTTATATATTTGATCACGCACACATAAACTTATTAAATAAACTTATCAAAGATATTCTTCAAACAGTGCTTCTACTTCTTCCTGTTCTTTCAGTCCGACTACTTTCCCCTTCTGTTCTCCGTTCACAAAACAGATCACCGTCGGAACAGACATAACCTTATATTGCTCAGCAAGTGCCTTATCATAATTTACGTTCACTTTGTAAATATAAACAGTATCCTCATGTTCATCTTCGATATCCCCAAGTATTCCTGCCATCTGTTTGCATGGAATACAGGTATCAGAGTAAAAATCAACGAGGACCGGCTTATCTGCTTTTAACACTTTTTCTTCGAAATTCTCTGCATTGATTCTGAGTGCCATATCATTCATCCTCTACTTTCTTAACGATCAGGGTAAATGTATCATCCCCATTGTCTTCCAGTTTCAGAATCTGATGTCCTTCTTCTTTAATACTTCTCGGAACATTCTGTACCGGTTCTCCATTATTCATACGAACAGCAAGAATCTGTCCGTCATCAAGTTCCTCCAGCGCAACCTTTGCTTTTACAAATGTTACCGGACATACAACATCCGTAATATCTACGGTATCATCAATTTTATAATCAGCCATCATAAGCTCCTTTCAGTACTTCGTACAGTTTTTCTTCTCCAACTCGATCAATTGTAAATTTGAATCGCTCTCCTGCATTTGCATGATCTGCAAAAAACTGGATGGCTGCATCTGTCACACGGAACAGCTGCTCTTCAGAAGTGATCAGTGGAAGGAATTCTCTTCCCTTACTGATATGATTTCCAAAAGTACCACCAAACGATACAAGAAATGCCTCATTTACATCCCATGCATCTACCGGACAGGATTTTGCACATCTGCCACAATAGTTGCATTTTTCATTATCGATGATCAGTTTATCATCCTGGAAAGAAATTGCTTCTTCACGACATGCCTTTTCGCAGACACCACAATGAATACAGGTATCTTCTTTCCAGCTGATCTGTGCTGCTCCCTTGATTCCAACATCATTTTCTTCTGCTTTGAGGCAGTTGTTCTGACATCCCGTCACACCAAATTTAAACTTGTGAGGAAGTTCTCGTCCAAAATATCTTTCGTTTAATTTTACTGCGATGTCATAGCTGTTGATATTTCCACTTGGACAGACTGCATTGCCCTGACAGGCTGTTACTGTGCGGACTCTCGGTCCACAGACACCCGGACGACATCCACCTTTGGCAAGATCTGCTGTTACATCATCAATATCGTCTAATTTAATAAAAGGAATCTCAACTCCCTGTCTGGAAGTCAGATGAACATATCCATCTCCGTATTTTTCTGCAACTTCCGCAATCTTTTTGAGGTTCTCTGCCGTAAGAGCTCCACCAACGCAGGCAAGTCTGAGTGAAAAATTATTTTTCTGTTTCTGGCGCATAAATCCGCCTTTTTTTAAGGTTGCGTAATCAACTTTTGCCATTTTCGTCATCTCCTTCTATTACTCTTTTGAAATCTTCTTTCAAATCTTCTATATCTTCAATTCCGACACTGATTCGAATCATATCATCATAAACTCCTGAGAGTTCTTTTTCCTCCTGTGACAAATGAGCTGCTATCGTACTCGATGGATGAATCACTAGTGTCTTGGTATCTCCAATATTGGAAACCAGCCATGGAATTTTCAATTCATTTAATATCTGAAAAGCTCTTTCTTTGCTTTCTGTTCTTAATGTAATGATTGCTCCAAATCCACCATGGAACTGTTTTGCCGCAATCTCATGATATGGATGTTCCTTAAGTCCCGGATAGGAAACCGTAATGCCGTGTCCTAATCCATTCAGAAACTCCGCCAGCTCCATGGCGTTACTACAGTGGCGCTGCATTCGAAGACCAAGTGTCTCAAGTCCCAGATTATTGAGAAAAGCATTCTGTGGTGCCAGACAGGCTCCCATGCTTCGAAACAATCCGTTTCGCAATTTAGCAAGATAAGCAAAAGGTCCAAACTTTTTGAATTCTTTCATTCCTGGATATTTATCTGCATCCCATTTAAACTTTCCGCCGCTTATCAGTATACCACTGATTGCATCACTGCTTCCATTGATATATTTAGAAGAGGAATGAATAACTACATCTGCTCCAAGTTTCAATGGATTGATCAGATAAGGTGTCGCTACTGTATTATCCACAAGAAATGGAATTCCATATTTATGTGCAATTTCTGCAACTCCCTGAATATCCGTGACATCCAGTTTCGGATTTCCGATTGTCTCAGCAAAAACAGCTCTGGTCTCAGGGGTGATTTCCGCCTCAAAAGCCTGCGGTGTATTGACTTTTACATAAGTTGTCGTAACACCATATACTTTCAGCTCATCCAGAAGTTCCACAGTTCCTCCATATAAGCCAGCTGCTGCAACAACATGGTCTCCTCTCTGAAGGACATTCATAAGAGCCATGCTAAGTGCCGCCATGCCGGAAGAACACGCCACACTTCCAATCCCGCCTTCAAGCTTTGCCATCCTTTTTTCAAAAGATTCTATCGTCGGGTTGTTGATTCTTGTGTAAGAATACCCAGCCATTTTATTTGAAAAGATTTTCTCAAGTTCCTCAGCTGTATCATGACGGAATGCACTGGACTGGTAGATCGGTACCTGTGTCGCACCGTGAGGATTGTTACCCTCTGTCCCATGAAGCAAAGTTGTATTAAAACCGTATTCTTTCATTCCTGTGCTCCTTTTTTCTTTTCATTTGTGTTGGTATTACTATATACCTATAAACATACCATGTCAATAGGTAATGCATGCTTTTTTCCATTTTTTCTATAAATTTACAATTTTAAACTTTATTCTGCAGAAAAAAAGAACAGCCACTGTACTTCTGACAGTTCTGTTCTCTTGATCCGACAGATATTTTACTTATTCTGATCTGCCCTTTGTTCCGCGCTATTCATCAGATTACATAGTCTCCTGTATCTGTGCTCTGCTCCAGAAGGTCTTCCAAAGTAATTCCGTCAAAATATTCATTGAGCAGCTTATAGAAACCTTCCCACATCTGCAGTGTTTTGCAGGATGATGCTCTCTCGCACTGATTCGGATGATCATCCAGACAGGCAACCGGTGCCATTGAACCTTCCGTGATACGCAGGATACTTCCGATCGTATATTCAGCAGGAGTCCTGACCAGGCGATACCCTCCACCTTTTCCTCGAAGCGCTTTGACAAATTTCTGTTTGCTCAAGACAGAAACAATGGACTCGAGATATTTCTCAGAAATCTCCTGTCTTTTCGCAATGTCCATTAATGGAATATACTCTCCATTATTATGTTCTGCAAGATCCAGCATAACGCGGATCGCATAACGTCCTCTCGTTGATATCTTCATGAAATCCCCTCCATAAACCTATTATACCACAAGGTTATAGGGAAAACAAGTGTCAATCATCAGATTACAAGATAATCTTCTCTTGCAGAGCTATTCTCCAGTGCATATACTTTGTTTTCTTTTATTACAAAAAGCCGCTGTACAAACACATCCACTTTTTCTCCCTGACGGACCAGGGGTTCATCCAGTCCTCTTCTTACAGACAGCACAACTTCTTCAAGTTTCAGCTGAAGTTCAAAATAACTGCCTCTGAAGGCCACACGTTCAACATCTGCTTCCGATGCAGAACTTTTGTATTTCTGTACTTCATTTTTTCTGGTCACCTTTACAAACTCAGGACGTACAATTGCATATTCTGCACCCGGAATATCTTCAAAGTAATTGAAGACATGATAATCCCTGACTGTAGCCGCCTGTCCAAAAAAAGACGCACTAAAAGCAGTTTCAGGACTCTGATATACCTCTACCGGGCTGCCTTTCTGTTCAATATGTCCCCGGTTTGTAATAATGATCTCATCTGCCACTTCAATTGCCTCATCCTGGTCATGCGTAACAAAAATACTGGTGATCCCAAGTTTTTCAATCATATCCTTCAACCATGTACGAAGTTCCTGTCGGATTTTTGCATCAATCGCTGCAAACGGCTCATCCAACAGAAGAAGCTGCGGATTTGGTGCAAGAGCTCTCGCAAAAGCCACTCTCTGTCTCTGACCACCGGAAAGTTGACTTGGATATCTTTTTTCAAGTCCTTTCAGTCCGATCAGTTCAATCAATTCCGTTACTCTTTTTTTAATATAGGTTTTATCCGCTTTCTGTACTTTCAGACCAAATGCAATATTGTCATAAACTGTCATGTAACGAAATAACGCATAACTTTGAAATACAAATCCTATTCCACGTTCGCTTGCCGGTATATCATTCACTACTTTTCCGTCAATAATGATCTCCCCGCTGTCTGGCTGTTCCAGTCCCGCAATCATACGTAGTATTGTCGTTTTTCCACTTCCACTTGGTCCAAGCAGACCGATCAGTTTTCCTTTCTCAATCCCGAAGGAAACATGATCTGAAGCTTTATAGTCCCCAAAGGTTTTATTGATATCTTTTAATTCCACGTACATTATGCTTCCTCCTCTTTTTTGCCTTTATACTCCATGATGCTTCGAATGACCAGAAGAATAATTGCCATGATTACCAGAATTGATGATACAGCAAATGCCGGAACATACTGGAATTCATTAAATAAAATTTCTACATGCAGCGGCAATGTATTCGTCAGTCCCCTGAGATGACCTGACAGTACAGATACTGCGCCAAATTCCCCCATGGCTCTTGCAGTACAGAGTACGATTCCATACAACAGCGCCCATTTGATATGTGGAAATGTTATTTTTGAAAAAATCGTCCATCCTTTTGCTCCCATAAGTGCTGCTGCTTCTTCCTCATCCGTTCCAATCGACTCCAGTACTGGAAGCAGTTCACGAAAAACAAATGGAAATGTTACAAATACAGTCGCCAGAATAATTCCCGGAACAGCAAATACAATCTGGATATTTGCTTTTTGCAGATACGGGTAAAGAATGCTCTGTTTTCCAAATACAAGAAGATAGATCAGACCTGCAATGATTGGCGAAACCGTGACTGGTACATCGATCAGAGTCGTCAGAAATTTTTTCCCTTTAAACTGAAATCGCGTCACTGCCCAGGCTGCACATAAGCCCAAAACAGTGTTACATAATACCGCAATGACTGTTGCTTTTAACGTCAGCATCAGTGCAGCGATCGTAAAAGAATCTGTCACCGCTTCCACATAAACCTGCCATCCTTTTTTCAATGCCTCCGTTACAACTACAAACAAAGGAAGCACCAGCATAACAAAAAGAAAGAGAATGCTGATTCCGATCAGCAGATATTTGACCAGCTTTGATTCTTTTTTCTTACCCATCACGCATTGCCTCCTCTCAGTCTTTTTGAATTGCGTGCCTGCATCAGATTCATCAAAAACAGAATCAGGAATGAAGCCACCAGCATAACCAGTGCAATGGATGTGGCACTTTTATAATCAAATTCCTGTAATTCAGACATAATGATCAATGGTGTGATCTCTGTTTCATACGGTCTGTTTCCTGCAATAAATACTACGCTTCCATATTCTCCCAGGCATCGTCCAAATGCAAGTCCGGTTCCAGTCAAAAGCGGCGGTAAAAGTTCCGGAAGAATCACTCTTCGAAAAATATAGGCTGGCTTTGCGCCCATAACTCTTGCCGCTTCTTCATAAGAGCCATCCAGTTTCTCAAGAACCGGCTGAACAGCTCTCGCTACAAAAGGAATCCCCACAAAGATCAGTGCAAATGTAATTCCAAGCTTTGTATAGGCAATCTTAATTCCAAACTTTGCAAAAAAGCTTCCGATCAGTCCCTGATCCGAAGTAAGGGAAGTCAGAGAAATGCCTGCTACTGCTGTTGGAAGCGCAAATGGAAGCTCAATCATTCCATCCATGATCCTTTTTCCCGGAAATTCATAACGTACCAGCACCCATGCCAGGATCAGCCCCATCACTGCATTTACAAAAGAAGCTCCAAGAGCCGTAATAAAACTCACATAAAAACTGGATAAAATTCTTTTACGGGTTATAACCTCAATAAATTCATTAAACCCAAGTTGGGAAGAATAGATTACAAGTGACGCCAGCGGAATCAGAACAACAATGCTCAGCATAGTGATTGTCACACCCATCGTCAGTCCAAATCCCGGTATCACTCTTTTTTTGCTTTTTTTCATAATATCCACTCCTCATCTTCTAGTTTCCATAGATTCTGTCAAAAACTCCTCCATCTGCAAAATGTTTCCGCTGCACTTCCTGCCAGCCGCCAAAATCATCAATCGTCTTCAGTTCCATATTCAGATCAAAAACATCACTGTATTCCTCCAAAATTTCCTGATTGACCGGACGATAATAATTCTCAGCTGCAATTCTCTGTGCGTCATCAGAATACAGATAATTCAGATATTCCCTGGAAACTTCTTCTGTACCACGATTCTCTGCGACCTCATCCACAACAGCTACCGACGGTTGAGCCAGAACACTGATACTCGGAGCAATGATCTCAAATTCATCCGGATCATCTTTTACAGAAAGAAATGCTTCATTTTCCCAGGCAATCAGCACATCTCCCTGCCCGTTTTCTACAAAAGAGGTCGTAGCACTTCTTGCTCCGGAATCCAGTACCAGAACATTCTGGTATAATTTCTTTATAAATGCTTCCATCTTCTCTTCATCATTATTATATATTTTCTGAGCATAAGCCCAGGCTGCCAGATAATTCCATCGTGCACCGCCGGATGTCTTCGGGTTTGGAGTGATCACATCGACATCATCTCGGATGAGGTCATCCCAGTCCTGGATATTCTTTGGATTTCCTTTCCGTACCAGAAATACGATCGTAGATGTGTACGGAGCACTGTCATCAGGAAGTTCTTCCTTCCATCCACTCTGAATCATGCCGGCATTTTCGATTGCATCAATATCATAATCAAGTGCAAGTGTCACTACATCTGCCTGCAGGCCGTTGATCACTTCCAGTGCCTGTTTGCCGGAGCCTCCATGTGACTGGATCACATCAACATCCTGTCCTGTTTTTTCTTTCCAGTGTTCCTTAAAAATCTCATTATAGGACTCGTAAAGTTCTCTTGTCGGATCATAAGAAACATTGATGATATGTATGTTTGAACCTGCACCGGCATCGTAAGAACAGACGCCGGCAAATGCAGCTATTCCAAGTACTGATACCAGGCAGATGTTTCTGAATTTCTTTTTTATCATTTATTCCACTCCCGTTGGATGATCATTTCGTTAACATATGTGATTGGTATGTTTTACGTTAATGGCATTATATACCAATAAACATAGTTTTTAAATATGTTTATAAGAAAACGTTTGCACAGGCATATAAAAAAGCAGCTGCCATCATTTATGATAACAGCTGCAATCCTGCCGGAAGCTATTTCACATCATCGTAAGTATCAAGGAAATTATGTCTCACACCATCCTGTTTATACCCAATGACTGTATTCAGATTTACATTCTCAACACTTCGGAAAATATTATACTCAATTACCGGATCTTTCTGAGCGAGTTCGTGAATCAATTCCTTGATCTCTGCACGCTTGGAACCTTTTTCCGTACCACCACAGGAAGCACAATGCTCCGTAAAACGACACGCACACTGAATAAAATGAAGGTCATTGTAGTTCGCCCAGTGAATGATATCCGCCTCACGGATCAGATACAGCGGGCGAATCAGTTCCATTCCCTCAAAGTTTGTACTGTGAAGCTTCGGCATCATCGTCTGTACCTGCGCACCGTAAAGCATTCCCATCAGGATCGTTTCAATAACATCGTCATAATGATGCCCTAACGCAATCTTATTGCAGCCAAGTTCCTTTGCTTTACTGTATAGATAACCTCTTCTCATACGAGCACATAGATAACACGGTGACTGTTCCTCAGATGCTACAATATTAAAGATATCCGACTCAAATACTGTGATCGGAACATTCAGGATCTGTGCATTATCTTTGATCGTCTGATAGTTGATCTCATTGTATCCCGGATTCATTACAAGAAAGACAACTTCAAAATTCTTTTTTCCATGACGGGAAAGCTCCTGAAACAACTTTGCCATCAACATGGAATCTTTTCCACCAGAAATGCAGACTGCAATTTTATCACCATCCTGCACCAGTTCATATTCTCTGATTGCCTTCGTAAACCGTCTCCAGATAGGTTTGCGGAATTTCTTGATAATGCTTCGTTCAATGTCCTTTGTACGCTGTTCCGCTGCATTGTGATCAGCCATCATTTTGCTGAGCTTCATCTTAAGCCATGCACGATAGCCATTTTTGATGCTGTAGATTTCATATCCCTGTTCTGTCAGCTCTTCTGCGATTTCTTCACTCTTCTGACCGGTATAACAAAGCAGGTAAACCGGACAGTCTTTACGTATTTCATCCATATGCGCTGTCAATTCCTCCCAGTAAATATTGACCGCACCAGGATAAGTCTCCTTCTCAAAATCCGCGGCATCACGGATATCTATGATCTGCTTTTCTCTTGTATCTTCCTGTAACTCTTCAATTGTTCTAATACACATATCAATCTTCCTTATACTTTTCTTATATACAGTAATCACTCCAGAAGCTCTCCGAAACATGAGAGCAGCTGTTTCTTACCAGCAGTTTCCCGGATAGTTCCATTCGGACTACTCCCGAATGGCCGCCTTTCATTCTGTCCAGAAGCAAATACAGGGCAAATCGTCCCATTTCTTCTTTTGGAAGACCAACTGTCGTCAACATTGGTTTGGTAAATTGCGCTTCTTCAATATCGTCACTGGCTATAATGGATGGAGTAAAATACAGATTTCTGCACTTTCTGAGATATTTCAGTATACCCACAGCCGTGATATCATTTGCGCAGTAAATGCCAGTCGGGCAGTCCTCAGATTTCAAAAGCTTCTCCATTGCCTCATAGCCTTCTCTCTCTGTCTGATCTGTTTCTACTACATACTCCGGTATGACATCCAGGTTATTTTTCTTCAACGTATCCAGATAACCAACATAACGATCTTCATTTCTGCAGCCGCCTACATATCCGATGTTTCTATGACCAAGCGAGATCAAATGTTCAACTGCCATCTGTGCAATTTTCTTTCCATCGCACAAAACCTCATCAACTTCATAATTTGTAGAATTTCGATTAACAGATACAACACTTCTGTATTTCTGATTCAGTTTCTTCAAAGCAAGCGGATTACAGCGTCCAATGATGATCAGTCCGTCTTTATTTTCTTCTGTCTCAGTATACATTCGCTGAATGATCTGGTCAAGATTTTCTCTTCTACATTTTCGATCATCAGAAAAAAGCGGCATATACCAGACTTTTGATAAAATACAGTTATGTTCATGTATCTCACTTTCTACAACCCTGAGCAATTCTGTAAAAAAAGGATCTGTTCTGGATTCATCTGTACGTGTCATAAGGACATTGATATACCAAATTTTGCTTTCTTTTGCCTGTGTTCCCTTTTTCAGGTTACGTGCCGCCTCATTTGGAACATAATTCATTTCCATGGCAATTGACCAGACTTTTTCTCTGAGGCCAGGCGCTGAACATTTGTAATCCGGCCGGTTCAGGATACGTGATACGGTTGATATAGATACTCCTGCTTTTTCTGCGATCTTTTTGATTGACATATGTATTTCCTCTCTCTGCCTTCCTTCGACAGATCTCAGTAAAAAAAGAACCGGAAGTCAGGACAGCCCTGTGTCTCTAACCCCCGGTAATATTCAGATATAGTACATTTCCTGTTTATCATA
>ERZ772812.2060-NODE-2060-length-13495-cov-3.046354_pt1 | contig 13495 bp, 10 predicted proteins | sample MGYA00511343_ERZ772812 | MGnify/ENA primary metagenome ERZ772812 (study PRJEB29015, sample SAMEA2737706) | human gut metagenome | biome: human gut; feature: human-associated habitat; material: faeces | place: China | collected 2012 ...
TTAACTATATAAGTAGTATTATTATCTTTTTGTGCAATAGCTGCATATTGAGTAGCAGTACCAACCCATATTTTAGGATTAACTATTGGGTCAATAGTAAGTTTAGATAATCTATAAAGAGTTTGGTCAACTATTTGAATAGTATTATAAACATACGAACCATCTTCTGATAAAGCAACATGATGAATTGCATTAGCATTACTCCATTGAATAATTATAATATTATCTGTATATCTAACATTAAATGTACCATATTTACCATTATGAAATACAGAATTAGGTTTACCAATAGCTGTAACAAATCCAGCAAAATTAGTAAAAATAGAATTAATAGCAGCTAATACTTCTTCTTTACTACCATCATTTGTTAATAATATAGTAATATTACCAATATCATAAGATTTAATAATTGAATTACTATTTATAGCTACAAAAGTATTAATACTTTTAGTTTCTTCACCTCCAACTCTAGCTATACCTTTATCCCAACTTAAATCAATTTTATTAATTCCACTAGCAGAAAAATAAGTAATCGTGGCACTAATGTCATTATTACCTATAGTAATTCTATTATTGTTATTATCAATAGCAATAATACTTCCGCCTTTTAATAATATTTCTTTTACTTCATCAAAAGTTTTATCACAAGTAAAATCTTTTTGTCCATTAGTATATATTCCAGTAGGAACAGTAATAACTACACCATAAACAGGAATAAATCCTTCAGGGGTACTTTTATTTTCATATAATTGTTGATTAATATCTTGCATAACTTTATAAACTTTAAATGGTGGCACTTATTCAGTACCACCATGATTAATATTAAGTTGTTTTCTTTTTAATAACAAGTTCATAACCGGCAGGAATTAAAGCTTTAATAGCATCAGCAATAGCTTTATCAACTTCAGCTTTAGTATAAGTATTTTCTACTGTTGGAACATCATTAAACTTATTATTAATTTCTTCTTTAGTATAAACATTATTACTAAGTTCAGTAATTCGATTAGGTAAAGTTTCATCAAGTTTAACTTTATCAGCAGCAGACATAACTCCAGATTCAGTTTTACTAACAATAGGAAATGTTATACCATCATTAAAAGGTTTACTTTCATAAACATTTGTTGTATTATTAAATTCATAATGATGTGAACCAATTATGATATTTCCACCAGATGACCGAGATAATTTAATTTGTGTACTAGAAATATATTTAGGTAAACTATTAACGATATCAGTAGTTTTCTTACCTTTACCACCATCATAAGCAGTACCTGTAACTTCGCCTAAAGCTAAAGTTTCAGATATAACTGCATATTTAGTTCCAGACCAACGATAAGTTTTACCACTATGATTAGTATCTTCACTTATATCAACATAAATCTTACCTTTCTCAGGAGTATAATACACAGGAGCATCATCAATATATTTTTCAGCAAAATGAGTTTCATCAACATAATATCCTTCAAGAACATCATCAACATAACTTGGTAATTGACTTGCTGGAACTTTACCATCTCCATCAAGACTAGCAATACCATTTGCTACACCACGTTTAGCTTCAATAGCTTCATTACAGAATTGAATAATCTTCTCTTTAATAATAGGATAATTATCTATATTACTAAGAATATGTTCAACTGTAGATTCAACCTTATTCTCAATAACAACTTTAAGATTAGGATGATTATCAATATTATCAAAAATATTTTCTATATTACCTTTAATAACATTAAGTAGTTCGGTAAAGTTATTAATATGTTCAAATATATACGTAACTCTAGCTTCTACTTTATTCTCAATAAGATTCTTAAGAATAGGAAATCTATCAATATTATTGAAAATATAATCAACTCTACTATTTACAGCATTATTAATACAAGTAACAAGACCGGGATAATTATTAATATTAGCAAATATATTCTTAACACAATTACAAACTAAATCAGAAAGAATACCAATAAGTTCAGGATAATTATTAATATTATTAAACACATTAATAACAAAATCATTAATAAAACTAGTAATAATATCAAGAAAGTCTTTATAATCACCTATATTAGTAAATATCTCTTCAAGTGCTTCTGCTAAATCTTTAATAACAGTATCAAAAGACCATCCCTCCCAATTATCTGGATTAGTCCAAGCAGCATCGCTAATATCATCACTATTATATCGTTGTGTCCAATTAATATTAGTTGCATCACGATAAGTAATAATATATCCTTTACGACGATAAATTTTATCAAGTTTATTAACAGTATCAGCAAAAGTACCTTCCCAAGTTAAATAAACACTGTTACAAGAAGCTAATATTCTATCTAGTCTAGTACCAGTTAAACCATCAAATACAGCTTGTATAACAGTTAAAGGAAATATATTATATCTAGTATCATTTTCTTCACAATACTTATCTAGTATATGAATTGGCATATTGCCCTCTTTATCACATTGAACTTTACTAGGGTCAAAAGATTGACAATTAGTACCAACAAAAACATTTTCTTCTTCAGCCATAATTACCACGGATTAGAAACACGTTTAATATAATGTAAAGCAATAGTAGGCATAAGTTTATTAATAGCAAGATAATTACCTGTCCATCTATTACCACTTATTTGACTCCAAGTCATTTCACCATTATTACTAATATTAGGTCCAGTCATATACCAATTAGTAGAACGATTAATGCCAAGATTATCAAATCTATTTCTATCAGTACCATAAGGATAACCATGTTTAACATCACCATTTAAATCACCTGATATAAATCTCCAGTTACTAGGTGCTATAACTCGATGGTTATTATCACCGGATTTAGTTTTACCAACAGCAACAGCATGTTGATGTAGAGGCAAATCAGTACCACCGATATAAAATCCATATGCACTTACATTACGACCGGGAGCAGCAGGGTCATAAGTATCTTTAATATTTTCAAGAACTGTTTTCCAATCAAGATTTCCTTGTTTAGGATTATTATAAATATTAATACCGTTAGGTATATAACCCATAACAAAACGCCCTTGTGCAGCAGTATAAACTTCCCAACCAGCAGGAGGGTTAGAATTATCCCAAAGCATAATAGAACCAATAGGAACAACAGCAGCAATCCAAGCTTGAATTTGACTAGCAGCAACACCGCCACCTTCTCCACTTCCACCACCTTGTCCAAATCCTTCTCCAACTAATTTATTTTTAATATCAGTATAGAGAGAATTAAAATCTACATCAAGTCTACTAGGTTTAGTTTCACTATCTGCAAATTTATTCATAACAAGATATTTACCAGTTCTAGCTTCACCAAGTTGAGTAACAGACATGACATTATGAGTGCCATCTCCACCAGAGCCACCACCTCCTTCAAGACCAGCAATAATATCATTAATTTCTTGCTTAGTATAATAATTATTAAGTATAGAATTAATAATATTACGTACTTCTTCTTCGGTTAATCCACCTCCGCCAGAACCTCCACCAGCAGCATTAATAGTAATAGTACCATCATTATTTTCTACAAAAGTAATATTAGTACCAGGTTTAATCTTATTTTTAAACATTGATACATAATTACTTTCAAAATATTGTTTATACTCATTACTGATATTATTACCACTTTGGTTTATTTTATTAAGAATTTCTTCAATCTTATTATTAATATATTGCTCAAGATTATTAATGCTACCTTCAATATTACTATTTAAATCTCCAATCTTATTATAAATATCTTCAAATTTAGCATTATATTCAGTAATAAGATTATTAATTCTAGTGTTAATATCAGTTATATCTTGTTGTAATTCAGATATTTGTTGGTCATGAATTTCAAGATGGTCATTAATCTTTTTAAGTTCTGCAAGAAGCCAAGCATAAAACTTTTCCATCTCTTCTCTTAACTTCTCTAAGAAAGCTTCAAATTCAGCACGAGTAAGATATACAGATAAATCAAAACCCATACTTACCCATTTTTCACCATCCCAAAACCAATAAAAATCATTAGTATAAGCTCCACCCCAACCAACAATTTCAACTTGTTTATTATCTTCGCCTAAATCAAGAGGATGATAAAGTATTTGACCAACAGCCCAATTTCCATCAAGAGATATAGATTCTTTATCAAACATATCTTCTTGACGATAATTACTAAGAAGTCTACATTGATTTAATTTAACTGCACCATCATACATTCTACCACCTCTCCAAAGAATAATACTATTATCTGGAAGTTCAATAGTTTGTCCAGCTAAACAATAATCATATTGAAGTATATAAATAGTATTAGGCTCGTTAATCATATCTTGAGTAAGAGTATTAACACCACTAATCATATTCTTACGAAGATATTTACGAGCCTTTCCACTATAATCATTTGTATTATAGTCTTTATCTGCAAATTTAAGAAGATTATCAACAACAGTTAAATCTTCTTCATCAGCTGCATTAGTAATCTGTGAAGCAGTAAACATTTGTTTAACAGATTCACTAAGCATTTCAGGAGTAATCTGACCTTCAAGTATTTGAACAGCATTATCTTCAAAATACTGTTTAAGTACTTGTGCCATATAATTAACTACAACATTACGACGAAGATAATTATCTTGAATATTAATACCAAATTCATCAGCAACTGCGCGTTCTGCAATTGCTCTTGGAAACATACCACTAAATGATTCTACAAATTTAGAACCAATTTCAGAATCAGCTTCAAGATGCCATTTCTTTGCATTAGTAACAGGAGTTATTTCATCAAGAATATAACTCTTTTTAGTTTCAATAACATAAACTTCACAACCTACTCCAATCTGTTCCCAAGTAAGAGCATCTCTATCTTCCATTGTAGATACTACAATTCTAGCAGCTTTAAGACCTCTTTGAACAACAGCAATAAGTTCTAGTATTTCTTTCTTGAAAGTTTCATAATCAATAACTAAATCTTCTCGAAGTTTAGCAATAGGTTGCCAATACTCTTCATTAGATAAAGGAATACCAGCAGGAACAGCTTTACGAGATATATAGCTAGCATAGAAACCGTCATGAACTATACATAGTCTTTCATAAGGTCTATCATTCCATTGACCATTACAAGTAAGACTAACTTTACCAAGTTCTTCTTCTATTGTTTTCATACGTTCTCTAGGTTTACTAAATTCATAGTGTAGACCCCCCGTAGAGGATGGAACACATTCATATTATTCATTATCATAATCAACATTACTAAGACTATAAGTTTCATTATATTCTTTACCTTCTTCTCGTTTCTCCCAAAGTTTACCAGTTTCAGGGTCAACATAAAATTTAGGAGCATCTCCACAACTAACTATTGCATGAATTTTACCTTCTTCATCAACAGGAAGTGTAATAGAACCACTATACTGAACTTGTTCACTACCTTCATAAATGATATTAAGTTGACCTTTAATATATTTAAGAAGAGTTTCAGCAAGTTTATCTTGACCAAGTTGATATGCTGCCATAGCAGATTGAAACATATTCCAACAAGTAACAATATTCTTATTATTACCTTTACAAGTAGCAGAACAATCATTAAGCATATCAAGTCCATATTGTGCCATAAGAACTAATAGTTTGTGATAAACACAAACATATTTGCTAGGAACAGTCATATAAACATATTGAGGATTAATCTCAACTTGTTCAGTTCCATCAGCTTTTACATAGACACCATTAACATAATTATCATCTATTTGTTCACTCATTCTATCATCAAGTTATTGTATGAATTAATAATTGATTTTTGTTGCTCATCAGAAAGCAATTCTAAGGCTTCTAGTGCTTGAATCAAAATTTGTCCTTGTGTTAGCTTGCACCAATTTTTTTCGTTCAATGGGAAGCCTAATTCTGCTATTCTCACCTGTTTTTCAGCCATGTTTGCAATGCGTAATTGCATCTCTTTCGATAGCTGTTTTGGATTATTAATATAACCTCTTATCATAATACCATCTTATTTAAATGCCTTATTAATAATATAAGCAGTATAATCATTAACTCTAATATCAATACGTTTATTAAACGCAAGAATACGTTGATTAGAATCAAGATTTTTATTATAGACAATATTTATAATATCACCATAAATATCTTCTTTCCATTCTTCTTTCATATAATGACTAAGATAATCTTCATCACCACGATACATATTTAATTTAGAATAAGCATCATAATAAACACTATTAACTAAATGTCTAGCATTATATTCAATTTGGTCACGATTTTTATCAATATTATTAGTAATAATAGTTGAAGCAACAAACTTTGCGCATTCTGAAGCTGCATTAATCATAGCAATAGAAACAACAGCTTTAGATTTTTCTCTATCTTTTTCAATAATATCTTTAGTAACTATATTAAGAAGTTTAGCAATATCATCTAAAGGATTTCTTTTATTGTTATCAAGTATCTTATTAATTATAAGATAAACAACAATAACAATTCCTGGAATAAGACCTTGTTCAAAGGCATTTTCTATTAATTCCATTTTCTTATATACAAGAATAGGGACTATCAGTATCAACACTAATGCTAATACCAATAGCCCCTATTTGATTAATATTACCTAATATTTACCTAATCAAGTCGGGTAGTAGGTTATGCTTTTTTTTCAGTAGCAATAGCTTTAAGGATAGTTTCAACAATTGCAATAGCAGCAGCTCCAATAGGAAATGCTATTTGTACAATCTGATGAACAACTTCATCTCTAGTTTTCATTTCGCGTGGAACAGCAAAACGAAGCGTAAAGATAGTATATCCAGCATCTGCACTATCAGGTTGCTTCAAAGGATTAATAGGATATGCAGGATACAGTTCAGTATAAGTATCACGGTAAGTATATTCAATACCTGCATCAGCAGCAGCCTTATTAGCTAAATCAGTAATATAAGCAGCGTCACCATAAGCAGGTAAACCGTGATCTGTAACTGTGACTGCAATACCAACTAATTCATCAGCTCCAAGAATTTCATAATCAATACCTTTAGACTCAGCAGTTAGAGTAATTTTAGCCTCAGCAACAGATGCTTTAATACCATGTCCAATAGTATTATTATTAATTTGGTTAGCTAATTTCTTTGCTACATCATTAGCAGTAGGATTAAGACCAGTATGAATGGTAGCAGTCCAACGATTACGTTCATTGAACTTTAATCCTTTTTTCACAACCATGATAGAATAATCAGAATAAGCATTTACATCTCCGATAGTAAGATTAGCAGAGAAAGTAGTAGCAGCTTTATAAACACCTTTAACAAAAGTAAGATGTTTCTTATAAGCTGGAAGAACTACTGGACCATTTGCTTCACGACCAAGATTAATGTAAAACTTATCGGTAATCTTAGTACCGTCAGCGTCAATAGTTTCCTTGCCATTAGCAAGATAAGTAAAAGCAACCGCTCCAGCAGCAAGAGGTAAGCTCGCTCCATAAGCGACATTGCCCGCTAACAAAAACTGTCTCATTTTTAATTTAATTTAGAGTTTAACTTTGTTTATCAGCTCCATTAGAAGTAGCACCAATACTAGCAAGATAAATCTGTACTGCACGCATAACTATTTCCATATGTAAATAAGGAGGTAAATCACAATTAACCCAATCTTCTTCTCTATCTTCATCAAATTTAACTTTAGCAGGTTCTTTGATATAAAGATATTTAACTAATTGAGGTTTAACTGTATTATTACGTCCAGTATATATATTAACATTAATACCAGATTCATCACCAAATATAGTAACTATCGGAGCATCTTTCGCAGCACGATTACAGAAATCTCTTAGCGTTTGACCTAAATCTTCAGCTTCAATAATTCTGCAATCATAAATTGTCTTGCCATTATAACTAACTTGAAAGCCTGTATATAGCATTATTCCGTCGCTATCAATGTTAATTTTATAAGGGTCAACTTCTGTTCCACCACCTGTAATATCTTCGCCGTTAACAGTACCCGCTGTGTATAAAGTTCTAAGAGCATTAACAGGACTAATAGAAGCATTTTGTCGAGCAACCTTATCATTATAAGGAACAGGTCCAACGTTTTCTACTATTACATTTCTAGCTTTTTCGATTATAGCAGCATTAAGACAAATATCTATATCTTCCATGAGAATAGCACGAACGGTCTGCATACCCATCTGTTGTGCCAGTTCTCTGAACGTCACGTGCATCTCCCCAATGTTCATAATCAAATGTTTTTAAGTTTATTTTTATAAGCACTAACAAGAGCACTATTGGTAGGATTCTTAAACCATGTAACAGCTTCTTTAACATTAGCACCAATGAACTCACCATCAGGAGTAGTAATATTCTGATTATGAATTGCTCTGATAAATTCTCCACGAGAAATAAGAACCTCAATTAAAGATTTAATAGTAATATCTTTATCATTGCAAAGTTTATTAAACTTAGCAGGTTCATTTGTACTAAATTTATCAAGATGAGTTTGTTTATCGACAGTATCCATAGCCATACCGTTAGGAATATTAATATTATTGGCAACACAGTATTGAATAAATACAGCATCAAACAAATCACTATTCGTGAGAAGTTTAACATAATTGCCTTTAGCAGAATTAATTTCCTGACGATGTTTAGCAAGACGCTCAGCTTCTCTTTGGTCATCTTTAAAATAAAATCTAATAGATGGGTCAGAATTAATAAGAGCAATATCTTTAGCTACATCTTTATATAATAAACAATGACGATAAATTAGATAATCATCAAGAACAATAGGATAACCATATTTATACTTTTCACTTTCAAGAAGATTTAACTTAGTAATTTTAGCTTCAAGAGCTTCTCTAAGTTCTTTAACTCCTTTACGGTCACTATTCATATAAGCAGTTTCAATAGCTTCTTCTTCAGCTCTAAAACGAAGATAATCTCGTTTACGATTCCAAAAGAAAGAAATATCAAAAGTCTTACCTAGTTCATCAATTGAAACACTAATATTATTAAGATAAGCCTTAACCCGTGAAATAAAGTTTTCATTATTAGGAGCAAGACCAATTAAAGCAGGAAAATAAGATTCAATCTCACCTTTATTAGAAGAAAGAGTACGAGAACTACGAACACAACTACCAATCTTATCCATTCGTTTAGGTAATGTTTTATCATTAACTCTACGATATAATGAATAATTAGTAACTAAATTAATAGTAATAGTTCGTTTTTCAGTATAAGGTTCATCAAGACTTTCATCTCTAAATCCTACTGTATTAGCAGGCTGTTTATCTACTCCATCCTCTACGGGGGGTATAACCTGTTTATCTGTATTTATATTAGAAGCAGCAGGAGTATTTTCTCCTGCTTTATTAGCTTCATTTACTTTGTTAAAATCCATATCTTAAATAGCTTCTTTTAAATGATTATAATACACATTTCAATAAGAACATCTTAGTGGTATTATCTACCTGCAAACCAATAGAACCTTTAACTTCATAACGAGCCATATCAATTTCAGTAGCTGCATGATTAGTATTAGGCAATCCCCAGCAAGCAGGAATATCAGTCATACCCTCAATAACTTTAGCTTTATAAGCCTGTCCTTTTTGACGTACTATACGAACATTCTGATTACCTTTATAATTACTCATATCAATTAAAGCAGCTTGATGAGAAGTAATAGGCAAGCCAGTAGTAGGATGAATCATACCATTTTGCTTAGCAGCTTCAGCATCAGTACCCTTATCGAAATAAGCATTATGAATAACAGTAATAGTATATCCATCTGGAGTTTTATACTTATTAAAGTAACGTCCATAAGAAAGACCATCACCATTATCTTGAATCATCTTTTCACCAAGAGGAGTAATAAATCCGTTTTCTTTAGCATCAGTTCTGATAGCCATTTCAAAGTCACGAATAAATCCTTTACCACCCATAAGAGCTACATTCTTATCACCATCTTGAGTATCACGGTCAAGAACATCACCGATTGTACGTTCAAGTTTATTAACAGTCAGAACTTCACCATAAGTATCGTAGTTAGATTCACGACAAATTTCTAACATACCAGCAGTACGAGGAATAGGTTTACCATTATCATGGTCTTTCAAAGGAATAGTACCATCAGGTAAACGGTTATATTCAGACTTCCACAAACGTTCTTCGTTCATTACTCTCATGTGCAAGTTGAACTGTCGCATCTCTTCGTTAATCCAAAGATTAGAAGTACCACCATTATCATTTTGGAATTGATATTGAGTAACAACATTAGCAAGATTACCAGCTATTTCTTTAGAATAACGATAAAACTCAAGTTGAGAAGTCATTCCAGCAGGCCCCATAGTATTGCTTCTATTACCTTTAGAATAAGATTCAGAAACAGTAGGAGCACTCATTGCCCAATACATACCTTTAGCCAACCATTGAGGGTCAACATAAGCATCAGGATTAGGAGAAGTAAGTTTCAAAAGATAAGCATAACCATAAGCAGATTCACCTAAGTCTTTCTGAATACGAACTTGAGTAACACCATCGGGAGCAGTAAGACCATGTTGTTCAATAAACCAATGAGTAGAGAAATGAACTTCAAATTCACTACCATTTTGACCGGGTTTAGTAATATTAGCATTAAAGTAAGTTACAAAGTCTGTAAACTTCATACGACCCATAGTCTTCCAAGTCCACTGTACAGTAGCAACATTTTTAATACCACGACTACCTTGACCTTCAGTAATAAAACTTAAAGGAAAACGGTCATCATCCATACCATAATTATAAGTCAGAAAACTATTAATTTCTTCTGGCTTTTGAAGTTGAAGATAAGAAATTGATTCTTCATTAGAATAACCTCTATCTTCATAACGAGTTTGTCCAATAACACGTAATGTTTTCATCTACAAATTTACTATTATGTTAATAACCAAAACGCTCATCTTTCAGAGCATCTTTTTTACTATCAGGTTTAGTTATTTTAATAGCTCCTTTTGTAGATTTACGTTGACTAGCAGTAAGTTTCAACTTTTTAGCTTCTTTATCAGAAACAGCCATTTCTATCAAACTATCATAACCTTTACCTGTATATTTAAGCCAAGCTTTAAGCAGTTCTTCATCGCGTCTTTCAGCAGGAGATAACTTCATTAAATCATTTTCATAACGAGAAAGTCCTTTATCATCAACTTGATAAACATAATTGAAGAAATCTTCTGGAGTAGTAGAAATCTGTTTACCATTACGTTCAATAATAACAGTTTCGGGAATACGATAACCAGCAATTTGTCGTTTATCAATACAATCTTTAACTCCATTCCAAAATTCCACAAGTTGTTTCTCTTCTTCTGCTTTAACTCGCATAGCTTCTTTAGCATTAGCTTCACGCATTTCGTTATCAGCTTTCTGAAGAGCTTCAAGTTCTTCTTTAGCAACATTGAAAAGTTCATTACTATCTTTAAGATATTGAATATACTTATCAACATTACCACGACGATTAAATTCCTTAAACGCCTCACGAACAATAGCTTCTTGTTGACTTACATTATTTTCATCTACTTCAATACCGCTTCTATCTCGAAGTTCACCAAAGCCTTCAAATGAATTACCATTTGCAACATAATAATTAAGAAAATCACCAACAATAGGATAATCTTCAAATAACTTATTAACACCAGCTTGGGCAAATTCATCACGTTTTAAATCAATAACGGATTGAATATAACTTGCAACTCCTTGAGGAGTATTATCAAAAGCAACTGGTTTACCATCTTCTGAAGTAACAGAAACACCTACAAGTTCTTGAATTGATTTAACATCAATAGTATTTTCTTCTTTAGTATCTTCTACTTCAAATTCTTTAAGATAAGCAGCAACTTCATTTTTAGCTTTAAAGATATTACCTTTATCGTCAATAAGATTACCGTCTTTATCAACAGTATATTTATTATCTCCATCTTCGATAATAGTACCTTCTTCTAAACCATGTTCAGCATCAGCGTCATTCGCTTTGTCATTAGGCTTACCCCCCGTGGAGGATGAAGATTGGTTATCTTTATTAGCATTAGAATCACTATTCCCATCTCCATTACCATTATTAGTAATATCATCAATAGGATTACCATTAGCATCTAACTGCCCTGTTTTACCTGTATCAAGGTCTGTAATGTCGTCAGTAGGTTTTCCATCACCATTAGATGTTTCACCATTAAAACCAAAACTATCAAAATTAGGCATAATTCTTTGTTTTTAATTAATTACTATATCACAAATATAAACTATAATAATAATACGAGTTTTACTTGTATCGTTAAAATATGTTCACCTTTAAGCCGATTTGCCGACTAACATACTATTGCTAACTAGGATATTTATTACTGATAACTTATCCTGTCGCTTTCAGAGAAGCCGTGTATGAATCAAATTTTATCATAATGATTAATCTATCACGAAATGAATAAAGTGCTTAGAATGAGCTTAAAATGGCTCATGTGATGTAAAGAAAAATGAAAATGGGCTGAACCTACTTTCACAAGCAAGTCCAGCCCTATTATGAACAAAATTTAGAAGTACAGCCGATTATTTACTTTTACTATCATAACGATTTTTATTCGTTTTTGCAATCTTGACTTTATCATCACTTTCTTTAAGTTTAACAGCTAATTCTTTTTCTTTAAGTTGTGCTTCAACTGAAGTCTTTTGAGCATCTAAACTAAGTTTACTACGTTCAATATTAAGTCTAGCATTTTCCATACGTTCTTCAGCTTGACTCTTTTCAGCATCGCTAAGACCATTATCAAAACTCATAATATTAGCATTTGCTTTCATAGCCTCAATTTGCCCATCAAGATATTTTTCAACTCTAATAGTTTCTCTATCTTGTTCTGCTTTTCTATCAATCTTAGCAAGTTCAAATTCTTGACGAAGTTGTTCTGTTTGTTGAGAAACACGTTCAACATCAAGTTCATGCTCACGTTGAATATTTTGATATTTATCAATAAGTTTGCTAATTTGAGCAACATTATCTCCACGAATAGCAGCATTAGCCATATCCATATTACCATTCTGAGCAGCACTAAATGCAAGTTGTTTATATTGTTCAAGTTTCTCGCGTTCTTTAACAGAAGTTTTACAAGTAACAATATAATTGGCAAATATATGACTATTAACATCAAGACTTAAATATCTAATATCGCCATCTTTAGTTTTATAAGAAGTATTAAGACCATCAATCCAAGCAAGTTTAGTATAATCCATTTCAGCTTGATAATCTCGTTCTCTCATTTTATCAAATATAAATTCAATAATAACAGAACCCATACTTCCACGAATAACTGCTTCATCAGTAACCCCTTTACCAGCACTATTAGCAATCTCACCATAACGTTGTGGAGTCATATCACATTCCATTTTAGCAGTCTGCTCAATCTCTTGAATAAGTTGTCCAAGTTCAGTAATATAATTATTCATACGACTTTCAAGATAACGAACATTTTGTGCTTTAACAAGATTAGCATCATCTTCATCATCAATATAAAGTACACCATCAGCAGCCATAC
>ERZ772812.2061-NODE-2061-length-13490-cov-2.774991_pt1 | contig 13490 bp, 15 predicted proteins | sample MGYA00511343_ERZ772812 | MGnify/ENA primary metagenome ERZ772812 (study PRJEB29015, sample SAMEA2737706) | human gut metagenome | biome: human gut; feature: human-associated habitat; material: faeces | place: China | collected 2012 ...
CATAACCAGCGGGCCTTTCAGCTCGCCGCCGGTCAGGGGCAGATAGGTTTCCTGCGCTTCCTTCTGCAAATCCTCTTTGGCTTTGTCGATCTTGGTGTTGACCTGCGCAATCTGCTTGTTCACCATCGCCACGGATGCAACGGCGTTCGGGTCAACGGTCACGGAAATGTTGGCAACGTTCGAGATTGCCATAATGCCGTAAAGCTCAATCTCAAAATCGCTGTTTTCCGTGTGGGAAGGGATTTCCACGCCGCGGTCGTCCTGCATAATAATCAGCAGGGTTTCGTCGCCGTCTGCCAGCTTTGCGTAGATGCCGACCTGATGCAGAATGTACCCGGTTTCCACGTCCTCATTGGTGATCTGGATTTTGATGCGCTTGCCAGCGTCGTTGCCGGTGCTGTCGGTCGCGTCCTCGATGCCAAGGATTTTAAGGGTCTGCTTCTGGTCTTTTACGTCGGTCAGCGCGGCCAGCGATTCGGCGGCCGTAGTGCCTGCGCCGCCCACGGCTTTGGTGATCGTCATGGTCGCGCCGGAAAGCACTTCGGACATCATGCCCGTGCCGATGTTGGTATACAGACTGTTATTCCAACTCATGTGTTACCTCCAATTTTGATTTCAATTTGCTGCCGGAAAGCCGCCACGCCCACCGGGGCCGGGGCTGTTGCGGTATGATCTGCCGGGCAAGTGTCGCCCTTGATGTATGCTGCCATCTGCATACGGTAGGCGGCGCAGCCCGCCGGGGCGTATGTGACGGCCTTGTGGTCTTTCGGTCGCAGGGTGCCAGCGATTCGAGCGGCTTCTTGCTGCCGGATGCCCCACAGCCCAGCTTTCGCGTAGGTGGTGGAAAGCAGCTCGCGGGGGCACAGCTTGCCCACGATGGGCACGGCCACGCGCTGGGCCGTGCCGTGGTAGCCCGCGCCGATGTAGGAGTGAGCGGCCGACGACGTATAGCGCAAAAATAGCCTGTACATGATGTGAGCAGGTATCTTTTTGGAGAGCATATTCAAAACGTCGTTGATAAGGACGGTCGCGCCCTGTCCACAGGTCAGGTCGATATAGAGCATATTGTTCCCGGCTTCGTCGAACGGCTCAAGCCGGACATCTGCTGTGGCATCGGAGTAGGCTGCTATCATTTCCTTGATGGTGGTCGAGGATATGCGGCCAAAGCCTGCAAAGTAAGGCTTGACAATTTTCTTCCGCTCGTCGAGCGTTTTTGTGCCGTCATTGTGAATCTCAAGAAACTCCTCAAGGTCTGAAATGGCAGCTTCGTCCATGTATTCGATAAAGTTGTTCAGGTAGTTTTGCTCGATCTGGGCTTTCGCGTCGTCCAGCAGCTTTCCTTGTGCGTTGAGGATGGCGACCATTTCTAAAACGTCGCGGTAGTAGCGCGGGTAGTAGGAGATCAGCTCTTCATAGCTGCTGCCGAACTGGTTTCCGTAGAATCTCAAGAAACGGTCACCTCCCCCAGAACGGGGATAGCATTATCGCCGGGAACGATGTTGCTTATGCCGCCGTTGATGGTAAGGTCGGAGTAGTCCAGCACCGCGTCCTGCTCAATGATGATTGCGCCAATGCGGGCGGCGCGGATGATAACATCTTCGGCGGCTGCAACGTTCAGCGCGAGATCTTCGATGTACGCAGCCACGGCTTCTTTTACCTGACTTTTGGCGATGTCCTTTGTGTAGCCACTGGCAAGATCAGCCGTAAAAGAAATGTTGATGCTCAATTCACGGGCAGAAACGGCGGTGAAATGTGCGCCAAGGTTTGCAACGCCATCCCCCGTTCCGTCGCCGACGGTGTAGGTGTAGCCGTCCACGTTGGCGGTATAGCCGCGCGTGGCCGGGTCAATGTAGTCCTGTACTTCCTTGACCTTTTCGCTGGAACAGGCGCGGCCGGCAGAATCGATCAGCACAGCTTTGACCGTGTTCGGGCCGTTCCAAAGCGGATAAATGCGGGCATGGCCGATGCCGTCGATTGATTCGCACCACGATTTGTAGTGCTGCTTGTTGCCGTTTTCGGCAGGGCCAGCTATTTTCTCCTGCACGCGGGTGCGCAGGCTGTCGTCGTCCTCTTCTTCAGTGCCGCTTTCGATCAGCTCGCCAAAGGTTGCAGCAGTCATACCCGCGATCTCATTCACGGGGATGGCTGCCGTTCCGCTGCTGATAAGCGACGCGGCTCCGGCCACTTCCGCCTGCAGGTAGTAGTAGCCATCTTCGCTGTACATGAGAACAAAATAAGCTCCGTCGTTATAAAAGCGTTCGCCGACAGGCGGCTTTTCTCCCTCATAGGTGAAATGATACTTTGCAGGGGCGGCCGGGTGACGGGTAATGCCGTACTCTGCCGCCTTTTCGGTCAGTTCGTCCCCGATTGCACGGACAATGGTCACAAGCCTGCCCTGTGTTTCAATGTCCGCATAAAGCCGCGCGATGGTCAGGCAGATGCCGGCAATAGAATCGTAGTAGATGCTGCCCTGTCGGGTGTCAATGCCCGGCGGCGCATTGCTCAAGGCTTCATCCAAGATTTCCTGATAGGATTTGCTCATTAGATCACCTCCTCAATTTTGGTTTCGCCGTAGATGGTGTCAGCCGTGAACTCAATATTCGCGTGGTCTTTTTCAAACTCAATCGAAAAGTCGTGACATTCGAGAATGCGGGTGTCCGGGGCCAGCGCGTCTTTGACAAATCCTTCGATGACGGATTCGGCATACTCACGGCTGGCGTCCTTTGCAATGACCGCGTCCTCGATCTCGCTCCCGTATTGGGTATCATAGATCAGGCACTTAAAGCGCGGGGTAATGATGGCTTTTCGGATGGCCTGCTGCACGGCTTCGAGGTTGTCCACAAAGCCGACAATTCTCCCCGCGTCAAGGTCAAGGCGGTACGTTTTGGACGGCTTTTCCTGCGCGTCCTGTACACCTGCTATGTTGATAGGGATATAAACGGCCATTTCAGATGTCCTTTCCTGCTACCTGCCCCGCGACGCGGTCAAGGACGTAATAGACCTTGCCGTTGCAGAGCGAAAGCAGGTAGACTTTATCGTCCTTTTGCAGGTGGTTATAGACTTTCAGGGTCATTTTGTAGGCGTTCAGTTTTTCGATGTAGTGCTTGTGCTTAACTTCAGATGTGTTTCCGCCGCGAGAATCGACGTGCAGATGGCCGCCGTCAACTTTCGTGTAGGTTTCATCCCGCAGCTCGCCCTTATCCCCCATCATATAGTCCGCGTGGGTGGTATAGTCAGTGAGGTGCCAAGGCACGATAAGCTGATTGCCGGAGATAATGAGCTTGCTGTCGTTTTCGGCAGTGATTTCCAAGGGATCTGCCTTTGTGACGGTACCTTGCAGGATGGCAGAGCCAGCAGGTATCATGCTCTGGAACATCTGCTTCAAGCTGGTTTCAGCCATTGGCTTTGTCCTCCTGTTCTTTGATTTCTGCCGCCGTGGTGAGGGTCACGCTCATGGTATGCAGATTGTCCTCAAAATAATGGTCATCGTCGTCCACATAATAGGCTCGGTTCATGTTCAGATGCGGGATGCGCACCAGAATTGCCTTGCCGGATATGACGTCAGCGTCGCCCAAGACGTTGAGGTCGAGCGTTTCCTCTGGCTTGTCCAGCGTGTTAAGGACGCTGCCCACAAGGTCAGTCACCTGCGCTTTGGTGAGCGATTCGTCCGGCTGCTGGATTTCCTGGAAAATGCCGATCTTTTTTTCAAGATCGGCGTTCGTCTTTTCTGCGATGGTCGTTCCCTCTTTCGAGATCATCTTGACGCGGGTCTTGATGTTCTCAATGCTTTTTGTGTAGGAGTAGTCATACAGGTTGGCTTCCCCATCGACAACAAAGGAAATAACCTGATCTTTGCGCTGCAAAAGGGAGAGCTTGCCGCCGTCGCTGTTGACATAGTGCCGGATGCCAGTTGCCTTATAGTCAAGGCTTAAAGCGTCCAGCACGGCGTCCTGCCCGGTGGTTTTGCTCTTGGTAAGCTCCGGGATTTTGTAGCTGCACTTTGCGATGTCCCCGGTCGGGATGCCAAAACGAGAGCAGACGTCGGTAAAGACTTCATCGGCAGTTTTGTTTTTGTAGACAAAGGTGTCCTTGTTGTTGGCAAGGTAGATGCCGTTATCGTAGGCGGTGTATTTGAGCTGCTTTTTGCTGCTCTGACCCTGATTCAGCAGGATGCCGCGAAAGCGTTCCTGTCCATCCACATAGAAAACGCACTGGTTGCCGTCTTCTACGTCAATACCGCTGCGGGCGTGTTTGTAGCCGTTGTCGTCAATCATGGTCACGGTCAGAGTGCGGGCAGAACTGCCCTTGCGGCCTTTCCAGTGGACGGACTTCACAAGGGCAGTCATGTCCGTTGTGGTGTCGCCCTGAATCAAAAGCAACTGGATTTTTGCCATGTGCAGCTCCCTCCTTTACGGAATCTTCAAGACCTGCCCGGGCCGGATCAGATTCGGGTTGCTGCCGATCAGGGACTTGTTTGCGGTGTAGATGCTGGAATACTTTGCACCATCGCCATAGACAGACTTTGCGATGTTGTACAGGCAGTCCCCCTTTTTGACCGTGTAGGTCTTTGGGGTGGACGTGCTGTCAACGCGGGCCGTGGTGTTCTGCACAGTGGCAATGAGGGAAGAATCAACCGAAACTGCTTTCAAGGAAACTTCCCTGTACTCCTTGAGAGTGATGTCGTAGGAGAACGTGCCCACGTCGCCGCCGCTTTCGGAGTAGTTGAAACTTTCGATGGTACAGTACAGGTTGATATAGTTCCCGGTACTGATAAAGTGAATCGGCACTTTGCTTTTCTTCCACCGCTCGATCATACGGATGTAGAGGATAGGCGGCACGGTGATGATGGACTTGATGCCGGGGAAATAGCCCGCCGGGAAAAAGCTGGAAAAACTGAACTGCAGGGCCGGGCGGCTTTGCATGATCGTGATTTCTCCAAGCCCGGTAAGGTCAATGCTCTGGTTATTGGAGCCGTTCTTGACGTTGAATTTTTCAGGCAGCACGGGCAGCCTGATTTTTTCGCGTTCGGCGTTCCAAGTGAACCAGATTTGATATTTAATACTCATACGACAACTGGCCCTCCTCAAAAATCTCCTGTTTGAGAATGCCCATCAGAACAGGCTTGATGTTGTCGGTAATCAGCTCCAGAACATCGTTTGCGGTCATGCCGCTGCCAGAGCCGCCAGAAACCTCCACAGAGCCTTTTCCGACAAGCTCAAGGATGATTTTCTTGACGGTCTCGCCGGGTGCGTTCTGGCTGCTCTGTGCGCCCGATACCGCAGCATTCGCGGCAGGCTGTACGTTGAGCGGTGCCGAATCCAAAACGCTGCTGTAGGCCGCCGCCGGGCGGGCAACGCTGCTTTCAACGCCAGTATAGGCGGCGTCGATTGCGGACAGGTCGGAGTTTTTGCCGGATACGACGTCATAGGCTTTCGAGAGGATGCCGGAAAGCATAGACTCCGGGGAAGATCTGTCCGGGATGTCCAAACTTATGCCAGAAATAGCTTGCAAGATGCGGTCGGTTTCTTCGGTCGGGAAAACGGTGCTCCCCTGCTTGCCGACAATCAGCTCCGGGCCATTCTCGCCAGCGATGAAAACATTTTCAGCGTCGGTTGTGCCGCCTGCATGGCCGGGCACAGTGGTCGTTGGAGTGGCGGACGGCGTGTAGGTGGTGTTCTGCAAAGCAAGGGCCACAGATGCGGCCACATCCTTTGCAGCGGCTACGGCGTCCTTTTTGCCATCCTTCAGCTTCTGGACGTACTCGGCAATGGTGTCCTTTGCAGCCTTCCCGGCTTCGTCGGACATATCGAGAGCGTCTACCGTGCCCTCCATTTTTGCCTGAAACTCGTCCAGCTGGCCCTCGTAGTCCGTTACCCAGTCGGCGGTAGCCTGCGCTGCGGCGTCCTGCTTCGCGGTGACGTCAGCCAGCGTGTTTGCCAGCTTCGACACGGCGTCCTTGTTGCCACTGTTGATGGCACTCACCATGCTGGCAGCCAAGCCTGCGGCCTGTTCGCTGCCATCCTGGACGTAGGACATCAAAGCCTTGTAGTTCTCCTCGGTGATGCCCAGATCGTCGGCAGAGGTAGCTTTCAGGGTTTCGATGTTGGCCGTGTAGGTGTTCCAGTAGTTGAGCTGAGAATCAAGCGCAGCTTGCGCCACCTTGACGTTGGAGTTCAGATAGTCCTCGGATTTAGTGGACGCTTCATCGAATAGCCCGAACTGGCCCTCAAAGCTGTCCTTTGCGGCTTCGTAGGCGGTGTTGTAGGCTTCGCAGAGCTTTTCCACGTCAGAGCGGACATCGCTGTAAGCCTGCGATACAGCTTCCTGTGCAGAAACAATCTCGTCGCCTGCGGCTTTGGCGTCCTCGGCCTGCTGGTTGTAATACTTGTCGATGACTTCGAGCCGGTCGTTCGTGTCGTCAAGGGTCTTTTGCAGCTCGCCCTGCTTGTCCTGATACTTTTGCAGCTCCTCGTTCGCAGCGTTGAGGTTTGCGGCCTGTTCAGACCACTGTGCGGAGATGGTAGCCATGCCGGTGGGGTCTTGTGCGTACAGCTCGGCGATGTAGTCCTCATAGACCTTCTGGGCTTCGTTCACGCGCTCCTGCGCGGCGGCGATAGCTGCATCATTTTCCTTGATGGCTTCTTGCTGGGTAGCCTGCTCTTTCAGCAGGTCTACATACTCCTGATACTTTTCGGTTTTCAGTTCCTGCTCGGCCTGCTGCTTCGCCATTTCCTTGACGTTGGCAATGGCTTTGCTCTGGTTGCTGGTCAGGTCTTCGTAGGTGAGGTTCAGGCCATCAATGCTGCTGTTCAGCTCGTCGATGATGGCTTCCATTTGGGCCTGCTTCTCGGTGCTGTTGCCGGTGGAGCTTGCCAGTGCGTCGAGCTGGGCGGCCAGTGCAAGGTTTTCGACCTCGCTGTCATGGATGGCCTGCGTATTGCTGCCGAAACTGTCGATCAGGTCATCGTGCTTGCTGATTACAGCGTCGATCTGGGCTACATACTCGTCCACGCTCTGACCGTTGTTGTCCAGCGAGGCGGAAAGCTCGTCGATGCGGTATTTCAGGGTGGATGCCTGATCGGACGTGTCGCCGTAGGTGCGGCAGGCTTTGTCATACTGCTCTTTGAGGGATTCCAGTTCTTTGGTCTGCGCGGCGGTGGTGGCGGTCATGGACATGGCTTCGTCGTAGGTGTCCTCATACTTGTCGCCAAGCATGGTGACGGCGGCGGTCAGAGCCGTAACAGCAGCGGCAGCCACCAACAGGCCGGGGGCAAATGGCGAAATAGCCGACACGAACGCCTTGACGGTGGAGCTTGCAAAGACGAAAGATGCGGAAACGCCAGCGACGCCAATAGCCACGGTTCCAAGGCCTGTGCCGACCGCAGTCAGGGCCTTTACCACATTGGGATGCTCAGAGAGGAAGTCGCCCACGTTGCCGTAGAGTTCGGCCAGTTCAGCAGATGCGTCATGGATGGTAGGCTCCAAGACCTGCGTAAAGGCGACATTCATCTTGTTGTTGGCCTTTTCCCATTTCTCGGACAGGCTTTCGCCGGCCGCGGCGGTGCGTTCCAACGTCCCGGCCGCTTCATCCAGAGATCCCGTCAGGGTGTCGGTGGTGATAGCACCGTCCCGGATAGCCCGCGCAAAGTCCACGCCGACCTTGCTTCCAAAGACTTCCACGGCCTTTGTGGTGGCTTCGGAGCTGTCTTTCATGTTGGCAATTTCGGTGATGGTATCTTGCAGGGCTTCCTGTGCATCCAGCCCGTCGGCGGCAAAGTTCTTGACGGCGGTGCGCATGGCCGTGATGGTGGACGTGCCCTCGACGCCGTAAAGCTCCATTTTTGCCAGCAGGCCGATGGCGTTTTCGAGCGATAGGCCCATTTCCTGCAAGGACGATGCGCCGGTGATCAGGGTATTACTCAGGGTTGTGACGGACAGGCCAGAGATTTGGCCCGCATAGGCCAAATCATCAAGGACGTTCGGCAGCTTGGAAGAATCCTCGCCCCATTTGTTCATTACCTTTGTGACGAGCTGCACAGAGCCGACGACATCCTGCCCGGTGATGTCGGCAAAGTCCAGAAATTGCCCGGTGACTTCGGACAGCGTGTCGCCAGTGTAGCCCAGTCGGGTATTGATTTCGCCAACTGCTCCGGCCACGGCGTCGAGTGCATCGTCATTGCCGGAGTAGGCTTTGAGCATACTTGCGCCCAGACTGTCCAGCGCGTCCCCGGTCGCACCGGTGGCGTTGACGATGATTTTTTCCGCGTTGCTGTAAGTATCGGTCAAGTCGTAGACTGCAGAGGTGATCTCCTTGATGGTGGCCGTTATGCCGGCCGCTGCAAGGGCCTGTGCGATGGTTTCAACTGCTTCAGCCCCGGTCTTGCTGGCCTTGTCCGCTTCGTCGCTTGCCTTTTGGGTGGACTTTGCCAGCGCGTCAGTGGCGTCGCTGGCCTTGCCGTTGGCGGCTGCCAGAGATTCGGCAGCATGGCCCGCCTGCTCTGCGGCGGCTTCCAGCTTGTCAAGGTCTTCCGTGCCGGATGCCATGACCTGCTGGTAGTTCTGCATCGCGGCGTCGGCGTCAAGCTGGGCCTGTGCAAGTTCTTTGAGGGCTTCCGCTGCTGCATCGCTGGCGGCTTTCAGTTCGTCCTTTGTTTCGGCAGAGAGCTTTTCGTTCTGCATGAGGTCATCGAGCTGGTCGCCCGTTTTCTTGATGGACGCGGTCAGCTCGTCATGGATGCCGGCCGATGCTTCGACGGACTTCGAGAGTTCATCGGACGACTTTTCGCAGAGGGCCATCATGTCGTTCAGGTCGTCCAGCGCGGCGGTGGACTTGACGCCCATATCGACAAGCTCCTGCGTGGAGTATGTGGCTTCCATCATGGCTTTATCGTAGCCGCCGACCGCGTTCGTCCAGTAGTCGGTTTTCTGGGCCGCGTCGTCCGCTGCAGCATTGTATTTTTCGAGGATGCTTGTCGCCCCGTCCAAGGACGATTCAACAGAGCTTGCAGAGGATGAAATTCCATCCAGGGCCGCACTCGCTGTATCTCCTGCCGATTCCCAGTTGTCCAGCATAGCTTCGCCAGTTGCGGCAATGCCCTCCAGCTTTTGGCTCATTTCGTCGATAAGCTGGAATTTTGCTGTTAAGTTTGCCATTTAGTCCTCACCTCCTCGCGGCTTCAGCTTGTATGCGGGCAAGCTGTTGTTCTTCATCGACAACAAGCTCGGATGCGATATAAAAAAGCTGCATCTTTCGCGGCATGGCGTCGTACTCTTCCGGGCGTAGGCCGTGACGCTGCCAAAGCGTGTGTGCCCAGTAGCCATCAGAGCCAGCCGCCTTTATCAGTTTTTTGCATCGTTCAGGGTGTCTTCATCCTTCGGAGCTTCGACAATACCAAGAGCCTGCAGAACGTGCTTGGTAACGTAGTCGTAGTCCTTGTGGTTGTTGAACACAAGCAGGGGCATATCGGTGATGTCCACGCACTTGTAGTAGTCCATCAGGGCCTTGTCGTCCAGCTTCGGGTACTGCAAGGCGGCCACGACGATATGCCGCAGGGAACGCGCAGGGTCGCGCTCGGTACGCCAGACGATTTCGCCGCCATCGACAATCGGGTTGCCCTTCTTGTCGGTGGCAATGCTGCGCTTGCGGTAGATGTTATTGATCTTGTCGATCTCGCGCTGGGGAAGTACCTTGACCTCAAACTCGATGGGGTTGCCCTCATCGTCCTTAAAGGATTCGGGGCCGGTAAAGGTGACGATCTGCTCCTCCTGCGGACGCATGAAGAATTTCAGACTTTTGTTTGCAGTAGCCATAATGTTAAAACCTCCATAAAAAGAAAAAGCCGCCCCTTTCAAACGTGATTCGTCAAAAGGGGCGGCTTTGCATTCAGTTTGTTGTTGTGATGTTTTCACAGCGGTAAAAATCGCCCTTTTTCACCGCTGTGGCGGCTTACAGGAAGTTGCGGGCGTTAAAGGTCAGGCTGTCGGTGACGACATCGCCGTTGCTGTCCAGAGAGGTCAGCGGCATTGCACCAGTCGGGACGCAGCCGACAAAGGTACAGACGTCGTTGCCATACTTGTCGAAAAAGTCGGAATCGCCGTCACACATGATGCCCTGAATAGTGATTTCCGGGGTCTTGCCAGTGTCCTTATACTTCTTGATGACTTCCTTAATCCAAGGATTAGAGCGGTGGCGGGTCAGAGCGACGGTGATGTTGTAGCCCAGCCAGCGGGTGCTGTTCGACTTGTCGCCCAGCTGCTTGCCGCTCCAAGTATCGGGGGTGAAAACGCCGCTTGCGCTGACAGAATCACCAGCTTCGACACCGTCGATGATGATTTTACCATCGCGGATAGAAATCGGGCGCACGTTATATTCCATGGTTTACGCTCCTTTCCGTTTAGTGGGTGTGGACGGTGAAGAACAGCTTTTCTGCACTGTCCACAGGCTGTAGGTTGACATCGAAATAGGTCTTATCGCCATAGGACGCTTCACGGTCAACAAGGAAATCCGCGTCATAATCCACGTTGGTGATCGCGCCGACGTCCTCAAACTGCTTCAGGATGGACTTACCGACGCCCTCCATGATATCCCAGCCGACAGAGCTGTTGGCATACTTGTTGGGCGGGAAGTTGAGCTGCACGGATTCCTGGAACGTGTCCATAACGCGGATGACACGGTTCTTGCGGTAGGTTTCATCCTTCGGCTGCTTAAAGCTGGTCAGGCTGTTGATGTCGTACTCGGCGATGATCTTGTTTTCCTCGGACACAGAGAAAGCAAAGTGTCCCTTGTTGATGGCGTCCACATATTCCTCGTGGGTCAGAGCCGGGTTCAGGCCAGTTGCGCCATTGACTGCCTTATAGGTCAGGCTTTCGGTGTAGGACGCGCCAGCGGTTGCGCCTGCCACCCATGCACAGGCTTCAGCAGCGGACAGGTTGTCGTCGTCGATGGAGTAGCCATTCTTGACGGAGATAATGCCCTCGTAGTCTGCGGCAAAGTTAGGAACGACGGCCTGTACACCGCGGCCCATGCTTTCACGCAGATATTTGATCTTCGTCTTGATGGCCGCCTGCAAGCTGCTGTCGGTGGTGGGAATGGCGACGGTGTTGAACTTGACGCCCTCCAGCGTGTCCAGAAATGCAGTGACGTCGGAGTTCTGCGGGGTGGCGTCCGTGCCGCCGGTGAGGTTCATCGCGGCGACGGCTGCCAGTGCGCCGGAACCAGTAAAGGTGACGTATTCACAGTTCTGGGCGATCAGGTCGTCCACGGTGGTCAGGCTCTCGTAGAACGCAACGGTGTTGCCCGCCAGACTGACGGTGACGTCAAAGCCTTCCACGGGGTTTGCGGCCACGGTGACGGTCAGAGCATTGCCACGGCTGCCGCCGTATTTTGCGGTGGCGGTCAGGGTGGGCGTGGCTTCATTGGTCGCGGTTGCTTTCGTGCCATCCTTTACGATGTAGACCAGCACCTTGTTTGCGTTCTTGAAAGCCTCGCGGATCAGAAGCATCTGACGGTTGGCGTCGCTGTCATAGACACTAAAGCCCAGCTTTGCATAGGCTGCATCCGGGCCAGCGTTGGTCAGCTCGATGTAGGTGCCAGCGGGGCCATAGGCGGGCTTCATCAGCGGGATGATGGCGGTACCGCGCTCGCTGGTGCCGACGGTATCGGTGCGCTCGCTCTTGAAATTGATGTAGGTGCCGGGCCGGGTCTTTCCGGCCAGCTTGTCAAACTTACCACCAGCCATTATTTGACCTCCTTTGCGGCCCATGCGTCGATGCGGGCCTTGATATCTTCTTTGGTATACTCACCGTCGGGCAGGTCAGCGGTTGCGCCTGCAAAGACGCAGGACGACACGCCAAAGACTGCACGGCAGTTCTTGCGCAGGGATTCCAGCGGGAACTTCGCCGCTGCCTGTTCAGTGGTTGCTTTGGATGCCATACAAAACCTCCTGTTCTGCTTTCGCAGCATCATAAGACCTCTTGATCTGGGTTTCGATCTCGTAGGTCTGCATCATTGTTTCGGGTGCGTCTGCAAACGGCTTTCTGGCTGTCCAGTCGATTTGCAGCTGTACCGCGCTTTCGTCCACGGCCCGCAGGGTGGGGTCACGGATGCGGATATACTTCCCTGTCGGCTTGCCAGATTCGTCGATCAGCGGGATCCTGTTGCGACGTTCCAGCAGAGCGTTCAGAGCCGTGTAGCCAAGCTCGTATGCGTCCTCTTTCGTGCGGTGAAAGAATTTGACGAAAAGGGAAAAATCCAGTGCGTAGGTGTTCAGCGTGTCGCCGCCACTGCCGATGTCCGGGCGGGGAAAGTAGATTGCCGGGACACGGAACTGTTCGGGCACGTTGTTGTAGTACGGGGCCGGGTTGCCGCTCGTTTCGGTCAGAAAACGCATGATGCTGGCTAAGTCCTGTTCCAGCATGAGTTCTCCTTTTTTGTGGGTTTCGTTCGGTCAGATAGCCCCCAAAACGGCATGATGGCAAACGTAATCGACTTCCCGCTGCCGGAAAGTCGATTACTCAAAATATTCATCAAGCCAAGTTTGGAGCTTTGCGTCCAGCAGGCCGGGCATCATCTTGTCGAGGATGCGCAACGCGCTTTCCCAGTAGTGTTTGCCCTCGACCCAGTGTTGTTTCAGCACCATGCCGCCCTCTGCGGATGGGTCGTAGATAAAGCGGCCATCGTCCAGCCAATAGCCGGGGACAAAGCGGTACTGTACGCCTTTGGGGTTTGTCCAGTGGCCGTCATTGACGTAGGACGCATAATCGACGTTGGTGCCAACCTCAAGCGTCAGGTCGCCGTCGGACAGCTCCCAGACGTTGCCCTGCTCCCCTTTTTCAAAGGACGCCAGCAGTTGGCGGGTGTCCATGACCTTTCGTCGGACAATTTCGTCTTGCAGGATGCGCAAGAACTCATTGCCAAGGCCCTCCAAGAAAAGCTCCATTTCGCGCTTAAAATCCCCGGATGCGGCTTTGCCCATCTTTTGAAAAAAGGCGCGAAATTCGGAAACGTCCACGTTGACGGTCGCCATCACAAATACCTCTGCTGGCCCTTTGCGGTGACATAGACAAAAATGTGGTGGCCGTGGACGTCGTGCGGGATTTCCGCGATGTACTCATAGCCGTTCTTCTTGTCGATGATCTTATCGTTCAGGCGCACGTCCGTCCCGGTGGGCAGGGTCAGCTTGATGCGGGATTCCTTGACGTTGACCGGGGCGGTCTGGTTGATGGATGTGCTTTCGCTCTTGACGCCGAAATGACAGGCGATGCCGGGGACGTCCGGCTCTGCCGGGTAGGAAAAGGTCGGCTGTTTGTTCAGGCCATAGCCGGGGGAGCCTGTGTCTTTCTGCACATGGTAGATGTCGCACAGGTCGTTGAGAAATTGTTCAAATGCCATGTTGTACCCCCTTACAGCCGCCGCATACGCATGGTGACTGTGCCGTTGGCTGCTGCCACGACGTAGTCGTCCAGCAGGGCGGCCAGATCGCTGCCGGGCA
>ERZ772812.2062-NODE-2062-length-13480-cov-5.692216_pt1 | contig 13480 bp, 13 predicted proteins | sample MGYA00511343_ERZ772812 | MGnify/ENA primary metagenome ERZ772812 (study PRJEB29015, sample SAMEA2737706) | human gut metagenome | biome: human gut; feature: human-associated habitat; material: faeces | place: China | collected 2012 ...
TTTAAACAAATACACTTGAACAATCGTGTTATTTCTTTTTTATCTCTTGCTTTTGAACGGTTCTATTTATTTTATAAATCAAGTTGTACATTTTTTCTTTTTAATATAAAATGCAGACAAAACTCAGGCTTTCATTTCGCCGTCGTCCTTGTGCGGAGGACAGTTATAGAGGCAAAAAGAAGCCGCCGCACAGTGTTTTGTGCGGCGGCTTTAAAAATCGAATTCGTACTGCTGTAAAAAGCGCTTACTTGCCCAGCATCTCGTGGGCAGTCTTGCAGATGGTGGCTGCGTCCAGACCGAACTTCTTCAGCAGGTCCCATGCGGGGCCGGAGCAGCCGAACACGTCCTGCACACCCACGCGGCGCACGGGAGTGGGCAGCTTCTCGCTCAGGACAGCGCAGACGGCTTCGCCCAGACCGCCGATAATGTTGTGCTCCTCGGCAGTGATGACCTTGCCGCACTCCTTAGCAGCCTTGAGGACGATCTCCTCGTCCAGGGGCTTGATGGTGTGGATGTTGATGACCCGGGCGTGGATTCCCTCGGCAGCCAGCTGCTCGGCAGCCATGCGTGCCTCGTTGACCATCAGGCCGGTGGCGATGATGGCAATATCGTTGCCCTCGGTCAGCTGCTCGCCCTTGCCCAGCTCAAAGTGATAGTTGGCCTCATCGTGGAACACGGGCACAGCCAGACGGCCGAAGCGCAGGTAGACGGGGCCTTCCATGGCGTAGGCGGCGCGCACAGCGGCGCGTGCCTCGATATCGTCGGCGGGGCAGATGACGGTCATGCCGGGGATGCTGCGCATCAGGGCAAAGTCCTCGCAGCACTGGTGGGAAGCGCCGTCCTCGCCCACGGAGATGCCGCCGTGGGTGGCGCCGATCTTCACGTTCAGGTGGGGGTAGCCCACAGAGTTGCGCACCTGCTCAAAGGCGCGGCCGGCTGCAAACATGGCAAAGCTGGAAACAAAGGGCACATAGCCCATAGTGGCCAGACCTGCGGCCACGCCTACCATGTTGCCCTCGGCGATGCCGCAGTCAAAGTGACGGTCCGGGTATGCCTTCTGGAACATACCGGTCTTGGTAGCGGCGGCCAGATCAGCGTCCAGCACCACCAGATCATCGTGGCCTTCCGCAGCCAGTTCCTTCAGGGTGTTGCCGTAGCTGTCGCGGGTCGCGATCTTTTTCACGTCTGCCATCTCAGTTCTCCTCCTGTTCCAGCGCGGCATAGGCGGCGTTCAGCTCGTTCATGGCCACCTGATACTCTTCATCGTTGGGGCCCTTGCCGTGCCATGCAACGGAATTGGTCATATAGGAAACGCCGGTGCCCTTGACCGTATCCAGAATGATGCAGGTGGGCTTTTCGGTCTCGGCGTGGAAAGCCTGCACGGCGCTCTCGATCTGGTCAAAGTCGTGGCCGTTGATGGTGACCACGTTGAAGTTGAAGGCGCGGAGCTTATCTTCCAGCGGGGCGCTGTTCATGACAGTCTCGGTGGTGCCGTCGATCTGCAGATGGTTGCGGTCCAGCATCACGCACAGGTTCGAAAGGCCGTAGTGGGCGGCAAACATAAAGGCCTCCCAGCATTCGCCCTCTTCCACCTCGCCGTCGCCCAGAATGGCGTAAACGTTCACGGCAGAGCCGGCGTGCTTTGCGCCCAGCGCCATGCCGCAGGCGGCGGAGATGCCCTGACCCAGACTGCCGGTGGACATATCCACACCGGGCACGCTGTTCATGTTGGGGTGGCCCTGCAGGCGGCTGCCGATCTTGCGCAGGGTCTTGAGCTCCTCCACCGGGAAGAAGCCCCGCTCTGCCAGCGCTGCGTACAGCGCCGGGGCGGCATGACCCTTGGACAGCACCAGACGGTCGCGGTCGGCCATCTTGGGCTGGGCAGGGTCTACGTTCAGTTCCTTAAAGTACAGATAAGACAGCACGTCTGCGATGCTCAGACTGCCGCCCGGGTGACCACAGCCTGCACTGTGGGTCCCTTCGATCACGCCCATGCGGATGTGGCAGGCGTGCTTTTTCAGGGTAAGTTTTTCAGCATTTGTCATGATGGTCCTCCCGTATGAACCTCAGAATTCATGCGCTCAAAAAAGCCTCTCGTCAGCGCCCCGGCGTCAAGATTGCCGCAGCGCGCTTTTTTTCAATTTTATATTATCCATTCTGCGCAAAAAGGTCAAGCTTCTTCCAGCAAAATGTACAGCCCCGGGGAAATTTTTTTGCGAATAGACCGATTTTTGTCTATTTTGCAGACATCCCGCCCCGCTTGACAGGGGCAAAATGGTTTGTTATACTTTTGACCATCGTTCCGGCAGGAAGCCGGACACGGGCGGGCAGCAGCCTGCCGCTTATCCCAGCAAGCAATATTTTTTTGAAACAGACGCCACGAAGGGGTCTGCCTTTGGCATGGAATGCCGGGGCAGGCTCCTTTTTATTTTGCGGCTGAAAAAGGAGAAACCCTTATGAAAACCAAAAACGCTCCCTCCGTGCGGCAGCTGGTGCTGGCTGCCCTGTTTTTAGCGCTGGCCTTTGTGCTGCCCCTGCTCACCGGTCAGGTGCCCAAGGTGGGCAATATGCTCTGCCCGATGCATTTCCCCATCCTGCTCTGCGGCTTCGTGCTGGGCGGACCTTGGGGTCTGGCTGTGGGCTTTGCGGCCCCGCTGCTCCGCTCGGTGCTCTTCGGGATGCCCCCGATGTTCCCCATCGCCATTTCGATGGCTTTTGAGCTGGCAGCTTACGGTGCTGTGTCCGGCTGGCTCTACCGCCGGGTGAAGCACACCCTGCCCATGACCTACGCCACCCTCGCGGCGGCCATGGTGGCTGGCCGCCTCGTCTGGGGCGTGGTCCGCTTCGTGCTGGCGGGTCTGTCCGGCTCGAGCTTCCCCTTCTCGGCCTTCCTGTCCGGTGCGCTCTTCACCGCTGTGCCGGGCATCATCGCACAGCTGGTGCTCATCCCCCTCATCATCACCGCTCTGCAGAAAGCAAAGCTCATGGACTGAGCTTATACAGAAAAATGGCTGAGGCCTCGCGGCCCCAGCCATTTTGTTTTGCATATTACTTGCGGAGGAAGTCCGGCAGGGGCTTGCCCTGCTTGAGCCACTGATGATACTCGGCGGTCGCGGCGAACTCCACGTCACCGGCGGAGTTCAGCGCAGTCTCCACAGAATCCTGGATCACGCCGATGATGAAGCCGACACCGACCATCTGCATGGCCACATCGTTGGAGATGCCAAACAGGGAGCAGGCCATGGGGATGAGCAGCAGAGAGCCGCCGGCCACGCCGGAAGCGCCGCAGGCACCCAGAGCGGACATGGCGCTCAGGACGATGGCGGCAGGCAGGGTCACGGGGATGCCCAACGTGTTGGCCGCAGCCAGCGTCATGATGGTGATGGTGATGGCCGCACCATCCATATTGATGGTAGCGCCCAGAGGGATGGAGACGGAATACATATCCTTATCGAGGCCCAGCTTCTCGCACAGGGCCATGTTGACGGGGATGTTGGCCGCAGAGCTGCGGGTGAAGAAAGCGGTCAGGCCGGACTCCTTCAGGCAGCGGAACACCAGCGGATACGGGTTGCAGCGCAGATAGATGAACATGATAAAGGGCGAAACGATGAGCGCCATGAAGAGCATGGTACCCACCAGCAGAGCCAGCAGCTTGCCGTACTGGGTAAAGATGGCCAGACCGTTACCGGCCACGTTGGTGTACACCAGACCCATGATGCCGAAGGGAGCCAGATTGATGATCCAGCGCACCACCTGCGACACAGCGTCGGCAGTGTCGGCAAGGAACTTCTTGGTGGTGTCAGAGCCGATGTTCTTCATGGCAAGGCCGAACATGCAGGCCCAGAACAGGATGCCGATGTAGTTGCCGCTCATCAGAGAGCTGACAGGGTTGGCGACGAAGTTGGTGAGCAGGGTGCTCAGCACCTCGCCCAGACCCTGCGGCACCACGTCCGACTGAGCAGCGTCTGCCAGAACGACCGACACAGGGAACATGAAGCTGGTGATCGAAGCGATCGCAGCCGCAAGGAAGGTGGTGAGCATGTACAGCCAGATGACCGTACCGAAGCGGCGGTCCAGCTTGGAGCTGCCCTGTGCCAGTGCGCTCGCCACGATGACGAACACCAGCACCGGAGCGATGCCCTTCAGTGCGCCGACGAACAGGCTGCCCAGCTCGCCGACCCAGCCTGCACCCGGCACCGCAAGCGCCAACACCGCGCCGATGACCAGACCGACGACGATGCGAAGGATGAGGCTGACCTCATTGTACTTCTTCGCAATGGCTTTTGCACCATTCATCATATAAAACACTCCTCTGTATTTGTGCGTCCTCGACGCACACTTTTCCTGTCTCTTACCCAAAGACAGTTGTTATTATAGCACACACGGAAAAAAAGTCAAAGGTTTTCAGTGAATTTTTCGGGCTGTTTCGGCAGATTTTTCATTTTCGGCCTTCCTCCGCGCCGCCTTATGTGTGCGCCGTAGAAATACATAACTAAAATATTTCACCGCTTAGGGCAGAAAAATCCCCCGGCAGAGTTTGTCTGCCGGGGGTAGTCATTCTTATTTATTTTTTCTGATTTTTCAGTCGTCCAGATAGGTCACTTTGCCGGGGACAAAGCCCTGGATGCCCATGCCGGGTGCATCCGAGACGGTGATATTCTTCTCGTCGAAGACCGCGCCGCCGAGGATGTGGTCCTCGCTGCAGAGCACCGGGCCGTCCAAGTCCACTTTGGTGATGATCTTCTTGGCGCAGGCCAGCTCCACGGCTGCGTTGACCGAGATCTTGGCTTCCAGCATACAGCCGATCATGCACTCCACGCCGTAGACCTCTGCCGCCGAGGCGATGCGGAGGGCGTTGGTGATGCCGCCGCACTTCATCAGCTTGATGTTCACAAAGTCGGCTGCGCCGGTCTGCATGATGCGCAGGGCGTCCGCCGGGCTGAACACGCTCTCATCGGCCAGTACCGGCACGCTGGCGTGGCGGGTGACGTACTGCATCCCCTCGAGGTCAGCCGCAGGCACAGGCTGCTCGACGAACTCGATGTCCAGGCCCTTCTCCTGCATCTGGTCGAGGATGCGGACAGCCTGCTTTGCATTCCACGCCTGATTGGCGTCGATGCGGAGCTTGACGTCCTTGCCCACGGCCTCGCGGACGGCGGCCAGACGGGCCACGTCCAGCTCCGGGTCGATGCCCACCTTGACCTTCAGGCAGTCGTAACCGCGCTGGATGGCGGTGCGGGCGTCCCGGGCCATCTCCTCGGGCGGGTTGACGCTGATGGTGATGTCCGTCACGATATTGCTGCGCGCGCCGCCCAGCATCCGGTAGACCGGGGCGCTGTACTTCTGGCCCAGCAGGTCCCACAGGGCCATATCCACGGCAGCCTTGGCGCTGGTGTTGTGGACGAGTGCCTTCTGCACGGCGGCGGTCAGATCCTCGAACTCGTCGAGGTCGCGGCCCAGGATGGCCGGGGCGATGTGGTCGCGGATGGCGCCGATGATGGCACCGGTGGTGTCGCCGGTGATGACGCCGGTGGGAGGTGCCTCACCGTAGCCCACCGCGCCGGTGTCGGTGTGCAGCTCAACGATGACGTCCTCCACGCTGCTCACAGTGCGCAGCGCTGTCTTGAAGGGGACGCGGAGCGGGGTCGAGATGCGGCCCAGCTTTACCTGTGTGATCTTCATGCCAGTCCCTCCTTATTCTTCCTGCATGTGTACGGTGGCCGACAGCTTCTGATAGGCGACGCGGGGCGTGCCGTCTTCCACATGGACGATGCCGCAGCGGGCAAAACCGTTCTTCTCGAGAAGATGCTGCATGATCTTGTTGTCGGCGTGGGTGTCGGCACGCAGGCTCTCGCAGTGCTCGAGGCACCATGCGATGACCTCAGACGCCACGCCCCTGCGGTCACCCGCCGAGGCCAGCCGGTGGATGGTGCCGTAAGGCACCTCATCGTTGAGCCACTGGCCGTCTTCGATTTTCGCGTAGGTGGGGTCCGGCCCGAGGATGAAGGCAAACACCGCCTCGAGACGGCCGTTCACCGTATAGACGAACAGCCGGTTGGAGTCGATGTCTTCTTCCAGCATCTCCTGCGGCGGATAGCTGTCGCCCCACTGGGTCGGGTTGCCCGAATCCGCCATTGCTTTCCGGGCATGGGCATAGATCTCTAAAATTTGCTCCAAATCAGAGCGCCGTGCTCCACGAAACATTCCGTTTCCACCTTCTCTTTCCGTGCGCCGCAGCGCACTCCCACATTTTTGCAGGTCTGGCTTTTATTGTAACACACTCTGCATCGTTTTTCCATCTTAAGACATCAAAAGACGTCCCGCAGACACGGGACGTCTTTTTTCGCAGTGTGCTCAAAGGTCAGGCCGGTGTGCGGGTGCGGGCCGCGCGGCTCTGGCGGTACTCACGGGGGCTCTGGCCGTACCGCTCGTGGAACAGGCGGTAGAAATAGCTGGTGTTCTCGTAGCCGACGTAGGTGATGATCTGCTGGATGTTCCAGTCGCTGCGGCGCAGCAGGCGGGCGGCAGTCTCCATCCGGTGCTTCTGGAGCAATTCCTTGTAAGTACGGCCTGTCTGCGCCCGGACGCACTCGCTGACATAGGCCAGAGAGACGCCGTAACTGCGGGCCACATTGGAGAGGCTGGCCTCACGGTAATTCTTGGTGATCTCATCCAAAGCCGCCTGCACCAGCTCTTCGCGGCTGACGGCTGCACCGTAGGCTTCCAGCGGGAATTTCTTGATGCTCATAGGTTTCCTCCGTTGCGGCGCAGCCGGGGACATGGGGGATGTCGGAGCCGGGCCGCGCTCAGGTCTCATAAGCGTCCCTCTGTTGGGAGGCTTCTGCTTATAATACGGCGCAGCCGGGCCGGAAATTGCATAAGACAAGAAAATTCTCCAAAATTTTTCAGACGGGGTTTCGACAAAGCAAAAGCTGCCGCCTGCCTCGGGCAGCAGCGTTTCAGGAAAAGAAAAAGAGGAAAACAGAACTCAGAACATCTTCTCGTGGTGATACCGGCCCGTGCGCAGGAACTCCACCCACTCGGCGATGTTCACGGCGTGGTCGCCGATGCGCTCGAGGTACTTGATGACCATCAGCACGTCGAGGGCGGCGTCCACTTTGCCGGGATCGGCGGCGATCTCCGCCGCCAGCATCCGCTTGATGGTGTTGAAGTCGTAGTCCACCGCGTCGTCGGCGTCGATGACGGATTTTGCCGCCGCCTCATCTTCTGCCGCAAAGGCGCTCATGGCGTCCTGCAGCATCTTGTGGGCTTTACGGCCCATCTCAATGCTCCTGCTCACGGCGGGGTCGCCCGCCTTGCGGACGCCGGCCAGATGGGGGACGATCTCCGCGATGTCGGCGGCATGGTCACCGATGCGCTCCACGTCTGTCACCACTTTCATGGCAGCAGAGATAAAGCGCAGATCACTTGCCACCGGCTGCTGACGCAGCAGCAGGGTCATGCAGCGGTGCTCGATGTCCCGCTCCATCCGGTTGACCTCGGTGTCGCCCTTGATGATGCCCTTTGCTTCCTCGGCGTCCGCCGTGCAGAGGGCTTCCAGCGCATCTTCCACCGCGTCGGCAGAGAGCTGGCTCATCTTGGCCAGCGATCCCTTCAGGGCCGCGAGGTCGGCTTCGTACTGTGTGCGTGTGCTCATATCGCAAACCCTCCTTTTTAACCGAAGCGGCCCGAGATGTAGTCCTCGGTGCGCTTATCCTTCGGGGTGCTGAAAATCTCGCTCGTGGGGCCGCACTCCACCAGCTCACCCAGCAGGAAGAAGGCCGTGCGGTCGCTGATACGGGCCGCCTGCTGCATGTTGTGGGTGACGATGACGACGGTGTAGTTCTTTTTCAGCTCGCTCATCAGCTCTTCCACCTTCATGGTGGAGCCGGGATCGAGGGCGCTGGTGGGTTCGTCCATCAGCAGGACTTCGGGCTTGACAGCCAGAGCCCGGGCGATGCACAGGCGCTGCTGCTGGCCGCCGGATAGGCCCAACGCGCTCTTTTTCAGGCGGTCTTTCACCTCGTCCCAGAGGGCAGCGCCCCGCAGGGAGCTTTCCACCAGCTCATCCAGCTCCGCCTTATTGCGGACGCCGTGGAGCCTGGGGCCGTAAGTAATATTGTCGTAGATGCTCATGGGGAAGGGGTTCGCCTTCTGGAAGACCATGCCCACGCGGCGGCGCAGGTCGGTCAGCTGCATCTCCTTTGAGAAAATATCCTCGCCCCGGAGCCGGACGTCGCCCTCGATGCGGACGTTCGGCACAAGGTCGTTCATCCGGTTCAGGGTCTTGAGGAAGGTGGATTTGCCGCAGCCCGAGGGGCCGATGAGGGCAGTGATCTCCTGTTCGCCCACGTCCAGCGAGATGCCCTTGAGGGCCTTGAAGTCGCCGTACCAGAGGTTCAGGTCATGGGCCGTAATAATTGATGCCATACAGACTCCTTTATTGGTTGACTGCTCCTTCATCCAACCTCTCAGTCGGGCTTGCGCCCGCCAGCTCCCCTTGTAGGGGAGCCTCTGGCGAAGAGGCTGACTTTTCCGATATGCCAAGGCCTCCCCTCGATAGGACCGGCATATTGTTATCCATAAAATACCCCTTACTGTTTCTGTTTGAGCTTTGTTTTTGCCAGACGGGCTGCGAGGTCGATGAGAAGCACCAGAACCAGCAGCACTGCGCCGATGCCCCAGGCGGAGGCGAAGTCGCCATCCTCGAAGGCCCGCAGATAGAGCAGGACGGAGAGGGTCGCGCCGTTGGATGTGTAAGCCTTGGCGATGCTGCCTGCAATAACTTCCGCCGCACCGGCGGTGAAGAGCAGGGCCGCGCTCTCACCCACGATACGGCCCACGGCCAGGATGCAGCCGGTGACGATGCCGTCGATGCTGCAGGGCAGCACGATGGTGCGGATGATGTGCCACTTGCCCGCGCCGAGGCCCAGAGCGCCCTCCCGGTAGCCCTGCGGCACCGTTTTGAGGGACTCCTGCGTGGTGCGGATGATGGTGGGCAGGTTCATGACCACCAGCGTCAGGCTGCCGGAGAGCAGGCAGGTCTTAAAGCCCATTGTCTGGGCGAAGACCAGCATACCCACGAGGCCGTAGATGATGCTGGGGATGCCCGCCAGCGTCTCATTCGTGAACTCGATGACCTCAATGAGCTTCCGGTTGGAGGCGTACTCTGTGAGGTAAACTGCCGCGCCCACGCCCAGCGGAAGGACGATGAGCAGGGTGAGCAGGATGACATATAACGTGTTGAGGATGGCGGGCAGGATGCCGTCAGTGCCTTTGAGGACGCTGGCGGTGGTGGAAAGGAATTCCCAGCTGACGTGGGGGATGCCCCGCACCAGCACCAGCCCGATAACGCCCACCGTGAGGGCGATGACCAGCACTGCCGCCGCCCAGACCAGCGCGGTCATGATGACGTTCCATGCGCGGCGGGAGGGGGAGAAGTCACTTTTCATCCTTGTTTCCTCCCTTCAGCACAGCGTTGAGCAGCACATTGATGACCATGATGAAGACGAACAGCACCAGCGCGATGCTGAACAGCGCCTGCTTCTGCAGGCCGCTGGCATAGCTCATCTCCTTGGCGATGGCCGTGGTCAGGAAGGTGACGCTGCGGAAGAGGCTGTCCGGCATATTGGGGCTGTTGCCTGCCACCATCATGACAGCCATTGCCTCGCCGATGGCGCGGCCAATGCCCAGAACGATACCGGCTGCAATGCCGCTCCTGGCCGCCGGGATGCTGATCTTGAACCACGTTTCCGTATCGGTCGCACCCAGTGCCAGACTGCCCTGCTCATACTCGGCGTTGAGCGCCGTCACCGACACGGACACGATGCTGGGCAGGATCATGATGGACAGCACCACGATGGCCGACAGCAGGCAGGCGCCCGACGCCTTGCCAAACACCTTCGCCACCGCAGGCACCAGCACCTGCATGCCCAGCAGACCGAACACCACGCTGGGGATGCCGCTCAGCAGCTCCACCGCCGTGACGACCACATTGCGCACGCCGGGAGCTGCCGCTTTCGAGAGGAACACTGCTGTCAGCAGGCCCACCGGCACGCCGATGAGGGACGCGCCCAGGGTGCCGTAAATACTCGAAAGCACGAAGGGCAGGATGCCGTACTTCGGCTCGGACGCCGTGGAGGCCCACTCGGTGCCGAAGAGGAAGTTCAGCGGGCCGATCTTTCCGATGGCGGGCAGGCCCGACAGGAACATATAGATGGTAATGACAGCCACGCAGCCTACAGCGAGGATGCCGCAGAGGAAGAAGATGGCGTTCATGACAGCTTCCAGCCATTGGGCCGGGGTGCGGGGCAGCTCGAATTTTTTCATAAAAACACCTGAGGGATCCCTCGCAAAATTACTCGTTCACCGGCACAGCGCCTGCGGTGCGGATGAGGTCGGCAGCGTCGGTGCTGGTAGCAAAGTCGAAGAACGCCTGAGCCTGAGCGGAGAGGGTGACGGAGTCGTTGGTGACGAACACGAAGGGACGCTGCACCTCATAGCTGCCGTCCTTGACGGTCTCCTCGCTGCACTCCACGCCGCCGACGGTCACAGCCTTGACGGTGTCGCCGACGGCAGACAGGGAAGCGTAACCAATGGCCAGAGGATTGGCCTCCACAGCGCTGATGACAGCGCCGGTAGCCGTCAGCTCCTGCGCATACTTGCAGGAATCCTTGACGTCCACGATGCTCTCGAAGCCATCGCGGGTGCCGGAGCCAGCCTCGCGGCCCACCAGAACGATCTCGCCGTCGTCGCCGCCGACCTCGGACCAGTTGGTGATCTCGCCGGTGAACATCTGCTTGAGCTGGTCAACGGTCAGGTCCTCGACCTTGCTGTCCTTGTTGACTATGATGGCGATTCCGTCAAGCGCAACGGTGGTCGCGGTAAGTCCCGACTCGCTGCCCTTGAGCTTTCTGGACGAGAGTCCGATATCGGTGCTGCCGTTCTTGACAGCCTCGATGCCCGTACCCGAACCGGTGGGGTCGTATGTTACGGTGATGCCGCCGTTTTCATTCATAAACTGCTCGCTGAGCGTGCTGATGACCTTCTGCATCGAGGTGGAGCCGTTTGTCGAAACAGTACCCTTTACCTCGGTCTCCGCGCTTGTCTGTGCTGCGCCGGAGCCGGTCGTGGTCTCGCTCGCTCCGCCGCCTGCGGTGCTGCCGCAGCTTGCGAGTGCCGTGACGCTCATAAGCGCCGTAAGTGCTATTGCTATGATCTTCTTCATGTTATTGCTTTTCATTTTTATTTTTCTTCCTTTCTTCCTTGGTACGGCTCTATTATAGTCCGCCGACGTAAAGGGCGTTATCCTGCTATTGTAAAATCGAGGCAAAGCCGACACATAAAATCACGGCGATGTGAAGATACTATAAAGCAGACCATGCTTGCATAAAAACCGCTGTAAAATAAAAAGACCCGCGCATCGCGGATATACATATATCCGAAATACGCGGGTCATTACCGTTAAAGCACCTCATAGAGGAAAACTGCATTGCCCGTGACGCACGACCGGAGAGCGAAGCTACATCCGCGCCTCCGCGCCGTACTCCGCAGCAAAGCTCCCCGCACCGAAAGCACGGTGCGCAGCGGACGATACGGAAAATGCCGTCGGGGCTGCGCGTCCTGTGGTGTAATCGTCTCGCTGCGCAGCCCCCTCTCACGGCACCCTGCACAGCGGCTCGCGAGGCTGAGGAAAGTATCGTCGCTCGGTACGGGTGTATTACCAACCGACAGCTCGGTATGCAGGCAGAATAAGGCGACAAAATATCATTTATGCGCCGTGTCAGAAGTATGATACGTCAGCGCTGCTGCGCTCCGCCGGCGGGATCACAACGACCGTGCCGTTCGCCGCGACCGGGATGTCCGGCATGTGCTCCGGCTTTTTGCAGCCGACCGCCTCCGCCGTCAAAAGTAAAGAGCGGTCGGACATAATGCGAAGCGTGTAATCTCCCTCTATCATATCCGTGCGATATGATACGACCCCGCCCGCACCGTCGGTCAGGGTCAGCGTGCAGAATCCGCTCGCTGTCGTACCTCCCGACCGTCGCAGCAGGACGGTATAATCGGTGTCGACTGCAAGATGTGCCGTATACCCGCCTTCCGAGGTATCTACCCGCTGCTCCTCACCGTTTGCGTACAGCCGCATACGAATATGAAGCGCTCTGCCGTCTCCTGCGCCGTGAAAAAGAAAGCCGTATATCCGCTCGGCATTCCGCGGGCTGACAAACGGCAGCAGCCGCAGATATCTGCACCGCAGCTGTCTGCGCCAGTATCGGCGCTCGCCCGCAGAGTCGGCATCGCGCAGCGCATCTCGAAGATAGCGCAGCTCGGCATTTGATCTGATAAAAACTATCACTATCCAAAAAACGATCAAGACAACAAGTATCATGATCAACTCGGCAAGTAATATTTTAGTTCCGCTGCCCATCGACATTATGTCCGCACCTCCTTATGTAACTGTTTCCGTCAGAGACTGAATACGGCACGATTCGTTATATGCGGAAAAATACCGCCGTATGACGAGCTCTGCCGACCGCCGGACTTTGCAGCGCAAAAAAGGATGCTGCCGCTCTTCGCAGAGTTTCATACTCTGCCGAAAAACACCGTTCGTCCCATCCGCAGCACGAAATCCGAAGAAAATCGACGGAGAATCCGACGGCTTTCTTTTGACCTCCGTCAATTTTCTTGTCATTTTTTATTGATTTGATAGACGCAAAACCTTTTATAAGTCCTCACAAATGTTTATAAACCAATGTGAAAATGGCTTAAAATCAAGGTTTTCCGCATATCTTCATTTTTCTTGTCATATCTCCGCATAAGGTGTTTTTGTAAGACCGGGCACCATTTTAGCACCACAGAATATAAGGAGGACGACATGAAAAACGAACTTTTGACTAAGGGTATTATACTTCCGTCCGGCGAAATCGGCAAGAATAAGATAAACCTTGTCGCCGGGGCAATCACGCAGCCGTTCGCGGAAATGGTATGGGTAACGACAGGCGGCGACATGGAAACAATCAACCGCCTTACCAACGTACTTGTAACCATGAACAACCCCACCGACCGGGGCAAGCTGTTCAAAATCATCAAACTGCTTTATGGGCTAATGGGCTTGCCTTTTTCAGAGGAAGCCGAGCCTATGGACGCAGACCCCGACGTTTTGGAATACTTCATCTTTTCTTTCATGGCAGACTTTGGAGAAGTCATGCAAGAACTGATAGCAGAAGAAATGAAATAGCGACCCGCACAGCGGCGTTTCTCACTCTCTCACTGGGAGAACAGGAACGCCGCTATTTTTATGCCCTCATGTTACGCAGTAGGGGCAAAAAAAGCCTTGATTTATCGGGCTTACAGAACGCAAAACAGAGGAAGCAAGGAAAAGATACCTTACCCCTCAAAATCCGCGTTCTACTGCGCAACAAATCTAAAGCAAAGGAGTGATGAAGCTATGGCAGTTTTCCGTGTGGAACGCAACACAGGC
>ERZ772812.2071-NODE-2071-length-13434-cov-5.196876_pt1 | contig 13434 bp, 10 predicted proteins | sample MGYA00511343_ERZ772812 | MGnify/ENA primary metagenome ERZ772812 (study PRJEB29015, sample SAMEA2737706) | human gut metagenome | biome: human gut; feature: human-associated habitat; material: faeces | place: China | collected 2012 ...
CGTATTCAGATCTGCAAAGGCCTTGCTGGGGCAATGGGCCGGGATGACCTCACCCCGCTTCACGATTTCTCCGCAGGTGGTGCAGACCTCATCGCCGGTGTAGCCGTCTTCGGTGCAGGTGGCTTCTTTGGCATTCCGGAGCTCAAGCTTGTGGCCCAAGGCAGGGAGGGTCAGCTCTTCAACGGGAGCCTCCTCAATGGCCTTGTCATCATAGAAGTTCTTGCCACAGTTCTCACAGTGGTAATAGGCGGGATTGCCTGACTCGGTGCAGGTGGGGGCCTTAGCCTCCACGGCAGTCAACTCGGAATGTTCGCAGATGGGGATGAACATACCCAGAACCTCTGCGCCAAACTCCGTAATCCGGCCACAGTCTGTGAGCTCCGCCGTCTCTGTATCCACGATGAAGAGCTGAACGCAGCTCACATCGTAGATTGTGTTGAACTGGGCCCAATAAAGCCGCCCGGAGTTGTGGTCGAAGCACATGGACTGCTCCTGATAGCACTCCGCTGTGGTCTGACCAACGACCGTATACTCGCCGGTCTCCAGATCCAATTTCGCCAGCCGGGAGCAACCGTTGCCGCCGTAGCTCATGCCTATGCCCACAATCATAATGTAGGCGTTTCCGTCCAGGTCAATGGCAAAGCCACAGGCGTAGTCGCTGACACCGGAGGGAGCACCCGGTAGGACGCCATCCAGCACCCGGGCAGAGTCCAGATCCAGGTCGCCGGTTTCCAAATCCACCTCGTACAAGACCCCAAGCATATTGATGATGTACATGGTCCCCGTGCTGTAGTCATAGGCCATTTCCGTAGGGTAGAAATCCTCATACCCTGTGACGTTGACCCGCTTGTATTCCACATTCCCAAGCGTCCCCTGTTCCATGGCTTCAAAGTCCATGGTGAAGAAGTAGCCCCCCTTGGTATAGCCATAGACCGTATCGCCCACTAACTCCGCGCAGAGCACCACCGTTCCCTCCTGCACACCATCGCCTGCAGGCATCTGGCCCAGGATCTTGGCGTCCTTGGGATTCGTGTCTGTAAAGGAGCCCCAGGTATTCGGCTCCCGATAATAGCCCTCCGTATCATCGGCAAATTGGGCCCAGATGAAGCCATAGAGGTTCACCGGGGGTTCATCCGGCGTGACAGTCACGAGGCAGGTATCCGTAAAGCCGCCATCCTTGGTGGTGACGGTGATGGTGGCCTCACCCTGGCTGACGCCGGTTACTTGGCCCATTTCATTCACCGTGGCGATTGCCTCATCCGAAGAGGTGAAGGTCACATCCCGGTTAAAAGCCGTGTCAGGCAGGACGTTCCAGGTAAGCTGCACAGTCCGGTACCCGGCCACAGAGGCAGTCTCCTGCATCTCCACACCAGTAGCTGCCACCGGCGCCGCTACACAAACGTCATCGAGACAGCCTGTGTCTTCCATCTGCGAGCCGGAGTAATCCTTATCGTACTCCCACCGCAGCTCGTGGGGACCTGCCTCCAGGGCCAGGATGAAGGTCGCCCAGTCCACCTCGCCGGACCAGCTTTCTAACCGCTCGCCATCCAGATAGAAGCGGAGCAAATCCATTTTCTTCTCGCTACTGACTTTATACCGGAAGGTGAGCACGTCACCCTCCTTGGCGTCCACCATTGTATAAACCGTAGAAATCGAAGGAGGAGAATAGGAAGTGGCAGCGTCGATCCCTTGGTTGGTAGACCTGGCGTAGCCTTCCTCCACCGCCTCCCAGGGGAAGTACCCATTGGCCGCCTCCTCTGGAGTGTAGAACTCCAGGGTTCCGCCGGGTACATTCAGCGCCTCGTCCAGCTCCGGTGCGTGCACCGGATTGTAGCGCTGAAAGGGAACTACCTCCACATCGTCCAGATACGCCGTATCCTCGCCTTCCGATATGGACGCGTCCTTGTTGTAGACCCAGGTCAGCTGATGCTCACCAGTAGAGACCGGGAAGGAGAAGGTTGTCCAATCCACCTCTCCGTACCAGACCCCAGCGGGGACCTGGTCCACAAACAGGGCAAAGTAGTCCGTCTCCTCTGCATCCTGACAGCTGACCCGGAAGCGGAAGGAAATCGCCTGATCCTCCCCGAAGTCCACCCAAGTGCTCACCTGACTCTGGGTGTATGGTCCATAGGGGTTCTCAGGGCCTCCATCGTGGCCAGCGCTGTTGGACTTGGCATAGTCCTCCTCCACCACCCAGTCATAGAAGCCGTAGCTCGGCATGCTAAAGGTGCTGAATTCCAAAGTTCCACCCGGGACGTTCAGCGCCTCATCCAAAGTGGCCGCCGCCATAGGTTTCGCCCCTTCGGGCACGGCCATCTGCACCGCCCGCAGCGGATCCGAATCTCCACGGCCTGCAAATGCAGGGGGATTGATGGCTGCTGCCGAAACGGGAACGCCGGTGAACGACACCAGCAGAGCGATGAGCGCAAGTACCGCAATGATCCGTTTCATAAAATGCCTCCTTTTTCTTGTTCGTATTTTTACGAACGTTCGTGATGGATAAATTTTACCCGCTTTTTGTGACGTTGTCAATAGCTTTCTGCAAAAAAAGTGCTATAATGGACAAAAGTGGCATAGCCAACTGCCGCAACCAATTAGAGAGGTACATTATGATTTGCTACAACCCCATCCCACTCTTCGAAGCGAGCCTGTTCCTGGCAAACCAGGCGGCAGGTGTGTCCTGGAATTCCTTTCTGGAGCGGACCTTTGGTAAGGGAGAAAACTGCCTGCACAGCCAGGCCCTGTCATCCTACTCCAAAATTCTCACCGAGCTGGAGCAGCGGCTTCGTGCCAGCATCACGGTGCAGGATGCCACGCTCCAGAAGCTCTATGCCCCTCTGTACCACAAGGGCAATGACCAGCGGCATCCATCCGCCGGGCATGTTTGCTCCATACTGCTACCCGGCCTGGCAGAAGCATACCTAGATTGGGAGGCTGCTGACTTTTTCACGCATCTTCGTCAAAGCCTCTGGGGACTGCCAGGGCGAATTTTGGAATTTTTGAATCCGGAAAGCTGTGATGCCGGTGAAAATCTCAGCATTCAACAGCTGTTTCAGGCCATCAACGGAAGCGACCTGCCCCAAAGCTCCAAGCTGATCCTGACCGACCTGGCCCTCAACGGAGAGCAATATGTGGATCTGCTCCAAGACGCCTTGACGCCTGTGGCAAAGGAGTTTCAAAGATGTCAGGAGCTGATTTCGCCCCTGCTGGAGCATTTTCACAACCGTTACTGCCAGGAAACAGAGGAGGCGATGATGGACCGGCTCCTGCCCAGAGACCGGAGCCGGATCAAGCAAATTTACATTTATCCCAGCGTTGTATGCAGCAACTATGTCGTTTACGGATTTAATGCTGACGAAACCGTGCTGCTTTGCTGTATCGGCACCCTGTGTGAATTCTTACGTGAAAATTTCGCCCAGTCCCGTAATTCTGGCATCCAGCTGACCCAAACCCTCTCCGCCCTCAGTAACCGGAACCGATTTAACATCCTCACCAAGCTCCTGGACGGCCCCGCCTATGGCCGGGAACTGGCCAGCTTCGTGGGTCTGTCCCCCGTCACAGTCTCCCAACACATCGGCATCCTCATGGGCGCCAAGCTGGTGACGGTCCATAACGACGGCGCCCGGACCTATTACTCTCTTAACAAGGCGGAGATCAGCGCCTTGATCGATTCACTAAAAAAGTACTTTAGAACAGATTGATGTTCCACAGGGTAGGAACGCAGGGTCATAACAGAACACATAGCTGGATCATTTTGGAGGGGTAATTCACCAGAGCGGCTGCCTGCTAGACCCCGGAAATATAAGGTCGCCAGTTTCAGCAACACCACCTGACATGCAATGGGCCTGTTGCAAAAAAGAAATTTGCAGTAGGCCCTCATTTATATTCATTTTCATACCGAAGACAGAATTTTAGCCCAAATTGTGGAAAACTTTTCACATTTCGGGCATGCTTACGCAGGCTCCACCGTTTTGGTGGGGCCTGAATCTTGATATTCTGCATTTTTCTATGTTTACGCTGTTTTGATTGTGGATAAATGCGTCTTTTCGCGGTTCTTGCCCTGTTTCATCCACCGTTTTTTTAGGTTAAATCCCATCGCCAGAAAGAATAGCTCCGTGCGTATATTTCGTTTCCCTGTGGAAAAGAATCGCCGAAAGCCAAAATCATGCTTCATAAGACCAAACGCACCCTCCACCTGAATAGAACGGCACATCATCAGCATAATCCCTTCTTCCGTTGTAATATTCGCCAGAGACGCTGCACGCTTTTCTTTTAGCTGCTTTTTTACCTGTAGCATTTTTGGCTTTTCGGCATCCTTGGACGAGCTGCATTCAGACCGGCGAGAACAGCCGGTGCAATCTTCACATCTGTAATGGCTGATGGTACTCTCCCGTTTGCTGTACTTGTTCCTGCTTTCCCGGATCAGCCGTAACTTTCTGCCTTCTGCACAGATGTAGCAATCCGCCTCTCCGTCGTAGCGCATATTTTCAGCCCGGCCAATCTGCCGCTTATATTTCTTCGTTTTTGCCTGTTCATAATTCTGCGGCTTAATGAAGCTGACCTGGTCGTTCTCCTCCAGATAGAGATAGTTGTCCAGACTTTCATAGCCGGCGTCTGCCGTTACTTTCTTATATTTTTTCCCGTGCTTTTTTGAAAGCTGATCTAAAAACGGCTCTAACGTGCCATAGTCTGTACGGTTGGAGTATGCTTCTATGCCTGTGATGTACTCACTGTTCACTGCAATCTGCACATTATACCCAGGCTTTAGCTGGCCATTGCCCATATGGTCATCCTTCATTCGCATAAATGTGGCGTCTGGGTCTGTTTTGGCATAGCTGTTCCGTTCCTTGCCCATAATCTTCAGCTGTTCTTCGTACTTTTCCCACCGCTCCAGGTAACTTTGCAGCTGCTCGTATTCCTTTTGCTCAGCACTTTTCCGCTTCCCGCTGCCATGCACAAAGGCAATTCCCTTTGCCTTTTCCGCCAAATATTCTCTGAGCTTCTGCATGTCTGTAAGTCCAACCGCTTCATTTACCGCACTCTTCACCTTCGCCAGATTCTTTTCAACACTACCACGCCATACAAAAGTGTACCGGCCTGCTCTGCTTTCCAGCTTGGTTCCATCCAGAAAGCAGACTTCATGGTCTGTTTCTCCCTGCCCTTCCAGTACTTTGACATATTGGTAGAACAAGTCTTCTATCGCTTCTGCATGCCGCCTCCGAAAGCGGGCAAAGCTGCTGTGGTCCGGTACTTTTTCATCCCCCAGCAGCCACATAAAATCCACGCGATACTGGCATGCTTCTTCCAGGTCTCTGTTACTGTAGATACCGCACTGGTATCCATAGCATATTACTTCGAACATCACCTTTGCATCGGCTGCCGATTTTCGACCTTTGATCGAATACGCTTCATACAGTTTCCTGTAGTCCAGTTCCTCAAGCTGTGCGCTGGCCAGCCTTACCGGTGCTGTCTCTGGTAATATTTTTTCTGAATTTAATGCAAGAACCAGTTGACCTCCACGCTCATATGCGCTAAACTGTTCTTGCTGATACTTTGTTTTCACACACTAAGTATACAGCAAAAAGCAAATCGGCCAACCCCTTTTTCGGAGTTGACCGATTTGTTTTTTATTTTTCTCCTCGCGCTAATACTTCATTTTGCCACATTTTGCAACGCGCCCAGTTTTTTTCAAAATTTTTGCATAACCGCTTGTATATTCATGTAAGTTGTGTTAAGATATAAGAGACGGCGCAGTATCCTAGTCAGAACAGCCAGCTCCCAGGAAGGGCCTAAAAATCCTTTGAAGGGCATATCGATGAAGTCCCTGGTGCCTGCTTTTTACGCCCAGTTTAGGGTGGGTGCTGGGGGTTAAGGATCCCGGGCGCACTCCAATGGCATGGAGTATCCGACCCGGTTTCCGTGGAGACCTGCTATTGTGCGACGGCTGTTGCGCAGCCTTTGGCTTCCAAAGACCGCGTACGAAGCAGGTATGAACCTGCATTGCGGTGCGCAGAATCGTGTGCTGTGTGCAGAGTAGCCTGCCTTGCGTGGATAAGCGGGGAAGGGGAGACAAGCGTCTCGGTTCGTGGCCAAGGACCAGACCGCTATTGCCCCGGAAACCTTATCTGCAAAAGAGGCTAAGAGTTGGATTGGGCTGCGGTGGAAAACACCTAGGCTGTAACCGGCAGACAGGGGATTGCAGTACGGACTCAGTGGCAATCGGGTAGCCATTTTGGTAACATTTGGCCGGCGGGATCAAAGGGAAACCGCCCCTTCGGCAACGGGGGGTTCTCACTGGGGAAATCCAACCCGACCTAAGCCGTAAGATTTATCTTGTCTGCCGCCGTCTCTTTTTCATTTTTACAGTCAAAGGAGTTTTTCCATTGGCGAAGACGGACCGCCCCGGAGGGAAGCCGGACAAAAAGAATAAAAAGTCCAACCTCCGTTGGGTTATCACCATTTTCTTTCTGACAATTATAATTTCCGGAACAATTTCTTTCACGTCCTCCAGTTTGATGGCCTCCTCGGGAATGCTTGTGGCATTTCTCATTTTGCTGTTCATCGTCCTGCTGGGCATTCTTTTTGATATCATTGGCGTGGCCGTAACCTCCGCAGAGGAGAAGCCCTTCCATTCCATGGCAGCCAAAAAGGTACCGGGTGCGGCAGAGTGCATCATGCTTCTGCGCCATGCAGACCGGGTTGCATCCATCTGCAACGATGTCATCGGGGATATTTGCGGCGTCGTGTCCGGCGCGGCGGCGGCCACCATTGCCGGGGAAATCCTGACTGCCTTTCAGTGGTCTGCCGGGAGCTTGGTGAGCTTGGCCATGTCTGCTCTGGTAGCAGGTCTCACCGTAGGCGGGAAGGCTCTGGGAAAGTCTATGGCGATGCATTCGTGTACATCCATTGTGTTTTCAGCCGGTAAAGTCATCCACTGGCTGAAGTGCATTCCTCAATTGCTGTTGCCTGTGAGAGGCGGGAAAAAAAGTAAGTAGGTTGTGTGGTACTTTGAATATTCTGGAGCGTATACAGGGCCATGAGGATTTGGTGCGTTTGAGCCAGGTGGAGCAGGCCCAGCTTTGTGACGAGCTTCGCCAGTTCTTGGTGTCAAACGTAGCCCAGACCGGCGGCCATTTGGCCTCCAACCTGGGTGTGGTGGAGTTGTCCGTGGCCCTGGAGACTGTCTTTGATACCAAGGTGGACCGTCTGGTCTTTGATGTGGGCCACCAGTCCTATATTCATAAAATTCTCACCGACCGCAGAGATCAATTTTCTTCTCTGCGGCGTTTTGGCGGCATTGCCGGTTTCCCCAAGCCTTCTGAGAGCATAACAGACGCTTTTGTGGCAGGACATGCCTCCAATTCGGTGTCCGTTGCCTTGGGCATGGCCCGGGCCAGGACCCTGCAAAAGGAACATTACAGCGTCCTTGCCCTCATTGGGGACGGGGCAACCACTGGCGGCCTGGCCTATGAGGGGCTGAACGATGCCGGAGCCAGCCATGAACCTCTGATTGTCATCCTGAATGACAACGAAATGTCCATCGCTCACAACGTGGGGGGCGTAGCCCACCATCTGTCCAAGCTCCGCACCCGCCCGGGGTACTTTGGGATCAAGCGGGTTTACCGGTCTGTGACCAACCGAATCCCCGGAGGGAAGTTCCTCTATCAACTGACCCACCGGATGAAAACCTGGATGAAAAACCGCCTCTTAGATACCACCCTCTTTGAGGATATGGGCTTTACCTATATTGGGCCGGTGGACGGCCATGATCTGAAGCGGATGATTTATTTGCTTCGGGTGGCCAGGGGCCTTCAATGCCCGGTGGTGTTCCATGTCATCACCAAAAAAGGAAAGGGCTACGGACCGGCAGAGGAGCACCCCAGCCAGTTCCACGGTGTGGGGCCCTTTGACCAGGCCACAGGAGCCCTGCGGAGCGCCTCGGCGCTGACATTTTCAGATACCTTTGGAGATACTATGCTCCAATTGGGAAGGCAGGAGCCGAGGCTGTGTGCCATTACGGCCGCCATGCCTGCCGGTACCGGCCTCACTGCCTTCGAAGCAGCTTACCCCAACCGGACCTTTGACGTGGGCATTGCCGAGGGCCATGCCGTTTCCATGGCCGGGGGCCTTGCCAAGGCGGGGATGATCCCCGTGGTGGCCATTTACTCTACCTTTCTCCAGCGAGCCTACGACATGATCCTTCAGGACGTGGCCATGCTCCACCTCCATGTGATTTTTGCCGTGGACCGGGCGGGGCTGGTGGGCGAGGACGGAGAGACCCACCACGGCCTGTTTGATGTGGGCTTTCTCCGTCAGGTGCCCGGTCTTACAATTCTGTGTCCCGGCTGCCGGGCGGAGCTTCGGGAGATGCTCCAGTGGTCTGTGCAGAAGTGCAGCGGCCCGGTTGCCATTCGTTACCCCAGAGGTGGCGACGGCGCTTTCCTTACAGGGGGACGGGAAACCCTGTTCCGGGTGGGACGGGACATCACCCTGATCACCTACGGCACCATGATCAACCAAGTGATCCCGGCGGCTGAGCAGCTGGCGGAGCGGGGGATTGAGGCAGAGGTTCTGCGCCTGCGGACCATCAAGCCCCTGGATATGGAGGCCATTTCCACCTCTGTGCGCAAAACGGGCCGGCTTCTGGTGGTGGAGGAGGCCGAGGGTGTGGGCAGCGTAGGATACGAGATCATTGAAAAGCTGAGCCAACGGGGGATTCCCGTTGTTTACAGCGGTCAGAACATTGGAGACCGCTTTGTGACCCATGGCTCCTTGCCGGAGCTGTATCATGCATTGAGCCTGGACACCGCATCCATTGTCCGGCGGGCGGAGGAGGTTGTGCGCCGTGAAAAATAAGGAGCGGCTGGACATGCTGCTGGTAGAGCGGGGCCTGGCGGAGACGCGGAGCAAGGCCCAGGCCCTTATCATGAGCGGCCAGGTGTATGTGGACAACCAAAAGGCGGACAAGGCCGGCGCTTCCTTTCTGCACGATGCCGCCATTGAGGTCCGGGGAGATGCCTGCCCCTATGTGAGCCGGGGTGGGCTGAAGCTGGCCAAAGCCCTTCGGGATTTCGGCGTGGATCCCACCGGCTTTGTGTGCAGCGATTCCGGAGCCTCCACCGGTGGCTTCACCGACTGCCTCCTGCAGCACGGGGCGGCCAAGGTCTTCGCCATCGATGTGGGCTATGGCCAGCTGGCCTGGTCCATCCGGTCCGATCCCCGGGTTGTAACCATGGAGCGAACCAACATCCGGTATGTCAAGCCGGAGGACCTGGGGCAGCCTCTGGATCTGTCGGTGGTGGATGTGTCCTTCATTTCTCTGCGAATTGTCCTGCCTGCGATCCGGGCCCTTCTGAAGCCATCCGGGCAGGTGCTTTGCCTCATCAAGCCTCAGTTTGAAGCTGGGAAGGAAAAGGTTGGCAAGAAAGGGGTCGTTCGGGACCCGGAGGTCCACCGGCAGGTGCTGGACGGCTTTGTGGAGCTGGCCCGGCAGCTGGAGTTTGCCATTTTAGGCCTCACCTTCTCCCCGGTCAAGGGACCGGAGGGAAACATTGAATTTCTGGCTCACCTGACCCGGGAATCCCGGGAGGGAATTTGCCCGGATACCGCCGCCATTGTGGCCGCCGCCCATGGCGCGTTGGGAGGTTGATCCGATTGAAAAAAATTGTTCTGACACCCAATCCCTACCGGGATAAGAGCTTTAAATTTGTTTTGACGGCCCAGAGCTATCTGGCTTCCGCCGGAATGGAAACCAGGATTTGTCTGCCCTTTGATGTGGACAGAGGACTGGACCTGCCCCGTGGTGTGGTGTTTTCCAATTTGGAGCAAGAGCTGCCTGGGGCGGACATGCTGGTCTGTTTTGGCGGGGACGGAACCATCCTCCACGCCTCCAAGGCTGCCACCCGGTCCAACGTCCCGGTGCTGGGCGTCAACATCGGCACCGTGGGCTTCATTGCGGAGCTGGAAAGCACAGAGCTGCAGCTCCTGCGGCGGATTGCGGCGGGAGAATATGAGATTGAACGCCGGAAAATGCTGGATGTCATGGTCACCCGGGATGGAAATGTCCTGCAGCGGGAGACATGCCTCAACGACGTGGTGATCACCAAGGGCGCGGTGGCCCGGGTGGTGCGCTTGGCGGTGTACTGCGACCAGGTTCAGGCCATGGAATTTGGGGGGGACGGCGTGGTCATCGCCACCCCCACAGGCTCCACAGCCTACAGCCTCTCTGCCGGTGGCCCGGTGGTGGAGCCGGAGGCTGGTGTGATGGTCATCACCCCCATCTGCGCCCACGATGTGCAAAGCCGTCCCATCGTGACTTCTGACCGGCGGGTCATCTCCGTGCGGCTGGAGCGGTCGGCCCGCAGCGCGTGATCGGCATTCGAACAGGAAAAATCGGAAGGCACAACGCCTTTTTGTCCGTTGACGGCGGACGCGCCATCCGGCTGGGCGCCGGGGATACGGTCCAGGTGGCCTGCTCTCCCTATGAAACTCAACTGGTCCGACTGAAAGACCGGAGCTTTTTTGACATTGTCAATCACAAATTCAGGAATCTGTAAAGGAGCAGTGCATATGAAGACCCAGAGACAGGCCAAGATCATGGAGATTATATCGACCCGTGATATCGAGACCCAGGAACAGCTTCTGGAAGCGCTCCAGGATGAAGGATTTTACAGTACCCAGGCCACCATTTCCAGAGACATCAAGGAGCTCCGGGTTGTCAAGGAGCTGACCTCCTTTGGAACATACCGCTATACCGCCTCGGCCAAGGATGGGGCGGGGACCTTCTCCGCCCGGCTGAACACCATCTTCCGGGAGTGCATCACCAGCTTTGACTATGCTCAAAATATTATCATCATCAAAACCATGCCGGGTCTGGCCTCTGCCGCTGCATCGGCGGTGGACGCCATGAATATGTCTGTGGTAGTGGGGACGCTGGCCGGCGATGACACCGTGTTTTTGGTTATGCGGGACAACAATGCCGCTGCCGCCTTCTGCGGAGAGATCAAGAATCTGCTGGCATAAGGAGGACCTTGCCATGAAGAACATCCTGTGGATCGGCGGCATATACGCCGCCTCCCTGTTGGCACAGCTGCTTACAGCGTTGCTTTTCCTGTTCTTGCCCTGGGACCCGTTGGTGGAGGCCGTAATTTTGTCCTGTCTGCTGCTGGTAGGCCAGGGCTGCGCCGTCCTAGGGGAGGGGCGTCTGGAGCAGGCTGACAAAACAGAACGCCTTTTGGGGATTGTGTACTGGATCAGAAAGGTGATGAGCGCCATCTTTGCCGCGGCGGTATTCCATTTGGCGGTTATTGTGCTTGCCGGTGTGTTCCCCATTCCCGGTCTGGTGCGGGGGCTGGCTGCCCTGGTGCTGATTGTAACTTGCATATGTGGCGTGCTGCTTCTCTGGAGGGCGGGAAAGCCTGAGGAAGAGACTGCTGCGTCTGAGGAGTTCCGGGAGCCGGGGGAAGATGCATAGGAGGAATGTGCCGTGCTGTCTGTGCTGCATATTGAAAACATCGCCGTCATTGAGCAGGCGGACATTGTCTTTAACCAGGGCTTTAACGTCCTTACCGGTGAAACCGGCGCAGGAAAATCCATTGTAATTGACGCCATCTCTGCCATTTTGGGGGAGCGTGCCTACCGGGATATGGTCCGCACGGGTGCGGCCAAGGCCTCGGTCCGGGCCCTGTTCCGGCAGGTACCGGAGCTGCCCTGGTTCCAGGAAAACGGGGTGCCCTATGAGGAGGAGACTCTCATTCAGCGGGAGATTTACCTGGATGGGAAGAACGTCTGCCGGGTCAACGGGCAGCTCCTTTCCGTTTCCATTTTGCGGAAGCTGGGCCTTCAGCTCATCAACATCCATGGCCAAAGGGACTCTCAGCAGCTCTTTGATGAGGGGTATCACCTGACCTATCTGGACGCCTTTGCAGGTAATGAGGCACTGCTTGCCAGTTACGAAGAGAAATTTCACGCAGTAGCAGCCCTCCGCAGGGACATTCAGCGGCTGACCATGGACGAGGGGGAGAAGCTCCGGCGGATGGAGTCCCTGAGGTTTCAGATTGAAGAAATCTCCCGGGCCCAGCTAAAGCCCGGGGAGGACGAGGCCCTGGAGGCCCGGCGGAAGCTCCTTCAAAATGCAGAGAAGCTCTCTGACGGCTTGGATGAGGCTGTGGCGGGACTTTATGGGGATGAGGACTCGGATGGTGCTGCCGCTTTATTAACCCGAGCAGAGCGAGCTCTGGCCCGTCTGAGCCGGTTTGACGACTCTCTGGAGGCGCTGCATGCCCGGGTGGCGGATCTAATGTACCAGGTTCAGGATGTGGCGGAGGAGCTGCGGGACCGGCGGGCGGACTTTGCCTATTCCGGGGAGGAGCTGGAGTCTATTGAGTCCCGTCTGGATGTGATTCACCGCCTCCGGCGGAAATACGGCGCCTCCTGCCAGGACATTCTGGATTATCTCGCCAAGGCCCAGAAGGAGCTGGATGAAATTGAATTTGCCGACGATGAAATCGCCAGGTTGAAAGCCAAGCTTCAGGGGGCGGAGCAAACCGCCTGGGAAGCTGCCGAAGCCCTGCGGCAGGCCCGCCAAGCAGGGGCAGAGCGGCTGACTGCCCGGATACTGGAGGAGCTCCGGCAGCTGGATATGCCCCGGGTTCAGTTCCAGTGCCAGTTTGCCAGGACGGAGCTGGGCCCCATGGGGGCGGACGCTGTGGCCTTTTACATGTCGGCCAATGTAGGCGAGGCTCTGAAGCCCATGAACAAGGTGGCCTCCGGCGGCGAGCTGGCCCGGATTATGCTGGCGCTGAAAAACGTCTTGGCCCAGCAGGACCAGGTGGCCACGCTGATTTTTGACGAGGTGGACACCGGAGTATCCGGCCGGGCTGCCCAGAAGGTAGCGGAAAAGCTCCGCTCGGTTGCCAGGAACAAGCAGGTTCTCTGCGTCACCCACCTGCCCCAGATTGCCGCCTTGGCAGATACCCATCTGCTCATCGCCAAGGGGGAGCGGGACGGACGGACCTACACCACTGTAACGCCTTTGGACCGGGAAGGGCGCAAGCTGGAGCTGGCCCGCATCATCGGGGGCGCGTCCATTACGGAGATAACCCTGAAGAGCGCGGAGGAAATGCTCACCAGTGGGGTGTAGGTGACCGCCTGGCGGCGGCTAGCTGGAATCACGGTGTCGCTTGCCACCGGCAAGTGATGAGATCCCATGGCGCTTCGCCGTAACCGCGCTGGCGCTCCCGCGTCAGGACGGAAAAAGGAAATGCTGCTGCCCTGGGAAATCGGGAATTCAGCCTTGACAACCTCTGAGGTTACCTGTAAAATTTTTATAGCCGCTGCCTACTACAACGGGCGGCGGTTTATTTTATGTAAGGAGTGATTCTATATGATGAAGATGACGAAAAGGATGCGCGTATGGAGGGTTCGCGCCAAATA
>ERZ772812.2072-NODE-2072-length-13422-cov-3.342635_pt1 | contig 13422 bp, 6 predicted proteins | sample MGYA00511343_ERZ772812 | MGnify/ENA primary metagenome ERZ772812 (study PRJEB29015, sample SAMEA2737706) | human gut metagenome | biome: human gut; feature: human-associated habitat; material: faeces | place: China | collected 2012 ...
AGGAGCTGATCCATAACGTGGCCACCGAGCACGGCGGCTACTCCATCTTTACCGGTGTTGGAGAGCGTACCAGAGAGGGAAATGACCTCTGGAATGAAATGAAGGAATCCGGCGTTATCAGCAAGACCGCATTGGTATTCGGTCAGATGAACGAACCGCCGGGGTCTCGTATGCGTGTGGCGCAGACTGGATTGACCATGGCAGAATACTTCCGAGATGAAAAGCATCAGGATGTTTTGCTGTTCATTGATAATATTTTCCGTTATGTACAGGCAGGTTCTGAGGTATCCGCTCTGTTGGGCAGAATGCCGTCAGCCGTAGGTTACCAGCCGACGCTTGCCAATGAAATGGGCGAATTGCAGGAACGAATCACATCGACCAAGAATGGTTCCATTACATCGGTACAGGCAGTTTACGTTCCGGCGGACGACTTGACAGACCCGGCTCCGGCTACCACATTTGCGCACTTGGATGCCACAACGGTACTGTCCAGAAAGATTGTAGAGCAAGGAATTTATCCGGCAGTTGACCCGCTGGAATCCACCTCTCGTATTCTGGAACCGGATATTGTCGGCGAAGAGCATTACCGCATTGCCCGGAAGGTACAGGAGTTGCTGCAGCGTTATAAGGAATTGCAGGATATCATCGCCATTCTGGGTATGGAAGAATTGGATGAAGAGGATAAGCTGGCGGTTTATCGGGCTAGAAAGATTCAGAAGTTCCTGTCTCAGCCGTTTAACGTTGCCGAAAACTTCACCAATATGCCTGGAAAGTACGTGCCGATTGCAGAAACCATCCGTGGATTCAAGGCAATCGTTGATGGTGAGATGGATCAGTATCCGGAAAATGCTTTCTTCAATGTTGGTACAATTGAGGATGTCATCGAGAAAGCAAAGACTGAGATGGGTCAGGAATAAGGAGCGGATTTTATGGCAGATACATTTGGTCTTGAGATTTATGCCAGTAATAAGCTGGCGTTTGCAGGACGTGCCAAAACCCTGACAATTCCGGCTGTTGACGGTGAGCAGGCTTTCTTGGCACAGCACGAGAATATTGTTGCTGCTATCATTCCGGGCGAAATGCGTTTCGAGGAAGCAGATGGTACAAAGCATATTCTGGCTGTGAGCAGTGGGTTTGTGGAGATGATCAATAACCGTGTGAAGCTGTTTTGCCTGACAGCAGAGAGTCCTGAGGAGATTGATATCCGCAGGGCACAGGAAGCGAAGGAAAGAGCAGAAGAGCAGATGAGACAGAAGCAGAGCATTCAGGAGTATCATATGAATCAGCTGGCTCTGTCGAGAGCTATGGCACGACTTAGGGTTACGAGTCATAAAGAGATATGAGTACATTTGGATAAATGTAGGAAAATCCCAAAGGGGACGCTTGAGCAGCGTCCCCTCTGGACACCCCTTGCGGCGGCAACTCCGCAAGCCGGACGGCCGGGACAACTCCGAATCCTTATCCGCTTCGCTCCGATGCCGCCGAGAACAGATTATCCAAACCACCTGAAACTATACCGCTATGGGCTATGTCGTATTGCATATCGAAAAGGCAGCCGGAACGGACGCCGCCATGTCGGGACACGTCGAGCGGAAGATTTCGCCCGCCAATGTCATAACGACACTTACCTACCTGAACCAAGAGTTAATCGAATTTCCCAAAGGAGTTACCAACCGCACCGAAGCGATCCAGCACCGTCTGGACAATGCAGGACTGCAACGCAAGATCGGAAAGAACCAAGTGCGGGCGTTGCGTGTCGTAATGTCCGGAAGCCCCGAAGATATGAAGCGCATCCGGCAGGCCGGACAGTTGGACGCATGGGCCAAGGATTCCTGCGGCTGGCTGCAAAAGACCTTCGGAAAGGAAAACGTCGTGTCGGCCGTACTGCACAAGGAGGAGAAAACGCCACATATTCACGCGACCGTCGTGCCCATCGTCCGGGGAGAACGGCGAAAAGCCAAGTCGGAGCGGACGAAGAACGCGGCGAGCGGGAAGAGAACCTACCGAACGAAGAAAGATCGTCCGCGCTTGTGCGCCGGCGATGTGATGGCGAGGGACAAGCTCAAAGCCTACCAGACCTCCTATGCCGAAGCGATGGCCAAATACGGACTGCGACGCGGCATCGACGGATCGGAAGCCAAACATATATCCACGCAACAATATTACCGTGAGGTATTCGTCCGCAAGAACGAAATTGCCGAGCAGGTCGAGAACCTGAAAGGACAACAAGAAACGCTGACAGTCGATATTGCCGCTTTACAGGCGCAGCGCGAAGTCGCGCAGACAGACTACAACGCCATCGACGAACAGCGGCGGAAGAAGCAGGAAGAGCTGGCGAAAGCCGAAACGGAACTGGCGCAGACGCGACGCGAGATCAAGACTGACAAACTGAAAGGTGTGGCGGTAGATGCCACGACAAAGGCGGTCGAGCGGATCGGAGCGTTATTCCACGACCCGAAGCCCGCACGGTATGAAAAGCAGATCGCAGACTTGCGGGACGTGATAGAGGGCAAAGAGAAAGATATAAAGAGCCTGCAACGGGAAATAGCAACCATGCAGGCCGGGCACGATAAAGAAAAAGACGAAATCAAACAACGGATGTACGAGGCGGTAAAAGCCCTGATGCGTGTCGATGAACTGTGCCCGTATGTAAAGGGATTGTTGAAATGGGAAAACTATTGTAAGAATGCCGGACTGGACAAGGAGGGGACAAGAGCGTTATTTACGATGCAACCCTACCGATACACGGGAGAACTGCACTCGATAAGGTATAATCATACGTTCAAAGCCAACGATGTCGTCCTGCAACTCAAACCCGACAAGGACGGGCCGAGCGGGTTTCGGTTCACCATAAACGGAAAAGACGATGACGTGTGGTTCAAACGACAACGAAAAGAGTTTTACGAGCGGATAGGAATCGACATCGAGCGAACGGAGCAAAGGCAGGGAATGAAGATTTAACCACGAGCGGGACGGAACCAAAAGGCCGGGCGATGCCGTGATTGCGGTGTTGAGTTTGCGCCCCGCGATTTTGCCGTCGGCGGTGATTACATCCACCTGGAGTCCGTTGTAGGTCCCGGCGGGAATGTTGAAGTAGACCTCCGCATCGGCGGCCGTCGGTGCCGTGCCGGTCTCGAACTGCATGGCGATCACGTTCGAGGCGGACGAAATGCCGGGCCAAACATTATCCCATCGTCATCAAGAGCTGGACCGACAACTGGCACAGATTGAGCGCCTATTTCGATTTTACGCCTCAAATACGACGGATAATCTACACAACGAATACCGTCGAGGGCTATCACCGTCAGATCCGTAAGGTCACTAAAAATAAGGGCATTTTCCCCAATGATACGGCACTCGAAAAACTCGTATATCTGGCATATACCAGAATACGCCGTAAATGGACCATGCCCATCTCAAACTGGGGACAGACGGTACAGCAGCTCGCTATCCGATTCAACGACCGGTTTTCAATCATGTAATATGCCAAAGAACAAAAAAATAACATTACCTTTACGGTACGATTTCGGGATTTTGAATGATCCCGAAATCGTACCGAATACAACCGCTGACACAGTTTGTTTTACGCTCCCGCTCTTCGGCACAAAAAATGCGCACAACATATTTGTGGGTTCCGGATGCTTACGTTGTTCTCACTGTAACTTTTTATCAAAGCTACCTCTTCTTTACTCAATATACCTTCTAATTTTTATTTAAAGGTAAAGCATGAGGAAAACTGATAGTAGTTGTATTTATTCGGAGGCTGTTTAAAATCGAACCCCTTCCAGCATCAGCCGGAAGGGGTTCGATTGGTCGGGGCAGTATGTCGGAGGATTAGTAGACCCACTGGAAGTCATCGACATAAAGAATGTTTTTTGTAGATGCATTCATATAGTCACCGTAGGCACTCGTCGTACAGGAAATAACAATAGTATATGCTCCTGTCGGTGCGGTGTCGGTATCGAAATAATAGTTAATGGGGAGTGTCACTTCAATGAGTTTATTTCCTTCCGTAGAGGTTTCGATCATTTTTGATGCATAACCGATAATTTTTCCTTCGGTTAATTCATTGCTATCTTCTGGGTCCCATGTACCTGTAGGAGTGTATTTTCCGGCAGATACTTGACGCTGACTCTTCCAGTCTACAATACAAGCCATGATTCTTGCTTTGTCAAGTTGTCCTACGGGAATTTTTTCGCCGTAGAGGGCGTATTCGACATTATAGAGCGTTGCGTGATACTTGAATTTGATAGCTTGTGGACGTGCGTTGTAGGCGAAATTTTTACCGAATGAAACAGTGCCTCCCGGGCTCGAGATATCAAGTTTGACTGTGAAATCTCCGGTGAATAAATTACCGGGAGCAGGAATGTTAGCGTTCATTGTAGTATTGTATGCCGCACTCAATTTAGCGCAATATGTTCCTGTTCGATTTTCTATATTATTATCTCTGCTGCAGATGCCCGGTGTAAAATTGGAGCTTGCAAAACCGCTACCCCAAAAGTCGTATATGTAACCGTTTAACATTGAACCTGTACAGATGAATTGATTTGCGTCTTTCCAGGTTTCCAAACTGCCGTTTGTAATCTGATTGCCTGCGGTGGTTGTAAATTCGGTACCTGTTGCAACAACAACATTGTCTGTAAGAAGCTGGTATTCGTAAGTATGACCGGCGAAAATACCCGTATTACCATCTATTGTGATGGATGACAATTCAGTCCCTTGCGAATTTTGTCTGATTTGTTCGGTTTTGGTGGGGATGATATTAATTGTAAAGGTTCCGGTAGCCGCATCAATGTTGGATACATCGAGTGTATTCCATGTGTCGGTGCCTTTAATCCGATATTGAACCTGCACCTGTTTTGCAGTCGGGTTTACGGTACCGGATATCGTTGCCGTATTGGTCCACAAATCGGCGTCGTTGTTGTAGCTGATTGTCGGCGTGAAGGGAATTCGGAAAGTCAGTTTGGCCTGCGGTTCGGTAGGCGTAGTGCCACCCAAGCCTGTCACATAAACCGAAAAGGTGTGCTCGCTTCCGGCCGGGGCCCCTAACATTGCAATCATCGGAACGAGTTTCGTGATATCGAATACGATGGATTTTTTATATTGGACACCTGTCGTACAAGCTAATCCGAGAGAACCGTATGGCATTCCCAATCCTGGAAGTGATGTCTGGGTGAAAAGATCCAATTCTTTAAGATTAAGGCTGTTGGGGTCGTTAAGTATTTCGGAGTCAATCGCCACTTTCAGTCCCGCGATACCGGTCGGTGCTTTAATTGTGATGGCCGCAGAATAGGTGAGCGTCGGGAATCCGGCTTCGTCGACAACAGGCGCACCGTTGGTGTCCAGTTCCATTGTAATATCGTGTACCGCATTCATGTCCTGATCGGGCCAGTTCAAGCTGGGTTCGAGATTCTTGTTCCCGGCAACGGCTTTGAAGGTCAATCCCTCGAGGTCGAGCAGCGAAAGTTTGCCGGGCGATGCCGTGATTGCGGTGTTGAGTTTGCGACCTGCGATTTTGCCGTCGGCGGTGATTACATCCACCTGGAGTCCGTTGTAGGTCCCGGCGGGAATGTTGAAGTAGACCTCCGCATCGGCGGCCGTCGGTGCCGTGCCGGTCTCGAACTGCATGGCGATCACGTTCGAGGCGGGCGAAATGCCGGATGTCGCATCAATAGCCGTGTTGAGGCCCTCCGTTGCGTTGTATTTGTCGGAGGAGATGGCCTGTCCGTCGGTTGCGGTGAGTAGCACGGTTTGGATGACGTCGCTCGTGCTGCCGCCTGTGATGCGGACCTTGAGAATCGGGGTCTGGCGCGCGAAGGTGAATGTCAGTTCGTTGCCGTTGTCGTCCTTGCCCGCGGCAGCGTTCGTCGTCGTGACGGGAGTGGCGACGAGCAGGTCGTGGGCGGAGTTGAACGCATTGCCCTTCTGGGTGCGGAGGTTCCCGAATGTCGCCGAACCATGGCTGTCGGCGGAATAGGGCATGGCGGCTTCATAGCTCCAGGCGCCCGTGTATGCGGGCAGAGCGCTCGTGAATTTGCCGCTTGCTTTGTTGTAGGTGAATTCGCCGACGCCACTCTGGGCAGCGCCGTTGTTGTAGGCGTATTTTACACCCATCCGGTCGCCGTTTTCCCAGCGGGTCGTGAAAGTGCCGCCGTTGATGTCGATGATCGTGCGGGTGCTTTCAGCCGCGGATTCGGCGGCGGGAGCTGCGGCGGAAATCTCCACGGGAACCGTCTTGCCGGTTCCGTTGGGTGTCGGAATCGAATTGTCGATGTCGTCGGTGCAGGCTGCACAGGCACTTGCCACAGCGACAGCCAGTAAGATACGGAATGTCTTTTTCATGGTCGAGCTGTGTCTAGAGGTTGCCATACGGGTCTTCGAAACTGTCCTTGCCGTATTCGTCTACGGTGCCGTCTGCACCGGAAATTTCGGAGGCGGCAAAGCCTTTCTCCAGAACGATTTCAACGATCTCTAATGTCGGGGCGGAATAGGTAAATTCCCCCCCCCCGGTTTGGTTGAACTGTTTTCATACCTTACTGTTTAATGTTTACAGGAATTTGAAGCAAAAATAGAAAGGTCGGAAATCAAATAAAAACAAATTCAACGAACCCGTATCATTTCATCACGAAGAGGCGGATTTTCATCACGATATGTCATCGTTAACAGATGTAAAGTAAGCATCCGGTAAATTGTTTGGGGTTATCAGCCTTGTCATCAGTATGTCATTAGCGTAGCGACATGGTAGAGACAGCATAGTGTCCGTCAGTAGTATGTCAGTAGTTGTAGTGACATCCCAGTGACAGTCCTTACGCAGTCATAACAGCGAGGAGACGTTTATAATGCACTTGCGGCGTGTGCTTTTCGCCAGTTTTCAGGGAGTAGTTCAGCGAAGTCCTTCTTTCCGAGTTCGTATTGCGGCATTCTGGACAGGATGTCTTCCATCCATATCCTCGGATCGACCTGTGCGGCCTTGCAGCATCTGATCAGCGAGTATACGATTGCAGCTCTTACGGTAACAAAAAATAAAGGGGAAGAAGGCACGAGGCTTATAACCTCGTGCCTTCGTTTAGTATAGAACTTGAACCGAATATTTTTGCTAGTTCAAAGAAAATTCCTATCTTTGTATCAACAAGGGTTATTTGACAAGACGGTTACGCAAAACAACGCATTTCGCACGATTCCCAAATCGTTACCGTCAATCCTGCAAAATCTATTCAAAAATCTGACAATCAGTTGGAAAATATACTATTCTGACAAATAGGTTTTTAAGAGAATTTCACGAATGGCTTAGCCGCAATTTCTATATAACGCTTATGTGGTAATGCCTTCATTGTAACCGCTGTCTCCGGAGCAAGATAGCGCCAGGGTCTTACGTCCTTTTCGGCTTTTTCGCATGATCTCCACTTTTCGGGTCGTATTACACGAAAAAGATCGCCTGCGGGCAGCCCCTGCCGCCTGTCGCCTGCTCCGAAACGAGTTGGCGGTATTATTTCAATATCATGGCATACGAATCATCCATCCCTTTCTCGGCTATCAGGGATTTCCGCGACGCCGAGATTAACGGCATCCCTGCCCTTTTCACCATGACCCGTCCGGACCCCGAAACCCTTCCCGTAGAAATTTCACTCGTTCGAGGTTATGGGTGGCCGGGACAGCGATTTTCAGTGGCTCGTGCCGCAGGCTCTTGCAACCTTCACCGGAACATTTGTATCCCGGCGGCCCCTGCTCTGGAGATGACCCTACTTTACCATAGATGCCTCAACTGAATTGGAGGCCATTGCAAAGGCGGCAACCCTTGTCGGGCAAGGTGTCGACGATGCTGAGGTTGAGATGAACAGATCGGCATCGAGGAATCGGGAATACTTTACGATGCGATGGACGGAATTTCAGTCGAAAAAACTGCGGTAACTCAACCATTGAAATTCGGCTCGTTTCGATAATGGGGGATGACCTTGACACCAACGTGGCAGGTCCAGCCTGGGTTATTGGCGGAAAAAAGCCAGCAATGAATTGCTGGAATCCATTACCAGTTTACGGGCGTAAAATGCCTTTCTCTTTTACATATCTTGCAATCATATGATTGAGAAGCGTTCGATGCATTTCGGCGGTAAGATGGTTGAAACGATTGAATAAATCCGTTAATTGTCTAGCCTCCATAGCGACTTTACTTTCATTTATCTCTTCGTGCCGTAGTTTATATAGTTTAGCTGCGTCGATGTGCACTTCGGCATCCCTTTCGTCTTTCCACCAAGAATCTTTCGAGATCAACTCTAAATCCAACAATAGTTCATCAAACTCGCTTTTGAATCCGGGAAACATTGTTATGATGTTTTCCAACTGCGCGCAATATGAATCTTTATACGCCTTCTTGTTAAACCCATATAGCTTTTTGAAGCTTTCATTGAGTTGGACCTTCAGTTTGCCTCGAAGAAAACTTTTTTCATACGGATTCGTCGCCCTGACAAATAACTTTGTCAATACGATGCAATCACAAAAAGAGTAACTTGTAAAAATGCTGATATTGATTACTGTATTGGTTATTTTATTGTAATCAGAATTTTCCGATTTCGAGACCTCTTTTGCAAGTTGGCATATTCCTTCAATACACTCGGAAAACTCGTTTATATATTTATCCGATTCTTTGCAAAACTCTGCCCGTTCTTGTTCGGACAGTATCCTGTTATTGTAAGTTAGTTCGCGAATCATACAAATCTATTTATTCGTCTTTTCCTTTCAGTATTTTAATGGCTCGGTCGAAATCGCTTTCGAATAGGTTCATTTTGCGCTGACGGTATATATCGAACTCCTTTTCAGCTTTTTCTATCGCCTCTTTGTGAGAAACAGTGCCTTTACCTGCCAATACCTTGCGTTTGTTCGCGATGATTTGATTGTCGAGTGTCTCTATCCAATCCTTCATTGTCATCGGTTATAGATTACCTCGGCGGCGGTATTCTCGAGAACAATATAGTGCAACTTGTTCTGAACCGTAGCGAAAAATGCTTTGGTTATGTCGCTGCGCGGATCGTAGTCGGCAGCGGTCGCGTAAGTGTCCGTAACCTGCTGGTAGAGATTGCGCTCGCCGCTGCGAATATCCCGGATGCGCTGCAAGGGTTCCCGAAAATAGCGGTTGCTGCCCTGTTTGAGTCACTCATCGTCCATCACAAAGCCTTTTTGGATATATTTCTCGGCCAGCTGATTCTGCGTAAGCCACAAATCTTCGTCAGCAAAACGAACAGACACCCGCGCTACCTCATTATCATCTTGGTAGATGATGTTTTACTATTTTCCATATTTTCAATAACATAAACTCACTGGGCAATTACCTTGAAGATCCGTTCGCAAATATGATTTTTCGCCAATACGTTGAATCTATCCTTACACCTGTTCCAGTGCTCTCAACCTTTGCAAAAGTCCTTTGATAGTAACCGCGCCATCCATTTGTTGCTTCTCAAATACCATAAAATAACGATACTGCTCACCTGCTTTATTGGCCCAAGTTCTGCCTAACTCGACCTTGGCCCGACTGTCCGAGTTATCTCTGTCGTCGCCTTTCGTTTCAAGGAGAACGGTGATCCCGTTATCTAACCAAACGATAAAATCGGGATAATGATTCATATAACCGTTGATGCAGAATCCCGTGCGGCTCGGATTCCTGTGCCAGAACAACACGTTATCCAAATTGGCGACAGCGTTTATAACCTCATATTCAAAACCGTTAATTGACTCCTCTTCTGTATAAAGCCCTTTTGCCAATCCGATTGACTTAGTCTTCACAGTGATCCGTTCAGGCAGATGATACGCTACCTGACATTTTATCTGACCGGTATCAAGCCACTCTTTGAACTTCTCTTCTTGATGGGCAAACAGCAGCGACTCTATTTTCTGCCGAATTGTATTTCTCGTCTGCCAATCGTTCGTGTACAAGTCTTCGAGTTGCTCGGAATCTACGCACTCAATCGCCTTTTTGATATAACGTGCAACCTGTGGCTCGGAGATTTCGTCAAAACGAATATTCTTAGCAAGCATTTCTGCCAGTTGCTTCTGTTTGCTTTCCGGCGATAAGGTTGCAAAGTGTTGTTTGATATATGCCAATTGATTTGCATTCAAGTTCCTTCTCGTAACGGCGTATTCTTCTCCGCTGGATTTCTCTAAATCCACACGTACCGCTTCACTTTCAGTTCGGGTAAAGTCTATATTGTGGTCGTACTTGTCCAAATCGAACCCTTCAGCAAGCATAGTCTTGTCCAACGGAACATATTCATCGTCAAATATCAAGTTGGCATTTATCTTTTTCACGAATTGGGGCAATGCCAGTTCTTTGGCTTTGTCCGCAAAAAGATCTTTAATCGGATATGTGGCTATCATACCTTTAATGTCATTCGGAATGTCGTTATTATCTGTCTGCTGCGCTGCCTGTTGATTGTAGTTTTCGCTTTCCTGTCGTGCAAAAGACTCCAATTCGGTTGTCCCTGTATTTGCGGCAGGTATTTCAAGCGTCGTTTTAATCTTTTCGGTGTTTATCTGCTCGTCAATGTCGTCGGTTGTCGCAGCTTCAGGTGCATCCTGCATCGGTTCGTCGCCACCGAACAGGTTTGGAAACGACTGCTCGGTCGGAATGAGAGCGGGTTCTGTCTGGGGCTCGGCCACGCGGTAATCCTTTTTGCTGAAGCCTGCACGGTTCAACCCCTCGATGATATTCTCGACCGTATTCCGAAAATCGTTGGACGAGGTAAATACATATGACAGGTTAAGCAATTCCTCTTTGTGCTTGGTCGTATAGGGCAAGCGCAATACGCGGCCCAGTATCTGTTCGACATCCACCCGCGAGGTCTTGTTGGCCAGCGATGCGAGAATGTAGGCGAACGGACAATCCCAACCTTCTTTCAACGCATTGACTGTAATGATGTAACGCACCGGGCAATCGCGGGACAATAAGTCGGTGTTTTTAATTTCATCTTTATTCGCCGTTTTGATTTTTATTTGGTCTTCGGGAATGCCGATTTCGATAAGCTTGTTTTTGATCTTGTCGAACGTAATATTGTCGTCATCGGTTTTCGGCTGGGCTTGGAACAGCACAATCGGTCGAATGTACCGGCCACCTTCTGCCTCCATCGCAAGGGCTTTTTGTTCCAGACTGCGCTGCATCTGGATCGCACTCGAAATAACATCATTCGTCGAGCGATGATTATATACGATAACGGGCAGTTTTACCATATTCGCCCGTTTGAGTTTGATTGCGTCGACAAAACTGATGATATTGCTCTTTTTACGCGGGGTGGCTGTCAGGTCAAGGATGAAACACGGATTGATTGCCTTAAGCATATCCACACGCAGATTAGCTTCGAAGTTGTGGCTTTCATCGATGATAACGACTGGATTGAGATAGGATAAAACCTGGATAAATCCGGTTTCATCGGCTCCTTCAACCCGTTTGGTCATGCTGTCGTACAACTGTGGATATTCAGTCAGACTTCCGTTCTCCCGATATACACGCCGCCCGTCCTTGTTGTTGGCTGCAAACGACTGTACGCTCAACACGAAAATCGTCAGTTGCTCTCGAATCTCGGTTGGACTGATACCCTGCCCGAACAATGCCGCTTCCTTGTCGACAACGCATACGGCATTCCCGAAATGGCTGTCAATCTTCTGTCGGTAGGGATGTGACGGGTCATTCAGATTCTTGTAGGTCTGTTTCAGAATCGTATCCGACGGAACGAACCACGCCACAACTTTCGGCTTATCGGCAGGCATATGCCTGAATATCGTATTCAGTGCATTGCAGGCTATAAAAGTCTTGCCGCCGGCGGTCGGCACTTTGACCGTTACGTGAGGCACATCGGTAATGCTGTTGTCGTACGGGTGCAGATAGTAGTTGTCGATTGCCGAGATCGGAATACCTTTGTCTTCCCAGAATTTATGGAATGCCGTATCGGGGCGGTTGTATTTTTCAACATACCCGATATATGCATCCAAATCGGCGATTACCTCTTTTTGGTATTGTTTGAGTTCCATAAGGTTAGAATCGTTTAATGTCGCGCGGAATCTTTTTGAAAGTAATATTTTGGGCTGCCAACACTTGTGGCGGTACAGTGCAGATGTCGGCGTAAATAACATACTGCTCGGCACGCTCCGTCACGATATGCAGCGTGTCGATACTGAGCGTCGTCAGACGATCGCGTTCGTAGTAGAAATAGTAACCCGTAGCGTTGTAAGTGTCGAGCAAATATTTCGACGCTTTGGAACGCTCACGCTCCAAGTGCCGTTTGGTCTCGGTGTAGTAGATATATTCGCGGATCTTCTCCTCGCCGATATTCTCGTTGAGGCTTTGTTCCTCGTCGAACATCCGTTCGCCCAACTCGTAATAGTCGAATGCGCCGCCCGTTCCGGCTACGGCATTTTTTCCCTCGCCATAACCTCGCATCACCCGGCGCACCCGCTCAGCGGTAATATCTTCAGCGTAATCCTCCATCTCAACAAGAATGAATTTGCGGTTGCCACTGTCTTTCTTGTTCAGATTGAGTACGGCATGGGCAGTCGTTCCCGAACCGGCGAAGGAGTCGAGGACTATAAAGTCCTTGGTATCATTATGATTAAATACCCAGGATAACAAGTATTGTATTAATTCTTGAGGTTTTGGATTATTAAATAATTTCTGACCAAATATCGAAACCATTTCACCTGTACCGTCTTGATTATAGGGTCCAGTTAAAATGGAAATCGGTTTTCCTAAGCGCATATGTCCTGATTCGTCTTTTAAATATTGTTTAAATCGCACACTCCATTTTCCATCTCCTTCATTAAAAACTACTTCATTGTTTTCAATGGCTTTATATAGACGTGATTTTTCCCATATCCACTGTTTGTCTGGCCATATTTCTACGCCATGATAATATACCGGATATACAAGGTTGGCACGATCATCTTTACTTTTTGTGGCTAATGGTTGAGTAATATATCCACCTCGGATAGCAAATTTTTCATCCTTTATTTTGTATTTCTTAATTTCATCATTCGATAAAGGAGCAGCAACGGATTCTATTGGCGTTTTGGAAAAACTCAAAATATATTCGTGAACATTCCCTACTCCTTTTGTCAATGCTCCCGGTCCATATTTATTTTTCCAAATTAATTTATGAATAAAACATTGTTTACCAAATATTTCATCCATGATAAGGTGTAAATATTTTTCTTCATTGTCGTCTATGGATATAAATATTATCCCATCTTCTGCTAGCAGTTTGTGCAACAGTTTCAGCCGCGGATACATCATACAGAGCCATTTGTCATGACGGCTCAAATCTTCGCCCTGCTTGCCCACGACCTCGCCTAACCACTTTTTGATTTTCGGGTCATTGACGTTATCGTTATAGACCCAGCCCTCGTTGCCGGTGTTGTAGGGCGGATCGATATAGATGCACTTGA
>ERZ772812.2077-NODE-2077-length-13405-cov-38.908172_pt1 | contig 13405 bp, 18 predicted proteins | sample MGYA00511343_ERZ772812 | MGnify/ENA primary metagenome ERZ772812 (study PRJEB29015, sample SAMEA2737706) | human gut metagenome | biome: human gut; feature: human-associated habitat; material: faeces | place: China | collected 2012 ...
GAGAAAAATACATGATAGCAAATGGTATAATTATTCAAAAACAAATACAACCGCATTTAGTATTTCAAGCTAATATTGACTACATATTAAGTAATTATTATTTAGTAGAGCAGACTTCTAAAGATATCACTTATTCAACAATATATGTAGACAATAACAAAACATATTATATCGTAAATTCATATTTAAATAGGATTTATAGTTATATTAAATTAAATTGTTTAGGTATATTGATTATTGAAAAAGAAGATATTCAATAAAAAGCACGAATTTCAATAATTTTATAATTAGAAAGGAATAAAAGTAATGATGTTACAAAGGGAATTATGCGAATTAAAAATAGATGAACTTATTAAAACGCATAAAAAGTTAATAACAGAATTAGACAATGGAAACTGTACCCCTGATTATTTTAAGATTAATTCGGCTAAAGTAATGGGTGTAATTTTAGGTATTTCATTTGCACTTGGCTACGACGTAGAAAATAAAATAGAGGAGCGGTTATAAATGAAAGAGTACAGCGAAAAAAACAAGTCATTAATCAATATTATAAATTCTTTTTGTGTCGGTGATATGCTTTTAATATTTGATGATGCAATTACACACGGGTTCGAAATCACCGTAGAAGATGGCAAATTTTATTACCTTGAATAACGTTCACAATTTGTTCACAATTTGTTCATTTTAATTTCATACACTACTGCTATAATATCATTATAGAGTTAAATAATAGAAACGAGGTGATTACATTGTTAAATACTCTATATGAACAATTTATGAGCACCGTCGGAATACATCAGTTATCTGAAACAAAATTATATTCGGACGAGTTAGATGTTACAATGGAGGTAATTTGTGAAAATTTGCCTGTAATCAACTCCAAACGTATTATTTCTATCACTTTTACAAATGGTTATAACACCTAAAGGTGAATAACATATTACAAAAAACCAAAAAAACAAGCCACAATCAAGGAGGAAAAAATTATGGCGAAAAAAGTAACACGTACCATTATCAGCACCAAAGTAACTGCACTATGTATCGACTTAAAGAAGGTAGAACCGTACAACGACACAATCATTATCCCGGGCTCGTTTTCTGTTTCTGACAAGAAGTTAGAAACAAAAGCGCACGAATTTTATGACAACGATTCAAGAAAAATTGTTCAGATTCAGAGTGCAGAACAGGAAGAAAAAATTTTTGGCATGACCGAAGAATTATTCATGAAGTACGCACAGGAACTCGACGAAAAACGTCATTTCATTGACACCACAGAACAAGAATCTATAGAAGAATAACAAGAAGAGAGGTAAATAAAAATGAGAAAAGACTATAACGTAACTATTACAGATGCATCAAGAGAACTTACGGCACGAGAAAAACTTAAATTCACAGATGTCCAGAATTGTCTTTCCATTGACACTCTGATTGATGAGAATGGAGGTTATCTGTTAATTAAGCCCGTGGATTATGTTGCGCTTGATATTCACAACGAGCACGCAGATAACACAGACTACAGCAAATTTATTGTTATTGACACAGATGGCAATATGTATTCCACAGGGTCTACAGCTTTCATTGAGTCGTTTATTCAGATTACAGAAGCTATGGCCGATTCTGGCGAAACTGATTTCGAAATAAAATGTTACAAGGTAAAGTCTAAAAATTACAACGGCTCATTTATTAAGTGTTCCATTGTTTAATACATCATTAAAAAAAAACAGTGGGAGACATACGTCTCCTACTGTTTTTTACATAAGGAGATATAGCTATGACACGTAAACAAGAATATATGAAAGAACGTGAGCGAATTAGACAAGCAATTTCACAACAAAAAAAATCTGGTTATATAGTTCCAGAAAATTTATTGCCAGATATTCCAAAACGCATTACAAAAGCATCAATAAATCGTTTAAAAAAGATTACACCTAAAACGATAAGAAGTAAATCAGAATTAATTGATTTTACAACAGGTGAAATTATAACAAAGGAATCATCTAGTTATAGAAAAAGTGTAGTAAAAGCAAATAGGGAACTTGTTAAACTAGCAAAACAAAAGCAGAAAAAAGAAACGTCCGCTTTTTACGAAACAGAGGACGGCTTGCCAATAGCAACCTTTGATGTAATAGAGCATATCAGAAATCAAATAATAAATCTAACTAGAAAAGAGGGAACAAGACCTATTGAAATAGAAAGTAGAAAACAAGGGTTATTAAAATTATTTGACGACAATGTTAGTTATTATGACTATATTGGTAGCTTAGACTTGTATTATAACTATTTACTAGAAAAAGAAAACGATATAGCCGAACTACTGGATGAAATATATGAAGATAGCGGTGACGAAAAAAGAATACAGAACCATTTTATAGAACTTGCTAACCTATTAAATATGGGTCGTCCGCTTTCGCAAATTGAAGCAGAAAGCATATCTGGTGAACAAGAATTTTACGAACCTTAAGGGGTGAATATCGTGAGAAATATTAATTTTAAATTTTTCTCGTGTGACTTTGAAACAACAGTTTATAAAGGGCAGGTAAATACTGAGGTTTGGGCGTCTGCTTGCGTTGAGTTGTTTACAGAGGATGTTGTTATCTTTCATAGCATATTCGACACTTTTAATTATTTTAAAGACTTAAATTGTAACATATGCGCTTATTATCACAATCTAAAATTTGATGGCAATTTTTGGTTGTCTTTTTTGTTAAAAGATTTACGATTAGAACAAGCGGTAAAATACTTAAACAATGAAAAAACATCAATGGTTTTTGACGACATAAAAGACATGAAAAATAATACTTTTAAGTATGTAATATCGGATATAGGGCAGTGGTATTCTATAACTATAAAGGTAAATGATCATATAATAGAACTACGTGATTCGTTGAAACTGTTACCATTTAGCGTAAAAGAAATTGGGGAATCTTTTAACACAAAACATAAAAAACTTGACATGGAATATATTGGCTATCGTTATTCAGGGTGTGAAATTACGCAACAGGAAAAAGAGTACATTAAGAATGATGCTTTAGTTGTAAAAGAAGCGCTAGAAATCATGTTTGAGGGTGGTCATAAAAAATTAACAATAGGTTCGTGTTGCCTTTCAGAGTTTAAAAAAACAATATTGACGCAGGATTTTAAAAATTGGTTTCCAGACTTAACACTCATCGAATTGAATAAGGATGTGCACACTTATGATACGGTAGATAAATGGATAAGAAAAAGTTATCGTGGTGGATGGTGCTACCTTGTAAAAGGAAAAGAAAACAAGGTTTTTTCTAATGGATTAACAGCGGACGTTAACTCCCTTTATCCATCTGAAATGCATTCTAGCAGTGGAAATCGTTATCCGATAGGTGTTCCTAAATTTTGGTGTGGAAACTATATACCAGAAGAAGCACTAAAACCTAATAAATATTACTTTATTAGAATAAAAACACGTTTTTACTTAAAAAAGGGGTACCTACCATTTATACAAATAAAGGGAAAATACATATACAAAGGAACGGAATCATTAGTAACATCCGATTATTACGACAATAAGTTAGGAATGTACTGTCAATATTATAAGGATAAGTACGGTAACACAATAGACACTAAACAAGAACTTGTACTGACTATGACAGACTATGAATTAATAAAAGAGCACTACGAGCTGATAGATTTTGAAATTATAGATGGTTGTTATTTTTATGCACAAGTTGGAATATTTGACGAATACTTAGACAAATACAAGCAAATTAAAATGAAAAGTAAAGGTGCAAAAAGAACACTTGCAAAATTGTTTTTAAACAACTTATACGGGAAATTAGCATCGTCTGATGATTCGTCTTTTAAATACGCATATTTGAAAGACGATAATGTAGTAGGGTTTTATAACGTAGAAGCACACGACAAAAAAGCGGGATACATTGCGATAGGGTCAGCAATAACCAGTTACGCACGCAACTTTACCATACGTCACGCACAAATGAATTATCACGGTGAAAATGAACGTGGCTTTATTTACGCTGATACTGATTCTATTCACTGCGATTTATTTCCCGATGAAGTCGTTGGTTTAAAAATACACAAGTCTGACTTTAATTGTTGGAAATTAGAAAGCTACTGGGATAGTGCTATATTTGCAAGGCAAAAGACATACATTGAGCACGTAACACATGAGGACGGTGAAGCGGTAGAACCATATTATAATATTAAGTGTGCGGGTATGCCACAAAAATGTAAAAATCTTTTAAACGAAAGTTTAACAGGGACTCAGAAAAATAAAGAAGAATACACCGAAGAAGAACAAAAATTTTTATATAAGGGTGATGAAAAAATATTAAGAAATTTAGAGGATTTCAAAGAGGGTCTTATAGTACCAGGGAAATTATTACCAAAAAGAATTTTAGGTGGAGTACTATTAACAGAAACAAACTATGAAATGAGATAACAAAAAGAGACTGATATAAGATCAGTCTCTTTAATATATCTATAACACTGGTATAATGAAAGCGATTCGCACCATCGACAAGTTATATGTGGCGGTTTCTTTCACCCGTGCTGTCCACACTACTCAGACATTAAAACCAGTGCAGATACCAAAAAATGTTTCACGTGAAACATTAATAAGATAAAACAGTGAGAATAGCGTCTTTACATTCTAAATCTTTAAAACGAAAACATCCTTTTTCGAAAAAATAACGTAGAGAGGATATAAAAACATCATTTCTTTTTAGCATTACATAGTTTATATCGTGGTCATTAACTGTAACAACTAAGCGGAAAGGAAAAGTGCTATCAACTCTATCGTCTGCATAAATGATTCCATGTTCTGCATATTCACGAACAGCATATTCTTTTCCCTTGTATTTCAAGGTGCACAGATAGCGACTTTTTCCAATGGGTTTGTCAAGAAAGGATTTACTATCATTTAGATAAATACCCTCGTTGGAATATGACTGATACCTGTCGGACGAAAAAGCTCTGTTAAAGCCACTATCAATTTGTGCGTCATGTGCGTCTTGATTAAAACCTTGTTCACACACAAATCCATCGCCACGCAAAAATACAGTGTCCTCTCTTAATCGTGTTGATATACCAAAAGCCACGTAATAAGGATTTAGAATAGTGACGGGATTGCTTAACATATATACGGGCACACGTCTAACCATTTTTCCTTGTCCCCTTGCTATTGATTTATGAACGCTCTGAAATTTTCTTAATTCTTCTGTGCAATAGTGATTTGTTTCCGACTGAAATTCATCAAAAATCATGCGTGATACGTCACTAAATAAATGTGAATATTTTTTTATAGAATCAGCACTATTTAAGGAAATAGCATAACCGCAAGGGATGTCATCAATAAACAATTCTTGATAAATTCCCTTTGCTCTCTTTTTGGCTGTCATGTTATGATTCAAAAAGAACAAACTTTGAATGTCCTTAAAAAATTTATCAACAATGTCGTCTAGTTCATAGTTATATCGGTAAATAAGCGCAAATTTTTCAGCGTTTTTCAAAAAACGGTTAACACAAAGTCTATTAAAATAGGTAGTCTTTCCTGCTGAACGATTAGACGTACATATATAAATTTCTGGTATGTTGCCATTAATATCCTTTAAACTCAAAAGTTTAGTGCCATCATAATATGACATTGTTGTCACCTCCTTTAATTCTTTATTAAATTATATCATAGATATTGACATTTTGCAAGTAGTTATGGTATAATATTATAAAGGAGGTGAAAAATATGGAAACACTTACAGGTATCACAACGGCAATTAGTACAGTCGGCTTTCCTATCGCAATATGTCTTATTTTACTTTGGTACATTTACAAGTTGTCCGAAATGCACAAAGCGGAAACAAAAGAATTTACAGAAGCGTTAAACAAAAACACACTAGCACTACAGAAATTAAGCGACATTATAAGTGAGGGTAAAGACATTGAGGAGTAGTAATAAAGCGTATGAATTGATAAAAAAATACGAGGGGTTAAGATTAATAGCTTATAAAGCTGTATCCACTGAAAAATATTATACAATAGGTTATGGTCATTATGGCAAGAACATAACCAAAGGTATGATAATCACTAAAGAGACAGCTGAAAGTCTATTGCATAACGACATTAAAAAAGCCGAAAATGCGGTAAATATTTATAACCCCTTGTATAGCTTTAATCAATGCCAATATGATGCTCTTGTGTCTTTTGCTTTTAATGTTGGCAATATTAAACAACTTACAAACAATGGCAAGCGGACTATATCACAAATAGCAAACGCATTACCGTTATATTGTAAGTCGGGAGGTGTGAAACTAAATGGACTAGTTAAGCGCAGAAACGAAGAATTAACTCTTTTTTTGAGAGAGACAAATGAGTTAGAAACGGTAGCAAGGCAAGTCTTAACCGGCAAGTGGGGCAACGGACAAGCAAGAAAAGAAGCGTTAACCCTTGCCGGTTATGATTATAAAGAAATACAGTCTATCGTTAACAAATTATTAAAGGAGGTGTAAAACATGATATTAACCAAAGATGAATTTTTTGAAGCTATCAATAAACGGGTTGGTGAAAATACTGATGACGAATCGCTGAAATTTATTGAGGACATGACTGACACGTATAACAGTCTTGAGACTGATAGAAACAGCGATGACTGGGAGAGAAAATACAACGACCTTGATGCTGAATGGCGTGAACGTTATCGTAGGAGATTTTTTGAGGGAAAAGAGGATATTGTAGATGAAAATCGTGAAGATTTGAAAGACGAAAGCGAGCCGTCTACATTTGATGAATTATTTGAGGAAAGAGAGGAATAAAACATGGCAACAAGACCAAAAGTAAAAGTATTAACAAATACATCCATTGATGTATTAAATGTTATTCGAAACAATGCATCACAGAATTACAAAGATTACGTCCCCAAAGCCACACCGGACGCTGAAAGCATTAGGGCAATTGGTAGTATTATTATGGACTATCCGGCATTACAGAATGAATTTCTCAGCGCACTGGTAAACAGAATCGGAAGGGTGCTTATTACAAGCAAGATGTATTCTAACCCGTGGGAAAGATTTAAAAAAGGATTTTTGGAATATGGTGAAACTATCGAAGAAATTTTCGTAAACATCGCAAAGCCATTTCAGTTCGATCCCGACGTTGCTGAAAGTGAAGTATTTAAGCGTGAAATCCCAGACGTTAGGTCAGCTTTCCATATCATGAACTACCAGAAATTCTATAAGAGTACTGTTAGCAATGATCAGTTAAGACAAGCTTTCCTTAGCGTTGATGGTATCACAGATTTGATCGCTAAAATTGTAGACGCAATGTATACCGGTGCTAACTATGATGAATTTATCACCATGAAATACCTGTTGGCAAGACATATCCTTGACGGTAGAATGAATGTTGTAACAATTCCAACCGTGCAGGCTTCTAATGCAAAACAGATTGTAACAGCAATTAAGGGTATTAGTAACACGTTTACATTTTTAAAAACAAAGTATAACGTTGCGGGGGTTGCAACAAAGTCTGATAAAAATGAACAATATTTGATTGTTAACGCTGATTTTGATGCTACAATGGACGTCGAAGTTTTGGCATCTGCTTTTAATATGAATAAGGCCGAATTTGTAGGACACAAGGTTCTTGTAGATTCTTTCGGTGACCTTGATATCGCCAGATTAAATGAGTTGTTTAAAGATGACCCGAATTATATTGAAATTGGTGAAGATGATTTAACAGCACTTAACGCCATTCCGGCTATTTTGGTAGACGAAAATTGGTTCATGATTTTTGATAATTTTCAGAGTTTTACTGAAAATTACAACGGACAAGGCTTGTATTGGAATTATTTTTATCATGTCTGGAAAACATTTTCTGTATCTCCTTTTGCTAATAATGCTCTATTTGTTAGCGGTACACCTACAGTTACTTCTGTCACTGTATCACCCAAAACCGCTAAAGCTAGCGCAAATGGAATCGTACAGTTAAGTGCTGTAGTACAGACGGTTGATTTTGCTCCTAAGGGAGTAACATGGGCTGTAACATCCGGTGATGCTACTGTATCAGATAGCGGACTTGTAAAATTGGGTGAATCTGCCACAGGTAAAGTGGAGGTTACAGCCACATCTGTTTATGACAATACAAAGAGTGACACTTGTGCTATAACAGTAGCATAATAAAATGTTTCACGTGAAACATTTGAACGTTAATGTTTCACGTGAAACAATAAGGAGTTGATAATATGTATATTGCACCACAGTCAATATTTAAAGTAATAACAGATGTTCCGTTTGGTAATGACCACAAACACACTATTCTTTTTAATAGTGAGGTACAGCAACAGGCGTATTTTAACGCAAAAACAGCCTACACATTTTCTAATTTTAGTTACATAAGAAAAGAAAATGTTGTTAGACTTCCAGTTGTTGCTGATAATTTGTACAATGCAAATTATTGTGCTTTTAAAAACGCTGGTTTTGGTGACAAATGGTTTTATGGATTTATTACAAATGTTGAGTACATCAACAACGAGGTGTCAGCGGTTTCTATTGATGTTGACTGGATGCAGACGTTTTTATTTGATTTTGCTTTAGGTAATTGTTATACTGTACGGGAGCACGTTGTAGATGATACAATCGGAGCGCATACAATACCTGAGAATATTGCTTTTGGCGAAAATGTAGTAATGAAAACCATGACGCACTATTTTACTGATTGGAAATGTATAATAGTAGCAATACCTAATACAAGTTCTGAAAGTCCTGGTACAGTAAACGGTAAAATTATTCGCAATTTGTATACAGGTGGTACAATGTATTTATCTGACCTTGATGCAGACAATATAAATGATATTATTACTAACTTGATTAGTAATGGATTAATTGTCTCAAACGTGTATACAATTCCTAACGAATTTTTGAACTATTTTTCAAATCCGATTACAGAAGATGAAACAGGAACAAGGCCTAGTAGTTTAGGAGTCGGGAACAAATCTGATGCCTATACACCTGTTAACAACAAGTTGTTAACATATCCATACACGTTTTTGCGTGTAGAAAACAATCAAGGCGGCGTATCAGAGTTTAGGTGGGAAGATACAAACGATGGTACGGGTGTAAATTTTTTACTACTTGATAATTATGTAAACGCTTGTGAATGTTGTTTACAACCGCAAAATTATCAAAAAGCCGGAAATAGAAGTGGTTCATTATATATTGGTAACTTTCCGCAATGTTCGTGGTCAGAGGATGCGGTCGCTAGTAATATGAGTAGCAAAAATATATCCGCTACGATCGCAAGCGTATTAAGTTTAAATCCACAACTTATTACAGAGAGGGTGAGCGAAATTGCCTCATCATTTGTACAGTCGGAAACGCCAAAAGGAAATTATACAAGTCCTTATCTTGATGCGCAAAACAATCAAATGGGTTATTCATTTTATACAATGGGTATACGAGCAGAAATGGCAAGGGTTGTTGACGATTATTTTACACGTTTTGGATATAAAGTATTAAGGTATAAAATTCCAGAAACTAAGAGTAGAATGTCTTTTAATTATGTGCAAACAGAAAACGCATATATTACTGGTTCAATACCTAACGAAGCACATGTACAAATTGCAAACGCATTTAATTCTGGTATTACGTTGTGGCATACGACTGATGTTGGAAATTATACGCTTGATAATTCTATTGTGTCAGATAGAGGGTGATAAGAATGAGAAAGAAAAAAACGCAATTTAATGAATCATTAAAAGTAAATACATATACGTGGAATATGTATTATGACAGGCTAAAAGAAATGGCTATATCAATGTATGAATGGATTAATTTACCAATTAGCGTTGATGAACGTTTTCTGGAATTGACACTATTTTCGGATGGTATGTGTGTTTTCTTTGAAGATTCAATTCTAGGCCATTTGTGCTTACAAACAATGATTGCCGGTAGACTTAATGTGTATCGTATCCCGATACAGCGTACTGCCTACTCTGCAAACGGATATAACAAAAAACTCACAGAAAAAGACAGTGTAATTATATTTAATAATATGTTACATACATCTTGTGTAAGAGACGTAGAATTATTTGCAAAACGCCTATACAATCTTGACCGTGTTATTGATGTTAACGCAAACGCTCAGAAAACGCCTGTATTGATTAAATCTAGCGAAAAGAAACGACTAACTATGAAAAACTTATATATGCAGTATGATGGAAATCAGCCTTTTATCTTTGGTGACGATGACTTAAATACCCAAAATTTTCAAGTGCTTAAAACTGATGCTCCTTATGTGTGTGACAAGATTTATAATCTTAAAACGCAATACTGGAACGAAGCACTCACTTATTTAGGCATTCCAAACATGACAATAAATAAAAAGGAACGTGTCATTACTGATGAGGTGCTAAGAAGTCAGGGTGGAACTATTGCAAGTGGCAACAGTAGATTGTATATGCGTAAACAAGCTTGCAAGCAAATCAATGAAATGTTCGGACTTGATATTGATGTACGGTTAAGGAATACTTTCGATGAAATTGGGGGGTGACGAAGACGAGTAAATATACAACAGAGGTACGATTTATTTGTGAGCAATATGCCGGACTTAGTGAAAGTCAAGGATATTCAAACGTTGATGACATTGTACAAAAGGCATTACCGAAAATATTTGACTTTAGTTTCCCAATTTTTGACGAAAATTATAAAAATGTTTTGTGTAAAAAGATTATAAAACATTTTTATACGAGGGAAATAGGGTGTGAAACTGTAGCATTGTGGAAATTGTGGCTTAACGTGAAAATGAACGAGATTATGCCATACTACAATCAGTTGTACAAATCAGAATTAATTAAGTTTAATCCTTTGTATAATGTTGATGTTACAACCACACATTCTGGTAAAGGGTCAAACAATAAAGGTCGTGACTTTAGAAGTGATAACACTTATTCCGGTAACAGTACAAATACAACGAACACAAGACTTGATTCTGATAACTGGAATAAAACACTTGATACACCACAAGGTAGTGTACAAAATATCATGGATGACAGTTATTTAACAAGTGCAACGCATGATACCGGTAATTCCTATGGTAGTACTACAAATACCGGAACAAGTGAGACGACAGAAAAGAAAACAGACAACGAAACAGAAAGAATAAGTACAACAGACGAATATATTGACAGTGTAAGAGGAAAAAACAGTGGCGAAAGTTATAGCAAGGTTTTGTCTGATTTTCGCGATACATTTTTAAACATTGATATGATGGTAATCGAAGAATGTAACGATTTATTCTTTCAGTTGTGGTGAGAAAGAGGTGAAAAAAAATGGATGGAAATTTTAATCACTTTAGATTCTGGTGTCAAAAAGTTTTGCCGTTGGTGTATGATGATTCGTTAAGCTACTACGAAATTTTGTGTAAAGTTGTAAATTATATCAACAATATAATTGACAACGAAAAAGAAATAACAGAAGAAGTTGAAAGCTTAAAAGCTGAATTAAAAGTTGTACAAGAATGGATTGCAAACTTTGATACAAGTTATGCAGAAAGCATTATAAAAAAATATATCGCCACTATGATTTTTCTTGAAATTTCAGACAGTGGATATATTTTGTATTTTATTCCAGACACATGGGAAGATATTAACTTTAACACAACCGGTAAAGATATACAGATTGACGGGCAAGAATACGGAAGACTTGTTCTGTCGTATTAAGAAAGAGAGGTAAATAAAATGGCTGTAAGACAATATGTTGGGGCAAGATATGTACCAAAATTTTTTAATGGTGAAAGTGGAAGTACTGAATGGGTAAACGGCTTAAGTTACGAACCACTAACAGTAGTTACTTATTTGGGTAATAGCTTCACGAGTAAAAAACCTGTTCCACCAGAAATCGGTGCACCTAACGAAAATCAAGATTATTGGGCGAATACCGGTAATTACAACGCACAGGTTGAAATCTACCGACAAGAAACAGAAAAAGTAAAAAATGATCTAAATAATTATATCACTAAAAATGATGAGACTGTAAATAATTACATCATTAAAAATGATGAAGCTATAAATAATTTAGAAACTCAAGTTTCAAAAATCAACAGCGAAATCATAAAAGAAAAGGAAATTTTAGGGGTGATAATTGGTGACAGTTATACAACGCATGACCCAAACAGTGGGGGAGTAACATACACTAAAAATTTTGGTGAAACACTCGTTGAATTAGGTTATTTAACCTCACAAAAAAGTTATGGTGTTAATGGTGCTAGATACGCATTAAATTCTACATCAAATTTTAAACAGCAGTTAGAGACCGCAAGCACGGACGATTCTTTCAATAATGATGATGTAGATATAATTATTATTGAAGGTGGGCAGAATGAAAGATTTGAAAGTGATTTTTCCTCGTCAAATTTTTACAACCGGTTATATGACAACGTGAAAGATACAATAAAATATGCAAAAACGGTATTTAAAAATGCTAAAATATATTGCATACCTATTTTTTGGGATGGTTACACACAAAAAGCGTTTGATTATAAAAAAGTGTGGGATGCCATATACAATTCAGCTTGCGATAATGGCGCTATTATTGATTCAACATCGTTATATTGGGGTAGGGGCGCCAGTTATACATGGGGGACAGACCATCAGCACCCAACATATGATACATTGGTTAAAATGTGTAATAAGTGTGGCAATTTAATTAATGGTGGCAAAAATGTTATTGATATATCATATGTGTGTTTACCGTTAACTACTTTTACACAATGTAAGGTTATTGGGTATACATTAGGTAGAGACAGTGTTGATATTGTTTTAACTGGCTATAATACAACTGCAATACCGGCTAACACATTATTAGCTTATGTTTATCCACCATACGCAAACAATCAAACATTTTGTCCGGGGACTATTTCGAGTACTGGTGAAAATACTGCAATGTTTACCGTTACGTTGGAAGCCAACAAAACTGGTAATATTAAATGTTTAAAAGAAATTCCTGCGAATGAAAGATTTTATGTCGTAATTAGACAGGAGTTATAAATAAAAAGGTCAGGGTTATAAGTTAACCTTGACCTTTTTAACGTTATGTTTACTTATTTATCATAAAACGAATTTTCTTTCCACACAACTTTGCATATTCAATTTCAGATCTTGTGCTATCACCGATATATCCGTCAACATTGATGACAAATATTTCATCAGACATATCAATCTTGCGTTTATGCATTTCATCTAACATTATTTTTTCTTCATTCGAGATTATGTCACCAGAATGTGCAAATACCCCTAGAGAAATAACAATATTTCCCTCTAAACTAAGTTTTTTCTGTACTGCCATAAATTCATCTTTAAATCTTGTACTTCCACACAATGTTATTACGTTATATTTTTGCATATTATTTTTTCTCTATGTCCTTT
>ERZ772812.2080-NODE-2080-length-13401-cov-3.086168_pt1 | contig 13401 bp, 8 predicted proteins | sample MGYA00511343_ERZ772812 | MGnify/ENA primary metagenome ERZ772812 (study PRJEB29015, sample SAMEA2737706) | human gut metagenome | biome: human gut; feature: human-associated habitat; material: faeces | place: China | collected 2012 ...
AACGCGGTATCGCCGAATGCGTCCAGCTCAAAGCCGAGCCGCGCGAGAAGCGCGGCGTTTGCCTCGAGAAGCGCCGCGCCGTCCGGGTCGGTGTTGAACGGCTGGGGCTCCAGAAGCTCCTGCGGCATGAGGGGCTTTTCGTTCAGGCGCATTTTGTCAAAGAGGATGCGCTCGTGCGCGGCGTGCTTGTCGATGAGCAGCATCTTGTCGCCCTGCTCAAGCAGAATGTAAACGTTCAGTGCCTCGCCGATGTAGCGCACGGGCTCGGCACGGAAGGCCTCGTCCAGCACCGTCTGCTCCGGCACGGTCTCCGCCGCCGTTTCCGGGGCGGGAAGGTTCTTTTCGACCGGCGCGGCGGGAACGGCCGGGGAGACCGGCGCTTCCGGCGCGGGGACGGGGGAACGCGGCGCGCTCACGGACGGAATGTCCGGCGTATAGGTGCGCACCGGTACGGAGACCGGCGCGGAAGAGACCGGTTTCGGCGCGGCGGGGGAAGCGGCGCGGTAGGGCGCGCTGTCGCGCACGCCGGAAGTCCCCGCCGGACGGGCGGGCGCGGCGGAGTATGTCTGCCGGAACGTGTCCGCGTCCATCGTGCGGAAGAAATCCTTGCGCGGCGCGCTCGCGGCGGCCGGAGCGGGACGGGCCGGGGAAGAAACGGGCGCGGCGCTCTTCGGTTCCGGGGCAAAAGGCGCGTTCGACATCGTCTGCGGCGCGCTCTTCTGGCCGAGCACGGCAAGCGTGCCGTAGTAAACGCCGTCAAAAACGGGCTTTTCTTTTGCGAACTTTACCTCCGCCTTCGTCGGATGGACGTTCACGTCCACAAGACCGTTGGGCAGCGTGATATAGAGCACGCACCCGGGAAACTTGCCGACCATGGCGGTATTTTTGTATGCCTGCTCCAGCGCGGCCTGCAAAGGCCGTTGCAGAAAAAGTACTGCGCGCCGCGGTTGCCGCGGCAGTAGCCGGGCGCGGAAACGAAGCCTTTTACCGTGACGCCGTCGCTTTCGGTCTCCACCGGCAGCAGTCCCGCCGCGGCGTCGCGCCCGAGCAGCGCGTATACGGCGCTCTTCGCCGTGCCGTCGCCGGGGGAGAAAAATTCCTCCTGCCCGTCGCGCAGGCAGCGAAAGCTCACGTCCGGGCGGCCGAGCGCCGTGCGCAGCGCGCTCTGCACGCACGCGGCGCTCTCGCTCCGGTCGGTGCCGAGAAACTTCTGCCGCGCGGGGGTGTTGTAGAAAAGATCGCGCACGGTGATCGTCGTACCCTCCGGGCAGCCGGTCTCCTCCATGGAGACGATCTCCCCGGCCTCCACCTCCACGCGCACGCCCATAGCAGCGCCGCGGCGGCGCGTTGTGAGCGTGATGCGCGAAACGGCGCTGATCGCCGCGAGAGCTTCGCCGCGAAAGCCGAGCGTGCCGATGGCCTCCAGCCCGCGCTCGTCCGAGAGCTTGCTCGTCGCGTGGCGCAGAAAGCACACGCCCGCGTCCTCCGGCGCCATGCCGACGCCGTCGTCCGTCAGGTGGATGAGCACATCGCCGTTCGCGGTGTCGCGCTCGACCCGCAGTGTGACCTCCCCGGCACTGCCCTTCGGCTCAATGCCGTGGAAGATCGCGTTCTCGACGAGGGGCTGCAAAGTGAACCGCGGGATCAGGCAGCTGTGGTTCAGCGACTCATCCTCGATATAGCTGACGTCCAGCGTGATCGTGCCGCCGTAGCGGTACTGCTGGATCGTGAAATAGTCGTTCAACAGGGCGAACTCCTCATACAGCGGCACAAGGCGCTCGTTGCTCTTGGAGATGCTCTTGAGCAGACGGGACAGCGCCATGACCATCTCGGCAATGCCGGGGGCGTGCTGGATGGTTGCCATCCACTTGATGCTGTTGAGCGTATTATAAATGAAGTGCGGGTTGATCTGGTTTTGCAGCATCCGGTATTCGAGGTCCTGCTTCTGCTTTTCGTCCTCGAGGCGGTGCTCCATCAGCGCAGTGACGCCGGCCGACATGCTGTTGATGCCGCGGCCGATGTCGCCCAGCTCGTTATCCCACTCAATATCCGGGTCGGCAGAGAAATCGCCGCCGCTGATTTTTTCAATGCGGCTCTGCAGCGCCGAGATCGGGTGGGCAATCATCCGGTGCAGCAGGAACGCCAGTGAGCAGCCCAGCAGCAGGATGGCTGTCAGGCTGATGAGGAGCGGCACCGACACGAAGGTGATCTGCCGTTGTGTGGGGCCGTTGGGCAGCACCTCGATCAGGTACAGCTCATGGATGCCGATGGGATACCGCACAACAAGCTGTGCGCTGCTGCCGGACCCGCGTGTGTAGACCTCGGTGTTCGGGTCGAGCGTGTTGCTGTCCAGCGGGACGGCATCGTCAAAGTCGGCGATGGAGCCGTTCAGCGCGGACAGCAGGCTGCCGTTGATCGTGTAGAGGTTTTCGCCCATTTCCCAATACAGCTGTCCGCCGTCGGCCGGGGTGAAGCTGCGCAGCGGGGAAAGGATCAGGGAAGGGGAGACAAAGATACAGACATGGGCTGTGCGGTCTGTGCCTGGCAGGGTCAGGGTGTGGGTGACGGGGATCGTGTTGGCAGCCTGGGAGTTCAGGGCCAGCGGGTCGCGGAGAATGCAGTCCCATCCGGTATTGGGCGAATCGTAACCGGGAATGCGCTGCAGTATATCCGGCGTCAGGGTCACGGCATTGGTGGCCGCCGTGCCGAACATCATCTGCCGCCCCGAGGCGTTGATGAGCAGAAAGCGCTGGATGTAGGCCATCGTGCGCATCGAGTTGAACTTGGCGGTCAATGTCGGGTACATCGACAGCGCCTGGTTGCTGGCGGTGTCGCCGGTCAGCAGGTAGGTGCGCATGCCGGGGTTGTAGGCGCACCAGCCGGCCAGGTCGTCGATCTCATCCACATCCCGGCGGATGGCCGATGCCGCGGTCTGCAGGGCATACTCGGCGTTCAGGATCGTCGTGCGCTCCCACTCGGCAGTCATCTGGTGCATATTGCTGGCGGCGATGACCAGGGATGCACCCAGCGTAAAAAACATCGTAAGCGCCAGCACCCGTGCCTGGATGCCGCTGCGGCGGAATTTCAGCTTGTCCATGAAGGCTCCTCTATGTAAATATGTAAATAAAAATGCAAATCATGCAGGAAAGCGGGGAAGAAAACACACCGCCGTTTATAAAAAGATACCTTATTATAATAGGCGTGTCAAGCGCAAAAATGTACAAAACAGACAAAACGACGCATGCACAGACAGGGAGAACTGTAGGGAAAGATAAATATTGCAGGTTTCTTAAAAAAGTACAGGTTTTTCCGCCGCGATTGGGGAACTGCCGTAAAATTTGCAAACCGAACCCCAAAAAAACCATCCATTTCGACGGGAAGATGGTGTATTATAATGGCAACGAAAGGGACAGGCCCCATGAGGGGACAAGCCTGGATCCCGAAAAATGTTTTCTTATTAGGAGGAGAAACATTATGCGTAAAATGCAGAGAATTGCTGCTCTCGGTCTGGCAGGTGCCATGGCCCTGAGCCTGGCCGCCTGCGGCGGTTCCGGCGACTCTACCGCTTCCACCGCGGAGAGCACTGCTTCTTCCACCGAGGCCACTGCCGAGAGCACCGGCTCCGGCGACGAGGCTGTCACCCTGACTTGGGCACTGTGGGATAAGGACTCGTCTTCCCAGTGGAGCGCACTGGCTGATACTTACACAGCCAGCCATCCCAATGTCAAATTCGACATGGTTGACCTTGGCTCCACCGATTATATGACGCAGCTGGCTACCCAGCTGGCCGGTGCCAATGGCGAGTTGGATATCGTTTCTATCAAGGATATCCCCGGTTATGCAAACCTTATCAATTTGGGCGTTCTGGAGCCCCTGAACACTACGCTGGATGTTGATGCATCTAAGTTCAACGGCATTATCGAGCAGCTGACTGCGGATGACGGTAACTATTACGCTGTCCCGTTTATCTCTTCTTTCTGGGTTGTCTACTACAATAAGGATATCTTTGATGCCAATAACATCGAGTATCCTACCAATGATATGACCATGGAACAGTGGGATGCCAAGATTCGCGAGGTAAGTGAGAAAACAGGTGTTTATGGCAACATCTATCATACATGGCGCTCCACCGTTTCCTTGTTCGGCATTCTGGACGGCAAGAACACCATCATCGATGGCAACTACGACTTCCTGAAGCCTTACTACGAAATGATTCTGAAAGAACAGCAGGATGGAGTTGTTCCCAACTACGGCGAGCAAAAGACCTCCGGCCTGCATTACTCCGGTGCCTTTGAGAACGGTCAGGCTGCCATGTGCAACATGGGCTCCTGGTTCTTGGCTACTATGCAGAAGTATAATGCTGAGGCTTCTGCCAACGGCGTCCAGCCCGTCAACTTCGGCATCGTCAAGTATCCTCATCCGGACGGCGCACCTGCCGGCTCCACTCTGGGCACTGTGACCAGCTTGGCTATCAACGCCAACTCTACAAAGAAAGAAGCTGCTGCTGACTTCCTGAATTGGTGCGCTTCCGAAGAAGCCGCCGAGGCACTGGCAGCTACTGGCAACTTCCCCGCAGTTTCCAGCGATAAGACCAGCGAGATTATCGCTTCTACCGACGGTTTCCCCAATGATGAAAATTCTAAGGAGGCTTTGAAGACCACTGCTGTTTACCTTGAAATGCCTCTGTCTGACAAGGCTTCCGAGATCGAGACCATCCTGAACACCGAGCATGACGCCATCATGACCGAGAGCGAGACGGTTGACGAGGGCATCGCCAACATGAACGAGCAGGTCCAGGCTCTCCTCGGCTGATTTCCAAACGATTCCCTGACTTCTTTTTCATAAGTTTTCCTTTTCCTTCCAAAAGGGGCGGGCGGGCGCGCCTGCCCCTTACTTATTGCCAAAACACCGAGGAGGTATGACCCATGGCTGAAACCACGCAGGCTGTGCAGGCAAAACCGAAGCGCGGCATGAGCAAATCTCTCCGCGACAGTCTGGTAGCCTACAGCTTCATTGCACCGAACTTCATCGGCTTCTGCATCTTTACGCTGGTGCCCATGATTTTCGCTATCGGGCTTTCGTTCTGCAACTGGGATGGTGTCCATCCCGTTGAGTTCACCGGCATCAGCAACTTTGTTGCCCTGTTGAGCGACAAAACTTTCAAGGCTGCTTTTGTCAATACGCTGGTCTACGCCATCGGCACGGTGCCGCTGACGCTGGCGTGCAGCCTTGGTCTGGCCATGCTGCTGAACCAGAAGGTCAAGTTCCGCAACTTCTTCCGTACCGTTTCGTTCTTCCCCTACGTTGCTTCTCTGGTCGCCGTTGCTGCGGTCTGGAACATGATCTTCAGCCCCTCCATGGGCCCGGTCAACCAGATCCTCGCAACCCTTGGCGTGGAGAACCTGCCCAAGTGGGCCGCCGGTAAGGACACCGCTATGCTCACGGTCATCCTGTTCAGCGTCTGGAAGAACATGGGCTATTACATGGTCATCTACCTGGCCGGTCTGCAGGGCACCAACCCCGAGCTGGAGGAGGCTGCCGAGCTGGACGGTGCCAGCAAGTGGCAGATCTTCTGGAATGTAACCCTGCCGCAGCTGAAGCCCACCACCTTCTTCGTTATCATCATGCTGACCATCGCCTCCTTCAAGGTGTATGACCAGATGTACATGATCACCCAGGGCGGCCCCGGCAATGCGACCATGACCCTTGTTTACTACATCTACAACGTAGCCTTCGTCAACACGCCGAAGTACGGCTACGCAAGTGCCGTGTCCATGGTGCTGTTTGTGCTGGTGCTGTTTGTCACCATCATCCAGTTCAAGGGCTCGTCCAGCAACGACTAAGGGAAGGAGGAAACACACATGGCTACTACCGCAGTTAAGAAAAAGACAGGCTCCATGAAGGCGCAGCATGTTGTCAGCCGCGTGCTGATCTATGCACTGCTCATCGTCGTGGCAGCACTGATGCTCATCCCGTTCCTGTGGATGCTCTCCGCATCCTTCAAGCTGAACAAGGACGTCTTTACGTTCCCCATTGAGTGGATCCCCTCGAACCCGCGCCCGCAGAACTATGTGGACATCTGGACGAAGATCCCTCTGCTGACCTTCGTTAAGAACACCGCGTTCCTGACCATCATCGTCACGATCTTACAGGTCCTGACCTCCTCCTTCGCCGCCTATGCGTTCGCCAAGCTGAACTTCAAGGGCAAGAACGTGCTGTTCCTGGGCTACATCGCGACCATCGCGGTGCCCTGGCAGGCTTACATGGTGCCTCAGTTCATGATGATGCGCTCCTGGCACCTGAACAACACCCATCTGGCCATCATCTTCCTGCAGGCGTTCAGCGCCTTCGGCGTTTTCATGATGAAGCAGTTCTATGAGGGCGTTCCCACCGAGCTGTGCGAGGCTGCCCGTATCGACGGTCTGTCCGAGTACGGCATCTATGCCCGCATCATGCTGCCGCTTTCTCTGCCCGCGGTGTCGACGCTGGTCATCTTTACCTTCGTCAACACGTGGAACGACTTCCTCGGACCCCTGATCTACCTGACCAAGACCGAGCTCAAGACCATCCAGATCGGCCTGCGTATGTTCATCAGCCAGTACTCTGCCGAGTATGGCCTGATCATGGCGGCTTCCGTTGTCGCACTGATCCCGGTCCTGATCGTATTCCTGTCCCTGCAGAAGTACTTCGTCCAGGGCGTTGCATCCTCCGGTCTGAAGGGCTGATATAGCTACCCAGCAGTTACCCATTTGTACGGGGCGCAAGGCGAAAGCCCTGCGCCCCGGTTTTTATTAAGATAAGAGATAATAGATAAAAGATAAAAAATATGGTGGAGTGCGCAGACAAGGCGCCGCACGAAATTCCTCAACCGCCATTTTGTTTTTTGCCAACGGGCAAAAACTCCCCCTTTTTTATTATCTATTATCTAAAAAAAGAGGTTCTCCATGAAAACTTTCAAAAACCCCATTTTGACCAAACCCGAGGCTGAGCAGGCGCTGGATACCGCTATCGCGCTCGTCCGCCGGAATCTGCCGCTGTATACCGACCACTGCCAGAACCATTCCAGCGTCCATGACATCTATCCCCAATGCGAGAACAACCAGTGGACCTGCGGCTTCTGGCCCGGTGAGGTCTGGCTGAGCTATGAGCGCACCGGCGACGAGGCGTTCAAAAATACCGCGCTGACCCTGGTGGACAGCTTCCTCTACCGCATTGAGCACAAGATCGAGGTCGACCATCACGACATGGGCTTCCTGTACAGCCCGTCCTGTGTCGCCGCCTACAAGCTGACCGGCAGTGAGAAGGGGAGAAGGGCCGCCATCTTGGCTGCCGACCAGCTCTGCACCCGCTTTCAGGAGAAGGGCGAGTTCTTTCAGGCGTGGGGCGCGCTCGGCGCTGCAGACAACTACCGCTACATCATCGACTGCCTGCTGAACGTGCCGCTGCTCTACTGGGCCAGCGAGACCACCGGCGACGCCCACTACGCCGATCTGGCGCACAAGCATGTCACGACCTGTCTGGCCAACTCCATCCGCCCGGACGGCTCGACCTACCACACCTTCTTCATGGACCCCGTGACCGGCGGCCCTGTGCGCGGCGCGACCTGTCAGGGCTATAAGGATGACTCCTGCTGGGCCCGCGGTCAGGCGTGGGGCGTCTACGGCACGGCCATCAGCTACCGCTACACCAGACGCCCCGAGTATCTGGACGCCTTCCGCCGTGTGCTGGCCTACTATCTGGAGCGCCTGCCCGAGGACCTGGTCCCGTACTGGGATATGACCTTCACCAGCGGCACCGAGGAGCCACGCGACTCCTCCTCCGCGTCCATCGTGGCCTGCGGCCTGCTGGAGGCCGCCAAGTACGTCGGCACCGACGAAGCTGCCGAGTACACGAAGCTGGCCGCCCAGATGCTGGGCAGCGTGGCCCGGCACTACGCCGTCAAGGAAGGCCCGCAGGGCATCGGCCTTGTGCGCCACGGCACCTACAGCAAAAAGAGCCCCTACAACACCTGCACGCCCGAGGGCGTTGACGAGTGTGTCAGCTGGGGCGACTACTTCTACATGGAAGCGCTGACGAGATTGACAAAGGATTGGGAGCTGTACTGGTGATGAAATTACATACAAAGTCCGATTTTACGGCGCTGATGCACCGATTTCTGGACCCGCTGCTGCCGCTGTATTCCGAGGGCGGCGCACGGCTGCACCTTGGCGACACCGGCGTGACCTACCCGGGCCGCACGATCGAGATGGAAGCCTTCTCCCGCCCGCTGTGGGCGCTGGCCCCGTTCTGGACGGGCGGCGGCAGGGCGGATGACTTCCTGCGCATCTACCGCAAGGGTCTGGCCAGCGGCACCGACCCCGAGAGCCCCGAATACTGGGGCGACCCGAACGATTATGACCAGCTCTTTGTGGAGATGGCCGCGCTGGCCTGCGCGATCCTGGAGACGCCTGAGAGCGTCTGGGGGCCGCTGACCGACGCCGAAAAGGCCAATCTGGCCAAGTGGCTCGACACGATCAACCACCATGACCTGCCCGGCTGCAACTGGCTGCTGTTCCGCGTGCTCGTCAATCTGGCGCTCGACGCTGTCGGGATGCCCTGCGATATGGCCCGCGCCGCCGCTGACATGGCCGAGGTCGATAAATGGTACGTCGCCGACGGCTGGTACTCCGACGGCCCGGCGGACATCAAGCCCCAGAAGGATTACTACAACCCCTGGGCCATCCAGTATTACACCGTGCTCTACAGCGTGTTTGCCGCTAAGAGCGACCCCGCCCGCGCGGCGCTCTACCGGGATCGCGCGACCAAGTTTGGCCAGCAGTTTGCGCGCTGGTTCGATGAAAACGGCGCGGCGCTGCCTTTTGGCCGCAGCCTGACCTACCGCATCGGCCAGAGCGCTTTCTACTCCGCCTGCATCTGGGCCGGTCTCGAGCCGCTGCCCCTGCCGGTCATGAAGGGCATCATCGTGCGCAATTTGAACTGGTGGCTGGCACGGCCCATCTTTGACCGCGACGGCGTGCTGACCATCGGCTACGGCTACCCGCAGCAGTACATGGCCGAGCAGTACAACGCCCCCGGCAGCCCGTACTGGGGCTTGAAGGTCTTTTTGCTGCTGGCCCTGCCCGACGACCACCCGTTCTGGACCGCCGAGGCCGCCCCGCTGCCCGTCGAGCTGGCCCGCGCCGGTGTGACCGGCCAGCCCAGCGCAGACCTGCTTTTGCAGCGTCTGCCGGACGGCCAGCTGAACGCCTACTCGCCCGCCAACTACGAGAAGGGCGACCACGGCCAGTTCGTCGAGAAGTACGGCAAGTTCGTCTACAACACGCGGTTCGGCTTCTCGGCCAGCCGCAGCTATGTGCAGCTGGAGCAGGCCGCGCCCGACAGTATGCTGGCCTTCGTCATCGACGGCTGGACCTTCGTGCGCCGCCACAGCGACAGGTTTGTCCTGATGGGAGACCGTCTGCTGAGCGAGTGGCGGCCCTTCCCGGGTATCAAGGTCACGACGGAGCTGGTGCCCACTAAGTGGGGCCACGTCCGCAACCATACGGTGGAGAGCACCATCGCCTGCACGGCGTATGACTGCGGCTTTGCCGTGCCCAAGTTCGCCGCCGGCTTTGCCGCCGCGGCCAACGGCACCGGGGCCGAGGCCCACAACGACGCCTGCCGCTGCACCGTGCAGGGCCGGGGCGGCGAGGGCTTCCTTGTGAACGCCTACCCCAACACGAACCTGTACGACCCCAACACGGTCATCCCCGCGGTCAGGTACGACGTCCCCGTCGGCACGTCCGTCTTTACCACCACAGTGGAAAGTTGGTATAAGTAAGACCTATTCGCATACTAGAGGAGAGGTAATGTTTATGTATCCGCAGTCAAATTCTGCCCGCAGCGTCCGGGATCTGTCCGGCGTGTGGGATTTCCGCTTCAACGCCAATGAGCCGTGGCAGCCCATTGCGGTGCCTGCCTCCTACAACGACCAGAGCCCCGACCCGGAGTTCCGCCGCCATTACGGCATGGCCTACTACCGCACGACCTTCACCGTGCCCGAGGGCGCGCGCCGGGTGCTGCGCTTCGACGCTGTGACCCACAACGCCGTGGTGCGGCTGAACGGGCAGGAGATCGCCAGCCACCGCGGCGGCTTCCTGCCGTTTGAGGCCGACATCACCGCGCTGGCTCAGCCCGGCGAGACCGTGACGCTCGATGTCGAGGTGGACAACCGCATCGGCCACAGCTCGCTGCCTGTCGGCAACGAGGGCGGCACGGCGTTCTTCGGCTCCGACAACGCGGGCATTCCCGCCGTCGAGGCCGGCAAGGCGCGCCAGCAGGCTCAGGGCATCAACCTGCCGAACTTTGACTTCTTCAACTATGCGGGCATCACCCGCCCGGTGCACCTCTACACGACCCCGGCGGCCTACATCCGCGATGTGACCGTCGCCGCCGATATGACCGGCACGCTGCGCTACACGGTGGACACCGTGGGCGAGGGCAGCGTCAAGGTGGAGATTCTGGACGCAGAGGACCGCATTGTGGCCTGCGCCGACGGTGCCGCGGGCACCGTGCAGGTGGAGAATGCCCGCCTGTGGCAGCCTCGCCCCGGCACGCCGTATCTCTACACGGCGCTGGTCAGGTTCGGCAAGGACGAGTACCGCCAGAAGTTCGGCTTCCGCAGCGTGGAGGTCAGCGGGCACAAGTTCCTTATTAACGGCGCACCGTTCTATTTCAAGGGCCCCTGCAAGCATGAGGACTCGGCCTTCCGTGGCCGCGGCTATGATGCCTGCGTGACGGTGACCGATTTGAAGCTGTACGAGTGGCTGAACGCCAACGCCCTGCGGATGAGCCACTATCCCTACGCCGAGGAGGTCTACGACCTGTGTGACCGTCTGGGCATCGTCGTCATCGACGAGACGCCCGCCGTCGGCATCGGCGCAGGCCCGGCCTGTGACCCGTATCAGACCTTCCCGCTCAAGGCCTACCACAGCGCCGTGCTGCGGGCGATGATCGAGCGCGACAAGAACCACCCCTGCGTTGTGCTGTGGAGCCTGGGCAACGAGCCGGACACCGAGCACTTCCCCGAGAGCGCCCGCGACTACTGGCGCCCGCTGTATGAGCAGGCCCACACCCAGGACCCGCAGGACCGCCCGGTCACGATGGTCTGCTGCCAGAACGACTACACGAAGGACATCACGACCCGCACGATGGACGTCGTCTGCATCAACCGCTACTACGGCTGGTACAACCTGAGCGGCGATCTGGACAACGCGGCCTACGCCTTTAAGAAGGAGCTGGATTTCTGGGAGACCATCGACAAGCCGCTGATTTTGTCGGAGTATGGCGCGGACACGGTGGCCGGTATGCATGGCTTTGCCCCCGAGATGTTCACCGAGGAGTTCCAGGTCGAGTATTACCGCACGATCAACGGCTGTCTGGATGAGCGCCGTTTTGTCGTGGGCGAGTGGCCGTGGAACTTCGCGGACTTCTCGACCCAGCAGGGCCCGATGCGCGTGGGCAGCTGCAACCGCAAGGGTCTGTTCACCCGTGAGCGCACCCCCAAACTGGCCGCCCACTACTTCCGTGACCGCTGGGGCAAAAAGGAACCGAACGACCGGTAAGCACTACCCCTGAGATAGAAAAAAGCCCGCTGTTCAACGCAACAGCGGGCTTTTTCGCGATTATTTCAGATTCGGTCTGTCCTGATCGCCGTCGGCCTTGAACAAGACGAAGCTCTCGGGCTTGTTCGTGAAGTAGTAATACTCGGTGTTCTCGTGCACGGGCGGGGTCAGGTAGTTCGGGATGATGCAGCCGTCGCCCTCGACGCGCTCGGTGAAGCCGGCGGCCAGCCAGACGTCGGCAGGGATACCGGCGTTGTAGCAGTCCATGTACTCGGCACCCGCGTGGTTCAGGATGGCGTCCAGCGCCGCGCCGATGCGGGGCAGCACGCTGTCCTCACCGATGAAATCCACGAGCCGCACAACGGCGGCACAGCCGGTCTCCTGCGCGGTGACGGTGCGGGTCACGACGTAGGCCAGCAGCTTTCCGTTCTCCTGCGCGGCCCAGACATCGTACTTGAAGTGCGGATAGTGGAAGTACCGCCGCCGCATGTACCACACATCCTTGCGCGGCGTGTGGGGCGTGGCGGGCATACCCAGCGGGATCAGGTCCGCGGCGCTCTCGATTTTAGCAAGGCCCAGATCGCGCTGCACGGGGGGCAGGGAATACCGCAGCGGCTTTGCCAGATAGTAGGCGCGGCGGCGGCCCAGCCGGTAGTAATGGGGCAGGCGCTCGGCCTTCCAGCCCAGGAACTGGTAGAACGTGCAGGTGTTGGGGCGGATGTTATTGCAGGCGACGACGTCGGCATTCAAAAGCTCGGGCAGGGCGTTCATCAATTCCAACCCCACGCCGTTGTGGCTTTTGGCCGCGACCCAGACGCTGACCCAGATGTCCGGCCTGCGCTTTGTGTTGGCCAGTATGTACCCGGCGGCGCTGACGTACTCGCCGTCCTGCTCCGCCACGGCAAACTGCGGCACGCCGCCGCGGCCTGCGTAGTAGTGGTGGTACAGCTCGGGGCGGTTCAGCAGCGGCAGGCGCATATCAAAGTTTGCGTTGATAAAGTCGATGATGGCGGCGTCCTCGCCGAGGCGTGCCAGCCGGAATGTTGTATCAGACAATGGCCGAACCTCCCGTGACCGGCAGCGTTACGCCGGTGATGAAGCCTGCCTCGTCGGAGAGCAGGAACGCCATGGCGGGTACAACGTCCGCGGGCGTTGCGTTGCGGCCCATGGGGTTTTCCTCCGCCGCGGCCTGCACGATGAGATCGGGCGTGTCCTTCAGGAAGTTCGTCTCCATCATGCTGGGGGCGACGCAGTTGACCGTGACGCCGAAGCGGGCATACTCGACGGCCAGGCTCTTGACCAGCCCGCCGATGGCGCTCTTGGCCATGACGTAAGCGGCGGTATTCTTGGGCGGGCAGCCGATGGTGTAGCTCGTCTGGATGAACAGCACACGGCCAAACCTGGCCTTGGCCATGGCGGGCAGCACGGCGCGGCAGATGCGCACGGCGCTGTGGACCTGAATTTCCAGATCGCGGTCAAAGCGGGTCTGGTCGAACGCCTTGAATTTGGCGTTCACAACGGGCAGCGCGGGCAGGTGGATGAAATGCGTCGGCGCGGGGGCGGAGGCCGCCAGCACCTGCACGAAGGTATCGACCTTGGCGCGGTCCGACAGGTCCACGTCGAACGGGCGCACCTGACCGGGGAAGCGGGCGCAGAGGTCAGCCAGCTTTTCCAGATCGCCGCAGCCCTGGGCCAGCACAGTGGCGTCGGGGGCGGCGGTCAGCACGGCGATGCGGCGGTGACCGTTTTGGTAAAGCTCGCTGACCGCGCGGTAGGCCTCCTGCTCGTCGGCGATGGA
>ERZ772812.2083-NODE-2083-length-13385-cov-6.898425_pt1 | contig 13385 bp, 9 predicted proteins | sample MGYA00511343_ERZ772812 | MGnify/ENA primary metagenome ERZ772812 (study PRJEB29015, sample SAMEA2737706) | human gut metagenome | biome: human gut; feature: human-associated habitat; material: faeces | place: China | collected 2012 ...
GTTCTCCTTCCCTGTAGAGCACCTGTGTCAGAATCCCTGCCTGCAGTGCAGACCGTAAATCGCCTCTGCTTCTTTCAGCGATCCCGCATATGCTCCTCTGTACCTTGTATTGTTCTTTATAAGGTTATGTACAGGCATTCTCATTTAGAACCAGAATCTGCAAAAATAAAAAAAATTATTTTAACACCTTGTAATCTGTGGAAAATGTGGTAAACTGGAAAATCGGGTAACTTATTGAAGAAAAAAACACATATAATAGGAATAAATACATTACCAATCATTCAGATTTAAAGAGGAAAGGAAATCATTTTATGAGAACAAAACGTGAAGACGTCCGTAACGTAGCCATTATCGCACACGTTGACCATGGTAAAACTACTCTGGTTGACCAGCTTCTGAAGCAGAGCGGTGTATTCCGTGAGAATCAGGAAGTTCAGGAACGTGTCATGGACTCCAATGATATCGAACGTGAACGTGGAATTACTATTTTATCCAAAAATACTGCTGTCCATTACAAAGGAGTCAAAATCAACATCATCGACACACCTGGACATGCTGATTTCGGTGGTGAGGTAGAACGTGTTCTGAAAATGGTCGATGGCGTTATTCTTCTCGTAGACGCATTCGAGGGAGCTATGCCGCAGACCAAATTCGTACTCCGTAAAGCACTGGAGCTTGACCTTCACGTCATCGTCTGCATCAACAAGATCGACCGTCCGGAAGCACGTCCGGAAGAAGTTATTGATGAAGTTCTGGAACTTCTCATGGATCTGGAAGCCTCTGATGAGCAGCTTGACTGCCCGTTCCTGTATGCATCTGCAAAAGCAGGCCATGCAGTTCTTGACCTTGCAGATACACCGGAAAACATGGCTCCGCTGTTTGAGACCATTCTGAAATATATCCCTGCACCGGAAGGTGATCCGGACGCTGACACACAGGTACTGATCAGCACCATCGACTACAACGAATACGTCGGACGTATCGGTGTCGGTAAAGTAGAAAACGGTAAGATTGCTGTCAACCAGGAGCTTACTCTTCTGAACCATCATGACCTTGACAAACGCAAAAAAGTCAAGATCAGCAAACTTTATGAATTTGACGGACTGAACAAAGTCGAAGTAAAAGAAGCATCCATCGGTTCTATCGTAGCTATATCCGGTATCGAAGATATTCATATCGGTGATACCCTCTGCGGCGGCGACAATCCGGAAGCAATCCCGTTCCAGAAGATCTCCGAACCTACTCTTTCCATGAACTTCATGGTAAATGACAGTCCTCTTGCAGGACAGGAAGGTAAATACATCACTTCCCGTCATCTTCGTGACCGTCTGTATCGTGAGCTGAATACAGATGTCAGCCTTCGTGTAGAAGACACAGAGACTACCGAGTGCTTCAAAGTTTCCGGTCGTGGAGAACTTCATCTTTCCGTCCTGATCGAGAACATGCGCCGTGAAGGTTATGAATTTGCAGTAAGCAAGCCGGAAGTTCTGTATCATATCGATGAACGCGGTAAGAAGCTTGAACCAATGGAAATTGCTTATGTCGATGTTCCGGAAGAATTTTCCGGTACAGTTATCCAGAAGTTAAGTGAACGTAAAGGTGAACTTCAGGGAATGAGTACTGCCAGCGATGGCTCCGTACGTCTTGAGTTCCATATCCCGTCCCGTGGTCTGATCGGTTTCCGTGGTGAGTTCCTTACTTCTACCAAGGGTACCGGTATCCTGAATACCACATTTGACGGATATGCACCATACAAGGGAGATTTCCAGTATCGTAAGCAGGGATCTCTGATTGCATTCGAATCCGGTGAGGCAGTTGCTTACGGTTTGTTCTCCGCTCAGGATCGTGGAACACTCTTTGTAGGTCCTGGAGAAAAAGTATACAGCGGTATGGTTATCGGACAGAATGGTAAGGCCGAAGACATCGAGCTGAATGTCTGCAAAACCAAGCATCTGACTAATACACGTTCTTCCTCCGCTGATGAAGCTCTGAAGCTGACACCTCCGAGAGTTCTCAGTCTGGAGCAGGCAATTGAATTCATCGATCAGGATGAACTTCTTGAGGTAACACCGGAAAGTCTCCGTATCCGTAAGAGAATCCTTGATCCAAGAGAAAGAAAACGTGCTGCTTTCCGTAAACAGTAATTTCTCTGAGCAAAATCAAAAGCAGTATTTTAGAGCGCATAAAACCCCATGAGCAATCTGCCCATGGGGTTTTCTTTTGTATATCTTATTTATTATTTACATTTTTATTAATGTACTCATTAATCTGTTTATTGATTTTATCACTGACAGAAGGCTTTGATTTCTTCTTCGTCTCTTCTTTTTTCTCATGAAATTCTACATTGTATTCCTGCAGTATGTCTTCCCGCTGATTTCGTTCCAGTCCACGTGCAGTAAGCTTACGTACAATATCATAAATGACACCAAAGAGCGGAACCGCGATCACCATACCGACAATTCCCCAGAGACCTCCGAATAAAAGGATGGAAAACAATACCCAGAAACTGGATACACCCGTTGTATTTCCAAGAATCTTCGGTCCGATGATATTTCCATCAACCTGCTGCAGAATCACAATAAATATCAGGAAATACAGAGCATCCCACGGATGAGTTCCCAGAAGCAGTAATAATGCACATGGGATTGCACCGATAAACGGCCCGAAAAACGGAATGATGTTCGTCACTCCGATCACAACACTGATAAATGCAGCGGATTCAAATCCCAGCAGAGTTGTTCCCGCAAAGCAGATCAGACCGATGATTGCAGAGTCAATGATCTTTCCGACAAAAAATCCATTAAACATCTTATCTGTATAACGAACCTCTTCTTCGATGATCTTTGCCCATTTATTCGGGAAAACACCATAAAGCAGAAGCTTCGCCTGTGCGCCAAAAAGCTTACGGCTTGCAAGAAGATATACTGCGATCAGAAATCCAAGGAACATATTCTTGAATACGCTCAAAACCTCGATCAGCTGTACGGTAATATTGTTAATAATTCCCTGAATTGTCTGCATCATACTGGAATTGGCACTCAGAATATCATTCAGTCCACTTTCAATCTGAGATGAAAAATGATTAAAATAATTCTGCAATTCCGGCTGATCTTTCAGTAATTGATCGATCATACGGTTCGCATAGGAAACTCGTGCCGGAAGGATACGGATAAGCCTCACTGTACTGTCCCATACCTGCGGAAGGATCAGAATGATCAACAATACCACAACCGTTACAGCAAGAATAACCGCAATTGCAATAGACAGAAATTTCAGCCCCTTTTTCTTTTTCTCTGTCGCATTCGGAAACCATTTCAGAAAGCGTTCATCCATCCGGTTGCACATCGGTGCAAGGATATAGGCGATCAGTGCGCCGTACAGGAACGGTTTCAAAATGTTGAATACAACCTGGATACCTGCCGCAATATTTGCACTTTGATTCAGGATATATGCTGTTGCAAATCCAAATGCCAGAACGGCAGCGCCTGTGATACCAAGTTTCACGTATTTTGTGTTTTCATTATGTTTCAATAATCATGCCTCCTGAAGATGTTGCTTTTTTCTTATATATAACTCCAAAAAGTCAGTATATAAGTACTCTGTTTATATTAACATTGTCATTGGTGTTTATTGTAACACCCATATCCTGCCACTTGCAATACATAGATTCTTAATTTTGTTACAATATTTCTCCTGTTATTAAAGCAACAGCCCCGGCATCACGTTCCTGTAACGCCGGGGCTGTCGCTGCTTATAATATTTTTATGGAAAAAAGGAAGGCTTATCCTGCTTATTTACCGTAGTATGCTTTCAGATAGATTTCTTTCAACTCTGCAATCAGTGGATATCTCGGGTTTGCGCCGGTGCACTGGTCGTTGAAAGCCTGTTCGCTCATCTCATCCAGAGTCTCAAGGAAGTACTTTTCATCTACGTTGTAATCTTTGATCGTAGGTTTGATCTCGATGATTTTTTTGAGTTCTTCCAGTTTCTCCAGAAGTTTTTCAAATACTTCATTATCGTCTTTTCCTGTCAGCCCCACGAAACGTCCGATTTCAGCATAACGAGCCAGTGTCTTCGGATACTGATACTGCGGGAAAGTACCCATCTTGGTCGGAACTTCTTCTGCATTGTAACGCATAACATCTGTAAGAACCAGAGCATTTGCGATTCCGTGAGGAATGTGATGGAAAGCACCCAGTTTGTGAGCCAGAGAGTGGTTTACTCCGAGGAATGCATTTGCAAATGCCATACCTGCCATGCAGGACGCGTTTGCCATATGGTCTCTTGCCTCTACATCATTACCGTCTCTGTATGCTCTCGGCAGATAATCAAATACCAGTTTGATGGCACGAAGTGCAAGTCCGTCTGTGTAGTCAGATGCCATCATGGAAACATATGCCTCGATCGCATGTGTCATAACATCGATACCGGAAGCGCTTGTCAGTCCTTTCGGTGCGCTCATCATATTATCTGTATCAACGATTGCCATATCAGGCATCAGCTCATAGTCAGCCAGTGGCCATTTGATTCCTGTTTCTTTGTCTGTGATGATAGCAAAAGGTGTTACCTCGGAACCTGTACCGGAAGATGTCGGTACGGCAATGAAGTATGCTTTTTTACCCATTTTCGGGAATGTGTAAATTCTCTTACGGATATCCATGAAATCCATTGCCATATCATCAAAATCTGCATCCGGATTTTCATAAAGCACCCACATGATCTTACCGGCATCCATTGCAGATCCACCACCCATAGCGATGATGCAGTCCGGCTCGAATGCACGCATTGCTGCAGCACCGGCTCTTGCAGAAGCGAGAGACGGATCCGGTTCTACATCAGAGAAGCAGGTATGCACGATGCCCATTTCATCAAGTTTGTCTTCTATTTTCTTTGTATAACCGTTCTTGTAAAGGAAGGAGTCTGTAACGATGAAGCAGCGTTTCTTGCCCATTACATTTTTCAGCTCATCCAGAGCAACCGGCAGGCAGCCTTTTTTGAAGTAAACTTTTTCCGGGGTTCTCATCCAGAGCATGTTCTCTCTCCTCTCAGCAACAGTTTTGATATTGATCAGGTGTTTTACACCAACATTTTCGGATACGGAGTTTCCTCCCCAGGAACCACAGCCAAGTGTCAGGGACGGAACGAGTTTGAAGTTATAAAGGTCTCCGATACCACCCTGAGAAGAAGGGGTGTTGATCAGGATACGGCAGGTCTTCATGGCTGCTGCATGTTTTGCCATTTTTTCTTTCTCATTTACATTGATGTAAAGGGAAGATGTATGTCCGTATCCGCCGTCAGCTACGAGCTGTTCTGCTTTTGCAATTGCTTCATCAAATGTTTTTGCTTTGTACATGGCAAGTACCGGAGACAGTTTCTCATGCGCAAATTCTTCACTGATGTCTACAGATTCTACTTCACCGATCAGGATCTTAGTTTCTGCAGGAACTTTTATACCCGCCATCTCAGCGATCGTAGCTGCTTTCTGTCCAACGATCTTTGCATTCAGTGCGCCGTTGATCAGAATTGTTTTTCTTACTTTTTCGATTTCGTCTTTCGTAAGGAAATAGCATCCTCTGTACTGGAACTCTTCTTTTACTGCTTTATATACACCTTCCAGAACTGTTACAGACTGTTCGGATGCACAGATCATACCATTGTCAAATGTTTTGGAGTGGATGATGGAGTTTACTGCAAGACGGATATCGGCAGTATCATCAATGATAACCGGTGTGTTTCCGGCTCCAACACCAAGTGCTGGTTTTCCGGAGGAATATGCTGCCTTAACCATTCCAGGACCGCCTGTTGCAAGGATGATGTCTGCTTCTTTCATTACCATGTTGGTAAGTTCCAGACTCGGTACGTCGATCCATCCGATGATGCCTTCCGGTGCGCCTGCTTTCACTGCTGCTTCAAGCACAACTTTTGCAGCTTCGATGGTGCTTCCTTTTGCACGCGGATGTGGGCTGATGATGATTGCATTTCTTGTCTTCAGCGCGATCAGAGTTTTGAAGATTGCGGTGGAAGTCGGGTTTGTAGTCGGGATAACTGCTGCGATCAGTCCGATCGGTTCTGCAATTTTCTTGATTCCGTAAACCGGATCTTCTTCGATCACACCACAGGTCTTTGTGTTTTTGTATGCATTGTAGATGTATTCAGATGCATAGTGATTTTTGATGACTTTATCTTCAACAATACCCATTCCTGTTTCTTCTACAGCTGCTTTTGCAAGCGGGATACGCGCTTTGTCAGCAGCAGTTGCAGCGGCTTTGAAGATCTTGTCTACCTGCTCCTGTGTGTAAGTGGCGAAAAGTTTCTGTGCTTCTTTCATCGCAGCAATCTTTGCTTCCAGTGCTTCCGGAGTATCAATGATTGCCGGGATGTGGGTTTCTTTCTTTGCCATTTCTGAATCCTCCTGTTTTTCCTCTTATGATATGATCCTTATAATTTAGTCCGATAAACAATTCTGTTAATTGATTAACGTTAATTATTTATCAATGATTGATATGCGCTTATTATACGGGTTTGTTAATCATTTGTCAATCTGCAATTTGTTAAAATTTTAACCAAATTCTTTCATGTATCTTCTCTGTTTTTCTATAGATTCTACAAATCGGATTGTGAATCCGGGATATAAAGCATCAATTTCAGTATATATTTCATATCCGATTCCCATAGTCATTTTTGTCATATTTTTCCATCTGCTTTCATACATTAATTGATGGGAAACGAAAATAAGGAATCTGTGATTTTCCATCACTTTTCTTATTTTACGTTGATTTAACGCAAAACACTTACAGATTTATTACAGAAGGAGTATTTTCATGGGAACCTGCAATGCATTACGAACGACTGAAACTTACACAACTGAAAATTTTACTTTGATACAGTTAGAGGAAGAAAGACAGAAATTGAAGAAAAAAGAACTTTTAAAAAACATGCTGACTGACGGGGAATTCAGCATCAAAGGACAATGTGCCATCAACCTTATGATGACCAAACTGGAAATTATCAATACTTTTTTACTGATGAAATATAACCGGAGCTTTATCCAGATGACGACGGGAAGGCTCAAAAGCTATGACAGCGTCTGCAAAAAAATGCAGAAAAAAGAATTGGATCTGAACTTCGCTCAGGCGTTAGAAAAAATCAATGACCTGATCGGCGTGCGCGCCGTTTGTTCTTATGTAGATGATATTTATAAAGTCGCGGAACTGATCGAGAAACAACAGGATATCCGTATCATCAAGACAAAGGATTATATTAAAGAACCAAAGAAATCCGGCTATCAGAGTCTGCATCTGATTCTTGAGGTCGCTATGCCATTCCAGAATGAAAGCCAGTGGATCAAAGTCGAACTGCAGCTTCGCACAGCCGCCATGGATTACTGGGCAAATCTCGATCATCAGCTTCGCTATAAAAGAGGTCAGAAACAGGCCGCTGTCATCAACGAGGAATTACAGAGATGTGCTTCTGTAATCTCCGAACTGGACCAGAAAATGCTGGATATCCGCAAAAAAATCGATAGAATCTGATCAGCAGACGCACCACCGGCAACTTCTCTTGCATACTTTGGTATACAGAAAACGCAGGGGCATCGACATCATCGTCAGCTCCTGCGTCTGTTTTATTTCTGCCTGCTATATGGTTCGGACAGTCACTGACATACACGCCCCTGTTTCTGCGTAGTTCCCGGCGCCACAAGTGCGATAAACGGATGCTCCTGATGGCTGGATTCGCCTCTGGCAGACTCTACGCTCTGTTTGCCGTAATGGAGCGCGCACTGCTGAATATGGCGCTCTCTCGCCTATCAGCCATGAGTTTTCTCCCTCTTAATTTAGTTCAGGCCAAATTCTGCTGCAAGCTTCTTAAATTCCGGCAGGGAATTCTGAATTGTATCATAGGATACACAATATGCCAGTCTCACATATCCCGGGCATGCAAAAGAGCTTCCCGGTACCATCAGAATGTTGTATTTCTTTCCGGCTTCACAGAACTGCTTTTCGTCTGCGACCGGAGATTTTACGAACAGATAAAAAGCTCCCTGCGGTTTGATACACTCGAAACCACATTCTTTCAGTCCATTGTAAAGTGCCAGACGGTTGCGGTCATAAGCAGCCACATCCACCTCTGCGTCCACACATTTCTGGATGACTTTCTGCATCAGAGACGGTGCATTGACACTTCCGAGTACACGGTTGGCGATCGCTGCTGCCGTGATCACGGTCGCACTGTCCTCAAGCTCATCCGGGATAACCAGATAACCGATACGCTCGCCCGGAAGGGACAGAGATTTGCTGTAGGAATATCCTACAACTGTATTCTTATAGTATTTTGTCAGATAAGGAACTTCCACACCATCGTATGCCAGCTCTCTGTATGGCTCATCAGAGATCAGATAGATGACGGAACCAAATTCCTGCTGTTTCTTCTCAAGGATTGCAGCAAGCTCTTTAATCGTCTCTTCGGAATAAACAACACCCGTCGGGTTATGTGGCGTGTTTACGATCACAGCCCGAGTGTTGACATTGATCTTTTCTTCCAGTTCTTTCAGATTCGGCTGGAAAGTCTCGGTATTCGGAGAGATTTCCACAAGCTTGCCGTCATAGTTACGTACATATGCACCATATTCCAGGAAATACGGTGCAAAAACGATCACTTCCTCACCCGGATTCAGGATCGTCTTGAGGATGACATTCAGACCGCTGGCAGCTCCAACGGTCATGATCAGATTATGTGCAGAAAAAGCGGTTCCGAAGCGGCGGTTCAGAGACTGCGCAATGGTCTCTCTGACATCCTCAAAACCAGCATTGTTCATATATCCGTGAAGGACTGTCGGTTCTTCGTTATTTACAAGATCAATGATTGCCTCACGTACACAGTCCGGTGCCGGAACACTCGGATTTCCAAGACTGAAATCATATACTTTGTCTGCGCCGTATTTTGCACGGAGACAGTTTCCTTCCTCGAACATCATGCGGATCGCTGAGTTGTTCTGGACAAAAGGTTTCATTTTTTCTGCTATCATAATTATGCCTCCTCGTAATTCTTTTATATTATTTGCGATACCCACGGATTGTTCCGTGCTACGCACTCTCACAATCCTACCTGGTATCTTATTTCTTTTTGCTGTGCCCGAAGGAAATCCATCCGACAAGAACAAGCATTGCAACACCGATGATCATCCACGGAACCAGATAATTCATTCCTTTCGGCTGGAACATATCATAGTACCCTTTCAGGTAAATAACCGCAACAACTGCCGGAATCACCCAGAGCATGTAGTTTCTGATAAATTTCGGAAATTTCAGTCCTGATCCTGTGTTGGCTTCTTTGATAAAATTGTCCCATCCCCATCCATTCTTCGATGCACAGAAAATGACAAAAACTACAGAACCAAGCGGCAGGATATTATTGGAAATGATAAAGTCCTCAAGATCCATGATGTTGGTTCCTTCACCGAGAATCTGGATACCGGACCATGGTCCGAATCCGAGGATTGCCGGCATGGAAAGAATGATGATCAGTACAATATTAAACACAACTGCCTTGTTACGCTTCCATCCCCACAGATCCATTGCAAAGGACAGGATATTCTCAAATACAGCAATGACCGTAGACAGTGCCGCAAAAGACATAAACAGGAAGAACAAAGCTCCCCAGAGTCTTCCGCCTGCCATCTGGTTAAACACGTTTGGCAGTGTGATAAATACAAGTCCCGGACCTGCCCCCGGCTCTACACCAAATGCAAAACATGCCGGAATGATGATCAATCCAGCCATCAACGCTACAAATGTATCAAGGATCAGAATATTGACACTTTCGCCTGCAAGCGTACATTCCTTACCCATGTAGCTTCCGAAGATTTCCATCGCACCGATACCAATGCTTAATGTGAAGAATGCCTGAGAAAGTGCACCGAAGATCACATTTCCGAGACCTGCCGCACGGATGTTGTCAAGGTTTGGCACCAGATAAAATTTCACACCTTCCATTGCACCGTCAAGTGTCACAGAATGAACTGCCAGCACAACGATCAGTGCAAAAAGACAGATCATCATCACCTTCGTGATGCGCTCGATTCCGTTCTTAAGTCCAAGTGAACATACTCCAAATGCAAGAAGAACTGCTGCGATCATCCAGCCGGTCATGGTACCTGTCGATGTCATCAGATTGGAAAAGAACCCACTGACCTCATCAGAAGATGCTCCACTCAGCTTACCGGTTGCCATAACATAACAGTAATACATCATCCAGCCGGCGACCATGGTATAAAACATCATCAGCATATAGTTACCGATCATTCCCATATAACTGTATTTATGGAAATTGGAACCCTCCGGCTCCAGTTTGTGAAATGCTCTCGCTGTACTTAATCTGCTGCTTCGTCCTACAGCAAACTCGCTTACAAGGATCGGCAGACCCAGCAGCACCAGAAATACCAGATAGATCAGGATAAAAGCTGCCCCGCCATATTTTCCTGTCATATATGGAAATTTCCATACGTTTCCAAGCCCTACGGCACATCCTGCGGAAACCAGAATAAAACCAAGTCTTGATCCAAATGTTTCTCTTTCTTTCAAAAAATTTCCTCCTCTGTTTTGCCATAACATACTTTGATCGAAGTTGCTTTTTATTTCAATTCAATCTTTTTCATTATAACACAGGGACAGTCCAATGTGAACTGTCCCTGTCGGATATCAGGATTAACTTTTCTCTTACATATCACGTCATCCTGCGTATATTCTCTTTTATTTGCTGTACAGATAATTGCCGTTTGACGCATCATCAATATTAGACGCGTCAATCCATTTCGGCTCAAGCAGGACATTTTTTTCTACAGAAGCCGCCTGTGCCGGATCTGTAGACATAGCCTGTGCTGCAGCTATGATCGTCTGATATCCGATATCATATGGATCCTGTGATACGGTCCCAAGCTCCTGTCCGTCCGTGATTGCCTTCTGCTGTACGCTTGTCGCATCTACACCTACCATAACCGGTGTATTTTCTCCTTTATCCAGTCCAAGATACATATCCGCCACATCTTCATTGGTACAGAACACTCCGTCCAGATCCGGGTAACGCCTCAACACATCTGCCATTGCCTCTGACATATCTTTGACCTTATCGGTATATAATTCACTTACAATTGAAATTCCCTCATAATCTGCCAACGCTTCCTTAAATCCCTCGACACGTTTCTGTGAACTTTCGGTCTTTTCCTGCGCGGAAAATACTGCAATCTTGCCGTTTTCTCCGATTGCATCCACAATTTTTTCTGCCGCAAGTTTTCCTGCATATGCATTATCTGTGCCGCGGAACGCTGCTACCAGCTCATCATCACTGACATTGGAATCAAAAACTACAACCGGAATGCCATTCTCACTGGCCGCCTCAAGCTGTGCCTGACAGGATTCAATATCTCCGGCTGACATGCACAAAACGGTAGGATTCTCTGCAATTACCGCATCGAGCGTATTAACCTGAGTTTCAATATCCTGCTCATCCGAAGGACCCTCGAAAGTCATAGAAATTTCATCATCGGATGAAAACTCATAGGCTTTATTAATATCCTTAACTGCATCTTCCATTCCCTGACGGACAAGTTTCCAGTATTCTCCATCTGTAGCCTTGCTCACAACTGCAATTCTGCTGCCTGCACCAAGTGTGATTGAAGTATCAATAGCAGCGACTCTGTCCTCCTCTGTAGTATCTGACTCTTCTATAATCTCTTTCTGGTCTTTATCACTTTCAGACAGTTCATCTTCGGCCTGCACATCTGAAATAAAATTACCAAAGCCGCCCATCTTACCACTCTCGCCTGCCGCTACGACTGCACCGGCAAGAAAAAGCACCGCAATAGCTGCTTTTTTCATTGTATTTTCCTCTTTTCTACTATAAATTTTACATCAATGCGATTCTTTTCTACATTATACACATTTTCATTTTTCCGTCTATAGATTTCATAGTTTTTTCATTTTTTCGAAGAAAATACGGCAATTTCACCATATTCTGATTCAGATATTTGGGAAACCTGCAAAACATTCTCCTTTCGGAGTTACCTGAAATTCCAGTTTCTTTCCTGTGACCGGATGTCGGAACACAAGATGACAGGAACACAGTCCCAGCGGAAGTCCTGAAGAATCCTCCGGATTATATTTCCGGTCTCCGAGAAGCGGCATTCCGGCATGTGTCATCTGTACCCTGATCTGATGATGGCGGCCTGTTCCAAGCTGTATCCTGACCAGAATTCTTTTTCCGGTCGAAGTCCGCTCATCTGAAACTTCATTAAGTACTTCATAATCCAGAACTGCTTTTTTTGCCCTATCGGTTTTTGATGTAACTACTGCAGATGTATTTGTTTTTCCGTCTTTCTTCAGATAATCCTCCAGATGTCCCTGCACATTCTCCGGTTTCTGATCTGTTACGGCAAGATACTCCTTCGTAACGCTTCCTGATGTAATCTGACCTGTCAGCCCTGCAGCTGCCTTTTTATTTTTTGCAAGATACCGCGTCAGAAGCTCGTCGTTTGCCACGACTTCCGAATCATAGTAGTCGATCAGCTTTGCATCCTCGATCTCATACGTCCGTTTGAGCAAAAGCTCGATCTCCATATGCTGACCATCCGGTACGGGGTAGCTGCATTTTCCCAATCCGTTTTCATAATAGGCATTGGCCACCGGTGCACGCCAGTCTGTCACCATTTGGTGGGTGGTATCCTTTGCGATGCCGCCCCGCCCGATATAGAGGGATTCTTCTTTATTTAGTGCCTCGTCATGAAAAACAATTCGCCCGAAATAGGGCTTTTTCAGCGCCTTTTCATTGCGCTCCAATGCCCGCTTCATATGGGTGTGCATGGTTACGGTATTGTTCAGGATCGTCAGGACTTCCGTATCGTTATCATGATAATGCTCCAGCATTTCATCGATATCCTCCTGCATCTTGGCAACTTCCTGTCCGTATTCCCGCACGTTGTCACGCACGACCCTCAGAGTTTCCGCCAGATAAGCTTCTTCCGCCTTACGGCTTGTATTTCGCTTCATACAGCGCTCCTTTCTACTGTTGCTCTGCCTTTAGCTGCCCCTCTATTCTACCTGTTCGCCCGCGCGATTACAACCAAAAGACACTGCTTTGCCGGCTGTCAGGCTGATTTCTTTTTGGATACCTCCTTTGATCCGGACTGTTCTTTTCTGATCGGTTGAGCTGATCAGCGTGCACTCTGTCTTTTCCTCGTCCCATGTAATATCGACGCAGACATTTCCACGCACGCCAAGTCCTTTGACGCTGCCTTTTGTCCAGTGTCCTGGCAGGGCAGGCAGGATCACGATTTCATCCGCATGACTCTGCACTAAAAGCTCTGCAATGCCAGCCGTATAGCCGAAGTTTCC
>ERZ772812.2085-NODE-2085-length-13381-cov-2.827255_pt1 | contig 13381 bp, 12 predicted proteins | sample MGYA00511343_ERZ772812 | MGnify/ENA primary metagenome ERZ772812 (study PRJEB29015, sample SAMEA2737706) | human gut metagenome | biome: human gut; feature: human-associated habitat; material: faeces | place: China | collected 2012 ...
TTGAAGGAGCGGGCGCCGAAGGGACAGCCGGCCATGCAGAAACGGCAGCCGATGCAGCGATGGTAGTCCATGGCGATGATGCCGTCTTCCATCTGATAGGTGGCCTGGGTGGGGCACACGCGCACGCACGGCGGGTTGGTGCAGTGGTTGCACAGCAGGGGATAGCTGGCATCCTTCACACGGGAGGTCAGGTGTTCGTTCAGGTCGTCGGGGAAGGCGTGGTCGAACTTTTCGAGCCACATCCACTTGATGTCCTGATGGCCTTCCATGGTGGGCACGTTGTGGGCCTTGTGGCAGGCTTCGATGATGGGAGCGTATTCCTTGGCGTTCTTGAAGGCGCGGGTGTCGATGACCATGGCCCAGCGCTTGGCCTTCAGGGCCTTGGCGTTGGGTTCATAGGAGCCGATGCGCGCACCGGCCTGGGCAGAGCCGGCCATGGTGGCCAGGCCGCTGCTCAGGGCAAAGACCGAGAGGCCCGCCACCTTCAGAAAGGATCTTCTGCTTTTGTTCATTACTTGTTCCCCTTGGGAAGAATGTGGCAGGTCCAGCAGTAAGGATCGACGCTGTTGGACACGTGGCACTTGTCGCAGAACTCTTCGTAGTTGCTGTGGCACTTCAGGCAGGTGTTCTGCAGGCTGATGGTCCACTTTTTGCCGGTGGACGACACATAGGTGCGGTTCTCATAGCGCAGGGCCTGATCGCGCCATTCGTTGAGCAGGTACATGTGCTCGGCGCGCATGAACTCGACGGGTTCCACGCATTCCTTTTCATTCTGGGGCAGGACGATGGCAGGACGCTTGTAGTCCTTGGTACCGCCGAAGTTGGCCCAGAAGGGGGTGGAGAACAGGACCGCGAAAACGAGGATCCCGAGAATGACAGCTTTGGCGTTGTACATGTTGTTATTCCTCCTCGGCCTCGGCGGTCACATTGGGCAGGTCTTCCTGACGCAGGTCCATGGTGCGCTTGCATTCGCCCTTCATGACCAGGGCATTGGCCACCAGTTCGTGCACGCCGCTCACGGTCACGCCGGGGGCCCAGTAGTCGGCCAAGGGCGGCAGGGTGGCGCGGTCGATGGCGCAGACGCAGGCCATGTGGTTGACGCCGTACTTTTCCTGCACATAGCGCAGGGCGTTGCCACGAGGCATACCGGAACGCATGCGCAGTTCCATGATCTCTTCGGTGTTCAGACCGGAACCGGCGCCGCAGCAGAAGGTCTGCTCACGGATGGTGTTCTCGGGCATTTCCACGAAGTTGTTGCACACGGCCTTGAGCACGTAACGGGGTTCTTCCAGCAGACCCATACCGCGAGCGGGGTTACAGGAGTCGTGGAAGGTGGTGATGATATGGTCGTTACGGCTGGGATCCAGGTTCAGCTTGTTGTGCTTGATCAGGTCGGCCGTGAACTCGGTGATGTGCACCATCTTGGTGGCAGCCGCGTTGGTGAACTTGGTGCCGGTGATGGGGGAGGTGGGCACATCCATCATGCAGGACGGGGCCGGGCCGTTGTAGGTGGCCATGTACTGGTTGATGACGCGCCACATGTGGCCGCATTCGCCACCCAGGATCCACTTGGCGCCCAGACGTTCGGCTTCGGCGTACATCTTGGCGTTGAGCTTCTTGGCCATGTTGAAGGTGGTGAAGGAACCGAAGTTACCGCCTTCAGAGGCATAGGTGGAGAAGGTGTAGTCCAGATCCAGTTCGTGGAACAGCATCAGGTAGCCCATGAAGGTGTAGATGCCGGGGTCCGCGAACACGTCGCCGGAAGGCGTGATGAACAGGATCTCGTGGCCCTTTTCGTTGAAGGGGGTCTTGGGACGGATGCCGGTGATGGTTTCGCAGTCATCGGCCAGCATTTCCACGATTTCCACGAAGGAGTGGGGCTGGATGCCCAGGTGGTTGCCCGTGAAGGAGCAGTTTTTCACCGGGTCCATGATCCAGTGGATGCCCAGGCCCACTTCGTGCAGCAGTTCACGCACGATGGCCGTGATCTCGGCGGTGTCGATGCCGTAGGGGCAGAACAGGGAGCAGCGGCGGCATTCGGTGCACTGGTAGGCGTAGTAGAAGAGTTCCTTCACCACTTCCTTGTCCCAGCTGCGGGCGCCGGCGCGCTTGCCGAGGATCTTGCCCAGCTTGGTGTAGTCGCGGCGGTACAGGGAGCGCAGCAGCTCGGCACGCAGCACGGGCATGTTCTTGGGGTCGTTGGTGCCCAGGAAGAAGTGGCACTTGTCGGCGCAGGCGCCGCAGCGCACACAGATGTCCATGAACAGCTTGAGGGAGCGGTGCTTCTGCAGGCGTTCCTCAAAGGCGTCACAGAGGATCTGTTCCCAGTTTTCGGGCAGGTTCCAGTCTTCGGCCGCCGGATCCCAATCGTGGGGATTGGGCATGTGCAGCAGCTCCATGGTTTCCTTCTTGGCCGGATAGCAGAAGCTGCCCGGCGCAAACTGGGGCTTGATGTCCAGCCAGGGTTCCGAGGGAAACTCGGGACGGCTGGCGATGAGTTCTTGTGGCGTAGGTAATTTAGCCATGATGTCAGCTCCTTACTCGGCGGCCTTGGAAGAGGGCTGCTTTTCCAGCGGCAGGCCGGCTTCGGCCATGGCATCGCGGTAAACGTCCTCATATTCGGCATAGGTGAAGTACTGCTTGGGCGGGTTCCAGGGGTTCACGTGGCGCACTTCGCGGGTGTTGGTGGGAAGGTTGCGCGTGGGGCTGAAGAACACGCCAGGCATGTGCATGAGCTTGGAGAAGGGGAAGTACAGCAGCAGCACGCTGACAAAGGCCAGATGCATGAAGAAGAGCGGGCTGATGCCGTCGGGGGCCACGGGATAGAAGTGCACCAGACCCATGATGAAGACCTTGACCTGGGCGATGTCGGTCTTATCGAAGTAGCGCATGCAGATACCGCTCAGAACGACGCCCAGGATGAGGAACAGGGGGAAGTAGTCGTTCATCAGGGAGATGTAACGCAGACGCTGGTTGAACAGACGACGGGCCAGCAGGAAGAGCACGGCCACCAGCAGCAGGCCACCGGTCCAGAAGAAGCGGGGGGCGCCGATCTGCATGATGCCGTCGATGCTTTCCATGAAGGTCAGCCAGCCGGGCACCGGATCCATGAAGAAACGGAAGTGGCGGATGAAGACCAGCAGGAAGCAGTAATGGAACAGCAGGGCGAAGAACCACAACCACTTGGAGGAGTAGTAGATGGTGCGGGGGCCCTTGGTCACAGGGTCGAATTCACGCACGTCGGCCGCGGTGTTGCGGAACAGCGAACGGAAGAAGCAGACTTCCAGGAACATGCGGACGACCACACCGAACTTGGTGTTGGGGCAGTCCCACTTTTCATGTTTGATGAAGTCCAGCGACTTTTCCTGACCCCCGGTCGTGGGGATGCTGAAAGGCACGGGCGATTTGGCCCAGTAAACCATGCGCCAGATGACGCCCAGGAAGAAGGTGACTACCGCCACATAGGGCAAAACCACGCCGAACAGGTACGACAGACCAATGGCCGAACCTGCCCAGGCAATGGCCCCGATGAGCGCCACCACCAGCAATGATGCGAACATTCCCTACCTCGCTTCGAAGAGTGTTAGCTTTTGCCCGAAACCGGGCTGCCATCCACCGATTGCGCCCAGCGCACCAGCTGGGCATGCTGATTGCGTATTTCGGCGATGCGCGTTTCCGCCAGGGTCTCGCGCGCGGCCGAATACAAATCGAAGGCCAGCAGCGTGACGCTGTCCAGCCGAGATTCCGCGTCCAGATACTCCGCCAGATCTTCCTTCTCCCCGCACAGGGGAAGGATGTGTTCGCGCAGCAGGGGCTTCATGAGGAAGAAGACCCCCAGGCCCTGACTGGGCGTGTACTGCTGCACGGCACGCAGCCGCACGAAGCGGTCCAGGGCGTGCTTGATCTTTTGCGGCGTCACATGTTCGCCGGCGATCACGTCGTAGATGAGGCCGGCGGCTTCCTTGGTCATATCCCCCACCGGGTTGGTGAAAGGATCGTTCTTGGTGCGCAAAAAGCCAGTCGTTTGAAGGGGATAGGTCGAATAGACCGCATTGATCCACCCCTCGACGATGACAGCGCGCTGCTCACGGAAAATTTTTTGTACGTTCATGGCAGTACTTTGGCAAAAGGGTAAACGGGCATTCCTATAAAGTGCCCGGCTTTTCTCGTCAAGTTTTTCATCGTCCGGCAACGGCGGCTACGGGCAGGGCGCAGGGCCGCCGCACTGTCCGGCCACCTGGGGTTCCAGGGGCAGGACGGCGTCCGGGAACGTCTGGCCACCGGCCGGTGAAAATTCGATGACCGGCTCCTGTGCACGGGCAGGGGCCGGAGGCTGGGCCTGTTTTTTGAGCATGGCCGGCAGGCCGTGATACTCGAAAAACGGTACCGTACGGGAACCGGCATTGAAAATATGGGCCCGGTTGCGCTGCAGGCGCAGGCGCAGGCCCCACTGCCCCGGATGCAGGAACGCCCAGGGGCCCGGCTCCTCCACGTTCTGGCAGGCGGCCACGGCTTCCTTGAGGGTCTTGCCTTCTTCCAGCAGGAGCAGCATGCGCTCCACGCGGGCCACATCGGCATCGTTCTCCGCCACCGGACAGAAAGCAACGTCCACACTGCCCGACAGGATGCCGATGCCTTCGCGGCAGGCCGAGCAGGACGGCGAGAAGAACATGCGCACCATGGCCTGGTCGGAGTTCTCGCTGATGCTCCAGACCTCGCCCTGCATGCGCACTACCTGGCCCGCATTGACCACGAACAGCACCAGCCAGGCGCAAAGCAGGAGCGAACGTTCCTGCGGGCGTCTGTCGTCCCGGTGCAGCGCACGGCGGAAGAGCCAGTAGGTCAGGGCAAAAAAACAGGCCACTACCAGGCAGCTGACACAGGGGGAGGTCAGCGCCATGAGCAGCAGCAGAAAAATATCGCCCAGCAGGGTCAGTCCCGCCAGGAAGTGCCCCGCCGGGACAGCGCCCAGCAGCGCAAGGCAGGCCAGCACGCCAAAAGCGGCCGTGCCGATCCACCACATGGAGAGACCGCCGATGACAAGGTCCTGGTACAGAGAGCAGCCCGCAGTGACGCAAAAGGCCACTTCGTTGCCCAATGCCGTCCAGATGCAGAAGAGCATACCCAGAAGGGCGGCCGCCAGTGCGCCGCCGGAGATGCCGTAGGCCTGTTTCATGGCTCTCCTTGGTAAAGGAACTACGTCCGGCAGATGCAGACGCACACCCTGTATACTCCATAATCCCGGACAGGTAAAGGCATCTTGTCATGCCTGCCGGGAGTTGCGTTGTGTAATATGGCCATGATCTGGGCAAAGGGAAAAAATGGCTGTCTTATTTTGGAAACAAACAGAGCTGACAAGGATATCCTTCTGCAAGGAAAAGAGGAAAAAAGAAAAATTTTTTTCCATTGCTGAGCAAGAGAGCCAAGTCGCAGTCATGACGCTTTCCTAAAAAAAAACTGCATCATGGTGCGGGCGGCCTTCCTCGCAAGTCTTGCCTGATAAAGAACGGCCGTTGCATGAGGGAACATTGTGATTCCGTGCACGATGCCGGAAATACGAAAAGGCGGGCAGGCAGGGCAAAAAAAGGGGCGCCCCCGGAGGGGCGCCCGCTATCAGGATTTCGCTGGGAAAACCCGGCGATGCTTACATGGTGGAACCGGAAGCAGCGCGCTGCATCTTGATTTCGACCTTTTCAGTCAGGCCGGAGTAGTATTCGCGCAGGATGGCGAGCACTTCTTCACGACCGAAATGATCCGGCACTTCAGCGCCTTCGGACAGCATCTTACGCAGCTTGGTACCGGACAGGATGACGCGGTCTTCCTTGCTGTGGGGGCAGGTACGCATGGAGGCCATGCCGTCGCACTTCTTGCAGTAGAAGGTCCAGTCGATGTTCAGAGGCTGGCAGAGCAGACGCTTGCCTTCTTCGGCGGGCACAGGGATCTTGCGGAAGATTTCCTGGGCTTCGAACATGCCGTAGAAGTCGCCCACACCGGCGTGGTCACGACCGACCAGCAGGTTGTTGATGCCGTAGTTCTGACGGAAGGTGGCGTGCAGCAGGGCTTCGCGGGGACCGGCATAGCGCATGTCCAGAGGATAGCCGGCCTGGATGACGAAGTCTTTCACGAAGTACTTGTCGACCAGGGTGTCGATGCATTTCACGCGGACTTCGGCCGGGATGTCACCGGGTTTCAGGGCGCCCACCAAGGAGTGGATCACGACGCCGTCGCACACTTCCACGCCGATCTTGGCCAGGTATTCGTGAGAGCGGTGCATGGGGTTACGCAGCTGCAGGGCGGCAACCTTCTGCCAGCCGCGTTCGTCCATCTTTTCGCGCAGCTGGGCGGGGGTCATGTACACGCCGGGGAACTTTTCGGGGAATTCGCCCTGGGACAGGACTTTCACGGGGCCGCCGATGTTGTATTCTTTCTGGCCCAGGACCATCTTCACGCCGGGATGGTCATTGGGGGCCACTTCCCAGAACTTTTCGGAGTCAGGACCGCAGCCCTTGAACACCAGTTCGCATTCCCACTTCTTGTCGGCTTCGGTCATTTCGTAGATGTCTTCCACCTTCATGGTGGCCATCACCTGACCCTTGCGGACCAGGGCGACTTCTTCGCCGACCTTCAGGGCCTTGGCGTCGTCAGCGGACACGTCCAGGGTCACCGGCACGGGCCAGAAGGTACCGTCGGACAGCAGCATCTTTTCGCACACGCTCTTCCAGTCGGCCTTGTTCATGAAGCCGTTCAGGGGAGAGAAGCCGCCGATGCCCATCATGATCAGGTCGCCCTTATACAGGGCAATAAAGCCGCCAAAGGCGGAGGTCAGCATGGACACGAACACGGGAATCCCGCTGAAAATCATGGCCATCATGACGAAAAATGTGATAAGACCGACGATTGATGCGTAATCCATTATGGCTGTTCCTCCTTTACTTCCGCTTTCGTAGCCGCCTCCGGCCGTTTCTCCACATACTGGCGAACAATGCTCCACAGGAAGCTAAAGGCCAGCAGGAAGAAACCGATGGAGAAAATCAGGGCAAAGGGCCATTTTGCAAAGCCAAAACCGGTGGTGGAGGACTTTGCATGGGTCGCCATAAACTTCTGCATCTGCACAAGTCCGCGATAGCCTACAAAGCTGGTGATGAACACCGCAATCAGATTGCCGATCAGATTGCACGCAAACTGTACGCCCTGAGGCAGATGCTTACTGAGCAGATCGATCTTGGTATGTCCGGTATCCAGCGTCACATAGCCGCAGGCCAGAAAGACCACGGGAATGTGGAGATACTGAATGATCTCCGTGGAGGCAGGGATTCCCTTGTGGAAAATCTTCTCCCCCAGCACATTGAAGAAAGCCACAAACATGATCACGAGCAGGCAGACCACCGAAATATACGAGACATATTTCAGGACCCGAACAATCATGCTGTCTATCTTTTCATATAATGTTCGATTGCTGTTGTGCAAGCAGACTCTCCTCCTTACAACTTTTTCGTTTTCCGTTTCTCACAGAACCTCTCTGGGCCTGTGTGTTTTTTTTACAGCGTATGACCTGTGATTTCGGCCACCCAGGAAAGAAAGACCTCCTGGTCATCATCTTCACAGTGGCCGCCGTCCCATACCAACCGACAGTTGACGTCCTTCCCGGCGTTTTCCAGCGCCGTGGCCAGCAACACCGCGGGGGGTACTGCCAGACTGGGGTCGCAGGCGCCATGGCGAATCCACCAGTGAGGCGCTACATCCGAGTGCTTCTGGAGGATATGCCAGGTGGGATTCTGGCTGTGAATAAGGTCGACGAGCGCGGGGTCTAGCTTAGCGCTTGCGTCGCCTGTAGCCAGCTGTTCCGAATAGTCTGTGAAATGCCGGGCATTGGTGGTTTCGTTGCCAAAGAGGATGGGCGAAGGCTGGCTCATTCCCAGATCATCGAAAGCTGGCACACGGGCATCCCGGGTGGCATAGAGGCCAAAGTCCTCAAAGGTCAGCGCAGCCTGCTCTCCATCATATTTGATCCAGGGGCGTGTGGACAAATACGCCTTTTGCTCTGTATCATCAAGCTTTTTCAGGTAACGGGTAGCATCAGGGATCAGGTATTCCTTGGCAATGTACTCTCCCAGATTCTCGAGGGTCAGCGTTCCGTAGCCGTTTCTGCCCTGGAACCCGGCTGCTTTCAAATATTCGCCAAACAGCGCCGTCATGTGATCCGAACGCTTTTTCTCCTCCGGATCGGTGATCAGCCCGCCGCCCTGAAATTCAATGGCACCGTCGGCATTTTCCTGGTCAATGATCGGTGAGGTGGAGTAGGATGCAAACACATCATCCCGCTCTTTGGCCGCGCCGATTGCCTCCAGATACGGCTCAAACCAGGCGCAGTTTCCGGATGCCGCTACCAGAGTGGACTGCCAGCCGCCGCCGGAGCCGCCGGTGGTAATGATCTTCTCGCAGTCGCCGGGGAAAACATCCTTGTTATGACGGATATACCGTACTGCTGCCTTGAGATCCACAATGGCGGCGGGGGCTTTTCCATAGTAAGTACCGTCAGGCCACTGGTTCTCCCGTCCGCGGCAGCCTACCTCTACGATCACATAGCCCAGTGCCAGTTTTCCCCAGCGGCTCCCATCGGGTGCCATGGGTTCCCCGTCATCGCCGGGACCGGGGCCTGCAGGCATCTGCCTTTGGAAACTGCCCAGGGTAGCGATACCCATGATTCCGCTGCCGGCATGTCCTTCGCCGCCGGCCATGGCCTCCCATTCCTCACTGCTGGTGATCTGGGTGGCGTCCTTGGGCGGCATGGGAGGTCTCCCAGGACTACCAGGGCCGCCGGGGCCCATCGGGCCATCCGCACCGGGCGGCGGTCCAAAGGTCCCGCCGCTGTTGGCGGTAGTGGAAAGCAGTCCCGCGCAGCCGATGCCAAAGAAGATCGGCGCATTAGACGCATCCACAGGAACTCCGTCAATGGAGACCGGTTCTTTCACGTTCAGCGTCTGATATTTAATATCCACCGGCTTTGTGCAGTAGGGAATGTCCCGATACATCCGGTATACGATCTCCTTGCCCTGGTAGTTGTAGGTATCCAGGGTAAAATGGTCTTTGGGAAAATTCAGAGATATGTTTTTCATAATTTCACCTCTTATAGCATGATGTGTTTTTATTCTGCGGGAATGGACTGACCGCCGTCTACCAGAATGTAGGAGCCGGTCATGTAGCTGAAGGAATCGGAGCACATTGCCAGCACGGGGCCTGCGATCTCCTCAATGGTGCCCAGACGGCGCACGGAGGTGGACTTGGACTGCTTCTTGTAGTAATCGGTGAAGTTGCCGTCCTTGTCAACGAAGAACTCTTCGTTCAGAGGCGTTACAACATAGCCCGGGCAGATGCAGTTTACGGTGATGTTCTCACGGCCAAAGTTGTTAGCCAGCGTACGAGCCAGGCTCAGGCAGCCGGCCTTGGAAGCGCCGTAGCCAACTACGCCCTTGCCGCCGATGAAGCCGCCCACGGAAGCGGTAATGATGATGCGGCCACCCTTCTTGCCGTTGGTAGCGTTCTGCTTGATCATCTGACGAGCAGCCTCCTGGCAGAACATAAAGGTGCCGGTGAGGTTGGTTGCCAGAACCTTGGAGAAGTCCTCGGGGGTGTACTCAGGACGGCCCTCGCGGGTCTCTACCACCAGAGCGGTGGGGCCGGAAACACCGGCGTTATTGATGAGAATATCCAGAGCGCCGAACTCCTCGACGGTCTTCTCAACTACCATCTTAACGTTCTCGGCCTTGCTGGAGTCAGCGGGGATGCCGAATGCACGGCCGCCCTTGCAGTAGTTCTCGTTCAGGTCAGCCACAGCGTCCTCTACCTTGCGGGCAGTACGAGCGGTGATGACCACGTTTGCGCCGTAAGCAGCCAGTGCGCAGGCCATGCCGAAGCCAAGACCCTGGGTGCCGCCGGTGATGATGGCGGTCTTACCGGTCATGTCAAAGGAAGGAATACCGATTTTGCGGTTCAGATGAGCCATTGTAAAACACTCCTAAATAAAGATTTAGACAACACGATGAGGCGCTGCCTTTGAAATTGGAACAGGACAAACGTGTCCTCCGGCGAAGAAACAGCCCCAGGGGCTGCGCCCTCGCCGGAATACACCGGGCTTTTCGCAGGAACTCCCCCCCGCACCGGGGGGTACGAGGGGGAGATACGTGCAGAGAAATTACTTCTTGGTAGCAGCGTGTGCGTCAAACTTAGCCAGCATGGCGCGAGGAGACTGATAAGCACGCTCGAACCGGGGGCACTTCTCGTAGCCGGGAATGCCTGCCAGATACTTGGCGATGGCCTTCAAATCCTCCAGAGGATAACGCTGCATCATGCAGATGGTCTCCATGAGGGGGGAGCCGCCGCCGTGAACGCCGGCAACAGCCTGAGCAGCCTCGAAGGAATCGCAGAGCTTGTTCTCCATCATGCGCATAACGCGATGGGTGTTCTCGGCGCTCCAAGCGGGGTTACGGACGATGTACTTGTTGCACAGCTCGCCCACGTTGTCCTCTTCCATGAAGAAGTTCTCCTCGGGGGGCAGAGAAGCGCAGACACCGCCGGTCAGGTCAGCCATGGTCTCATACTCATGGTAGATGTTGTGACCAGCCAGACGACGGCCGGCGTTGGTCAGGATCTCATCGGGAACCTGCTGGCCGGAGGGGAACTTCTGGCTGCGGTAAGCGGAGCACTGGCCGGCAGCAAATACCAGCTCAGCGGTCTGGATGATATCGCACAGCTTGTCACGGACGTGAGACTGCTTTGCAATGTCGTTGACCTCGGCTACCAGAGCAGCCTGGGAAGCAATGACCTCGGATACAGCGGTCTTACAGCCGGTGTAGGAGTGACGATGATAATGAGCGAACATCAGAGCCAGGTAACCAGCGTAACGGCAAACACCGTCGTTCTCCAGACCGTTCATGAAGACACGGGAGTTGGGAACGAAAACGTTGTCGAAGATGGTCAGGGACTCTACGTCACCGATCTGAGCAAAGGGAGCTGCCAGACGGGTGCGCTTGTGATGCTGGCCGGGCAGAGCCATCAGCTTGATGCCTTCCCAGTCAGCGGGCAGAGCAAAAGCAACAGCATACTCAGCGTCCTCGGAATCCATGAACTTGGTGGGGTTCACGATGATCTCGTCAACGTAGGGAGCGTTGGAGTTGCAGATCTTAGCGCCGCGAACGATGATGCCCTTGGTGGGGGTGCCGTCGATGTCAACACCGTCAACGTCGGTGGCAACAACATGGACGAACTGATCGGGGTCGGGCTGCATATGAGCTCTCTTGTACTTGGGGTTACGGGAACCCTTTACGTCGGTCTGTGCGCAGTTGCAGACAAGGTCATTCTCCTGGCAGTACTTGATGTACTTCTGCAGTCTTGCATGATACTCAGTACCACATGCCTCATCGCAGTCATAGGTGACGGAGAACAGAGCGTTCAGAGCGTCAGTGCCCATGCAGCGCTGCATGCAGCCGCCCACGCGGTGGCAGATGAGCCGGGTCATGAGCTGCTTCTTCAGCAGATCCTCTACAGACTGATGAATGTGGGTGGAACGGTTGTGCACGGAGCCGTCGGGATCCTTGACCACGCATACGTCTGCGTAATCGGGATCATTGGCAGTGTCGTAGCACTGCTTCATGACGTAGGTGCCGCCGACAATCCAGTCAGCCAGATCGCGCTCAGCGCCGGTCTTGCCGTTGGAACGGTCGATCTTCTTGCCGTTCAGGTAGACGTTGGGCTTCATAGCCAGAAGCCGCTCTTTGTACTGTTCGTAAGTGCCAATTGCCATTTAAGGTATACCTCCAAAACATTTTTCATTGGGGAATTCCCAGATTTTCTTGGCAAAACAGCGGGAACAGGAGAAACTCCTGCTGCTTTCCCTTAGTCCTTACGGACCAGACTGCCAATCGATGCCGGTTGGCAGTCTGCTGCGTAAGGAGGCAAGCCGGGGCAGGATGGGAAAGCCCCATCCTGCCGGGCAAAAAATGAAAATCAGTTGATGGTCATGCCGCCGTCTACGGGGATCAGCACGCCGGTCACATAGCCACCGGCGGGGGAGGCCAGGAAGGTGATGACGTTTGCAATCTCAATAGGCTGTGCATAGCGGCGCAGGGAGATCATGCGGGTAACGGCTGCAACGTTCTTCTCATCGGCCATTACGTCCTTGGTCATGTCGGTGAGAACATAGCCGGGAGCAACTGCGTTTACGGTAATGCCGAAGCGGGCCAGCTCGTTGGCCATGATTCGGGACAGGTGAGCAACAGCGGCCTTCAGGGAGCCGTAAACGGTGTCGCCGATGGGGCTCTTGATGCCGGCAGCGGAGGACAGGTTGATGATGCGGTAGGGATGAGTGCCCTTCTCACAGCCCTGCTCCTTCATCTGGCAGGCAACAGCCTGGCTCATGAAGTACAGAGCCTTATAGTCGGCCTGAACATAGTGGTCGAAGTAATCCTCGTCCATGTCGACCATCTTTCTGGGCTGTCCGCCGGTACCGGCGTTGTTGACCAGAATATCTACATGACCAAAGGTCTCAACGGTCTTCTTGACCAGATTCTGACGGGCCTCGGGAGAGGTAACATCGGTAGCAACGCCCAGAGCCTTGCCGCCGGCGGCCTTGATCTCGTCAGCAACCTTGTCGCAGGCCTCCTGCTTACGGCCGGTGATTACAACAGCAGCGCCGTGGTCAGCCATCAGCTTGGCGATGGCATTGCCGATGCCGCGGGTAGAACCGGTGATGATAGCAACCTTACCGGTCAGATCATACATGCTCATATCCATAGTTTTATGTCCTCCATACTCTTGAAATTTCGCGGAAAGAGCGCTCATTCGACGCTCACCACCATTATAGTGTATCATTTTGCATTTCGCAATATGGACAGGTGACTTTTTTCTGTCAGGTTTTTCGGGAAAAACCAGAAAAATGCCGCACAAGACCACATATATTTTAGCATAGCATCCTGAGAATTTCAACCGGGAAACTGCGGGAAATCTGCCGGAGAAGGGGGTGGGGACATCTTTTAAGCATTGTGCATAAAGAATGGCCCCCTTTACCGCAAAAATTTTGAAAAAAACGAAGTGGTTGTTAAAAAAAGGTGGCAAATTTGTTTTTGTAGTTGATACAGTAGCGAATAGATGTCCTGATGATTCTGATTATCGGACTGCAATAGCTATAAAGACTAAAGAAAGGTATGATTTGATTCTTAAAAATAAAAACTATTACGATGAAAAAACGCATACCCAGTTTTCTCCAGGTATTTATGAACTATATAAAGGAGCAGAACTGTTGCAACAAGAAATTATGGATTTTCAGACACATTTATATGAATTGGGTGAACTAGAACAATATTTACAGGATATAGGATTTACAAGT